>Ga0208938_1001116_pt1 | contig 16351 bp, 13 predicted proteins | sample AD_UKC125_MetaG_FD_184434 | JGI IMG/M metagenome (GOLD analysis project Ga0208938, IMG submission 184434) | Active sludge microbial communities of municipal wastewater-treating anaerobic digesters from USA - AD_UKC125_MetaG (SPAdes) (version 2) | ecosystem: Engineered > Bioreactor > Anaerobic >...
CTCGATGAGCATCCGGTCGGCGTAGGTGCCCGAGTCGCCTTCGTCGCCGTTGGCGCAGACGTATTTCTCCGAGCCGGCGGCGTTGGCGACGGTCGCCCACTTGACGCCGGAGGGGAAGCCGGCGCCTCCCCGCCCACGCAAGCCCGAGGCGGTCACCTCGGCGATCACCGCGTCGGGTGCCAGGGTGAGGGCCCGACGCAGGCCGGCCCAGCCGCCATGCTGCTCGTAGTCGGCAAGGTCGGATGGATCGACCACGCCCAGCCGAGCGGTGGTCAGGCGCCGCTGTGCGGCCAGAAACGGCTGCCGTTCCACGAGCCCGAGGTATGCCGGTCGGAGCGGGCTCTCGGCGTCCGGCTCGGTTCCGCCGAGCTGGGCCAGCGCCCCGGCATCGGCGGGGGTGACCGGTCCGTAGCCCACCCGACCCGCAGGCGTGTCCACTTCCACGAGCGGCTCGCACCACAGCATTCCCCGGCTGCCGGTCCGCACGACGCGCACGCCGTCGATCGCCGCCAACGCGGCGGCGACCTCGTCGGCGCCGACCGAACGGGCCGCAGCGTCGGCCGGGACGTAGCAGGTGGTCATGCTCGCCCCGGCGGAACGAGCGTGGTGAGGCGGTCGACGGTGAGCCGACCGAGCAGCCGCCCATCGGCAGTGCCCGAGGGACCCAGCGCACAGTTGCCCAGGCAGAAGACCTCGGTCACCTCGGTGTCGGCGCTGTCCCGGTATGCCGTGTGCGTCGCCGCGTAGAGGGCCTCGCCGCCGATGGCCTGGCAAGCCTCACCGCGGCATACCGAAATCCGATGCGGCGGTGGGGGACTGGCGCGAAAGTCGGTGTAGAACGACACCACCCCGTGGACGTCGGCGATCGAGAGGTTGAGGACATCGGCGAGGGTCACGACGTCCTGACGGGAGATGTAGCCGAGGTGTTCCTGCACGTCGTGGAGCATCGGCAGCAGTGCCGTGCGCTGCACGGCATACCGGGCTGCGAGGGCGCGCACCGTCGCCTCTCGCTCGGGGTCGAACCCATCGTGCGGCGTGCTCATGCCGGCCCTTCCTGCCCGTGTCCTTGCTCCCGAGTGTAGGAAGCCGGACTGGAAAGGGAAGGGGCCGCACCGTGCTTCGGCTCCACCAAACGGGTGGGCGGCTTTCCCAGCAGGAAAGCCGCCCACCCGGAAGAGACATCGTCGCCCGCGAGCAGTCAGCCGCCGTGATGTGCCGACGAGGGCTGCGCTGGAGTCTGTCCGGTGGCCTTGAGTAACTCGGCGAGGCTCTGGTGGAACAGCGCCGGGAGCTTCTCGAGGTGCGTGACGATGTCGCGGCACGCCGTGAGCGAGAAGATCATCCGGTCGCCGAGGCTCTGGCCACCGACGAGCAATCCCGTCGTGGGAGCGAGGAAGCCGAAGACGAAGTAGCGCGCCATCGGGTTGCCGCCGTAGGTCGGCCGTTGGCGCGGGCCTTTGACGTTGGAGACGGCGACGTTGTAGATCGCCGGCATCATTTCGGCAGGCATGGCGGCCATCATCGGCCCGGCCGAGGCGACCATGGCTCCGGGCATGAGCGCGCTGGCCTCGCGCAGCATGTGCAGCGGCATCCGGTCCCAGTTCTCCTTGGCCAGGGTGGCTGCCTTGTGTGCCCAGTGCAACCGCTCGACCGGGTCGACGATGTGGGTCGGCAACTGCAGGAAGAGCATCCAGATCTGGTTGGCCCAGCGCTCGGTCTCGTCGCCCTTGCGCCAGGAGACCGGCGCGGAGGCCATGAGCGGGAGCGTGGTCGGCACGCCGTGGCGCTCCATGTAGGTCCGCAGCGCCCCTGCCGTGATGGCCAGGACTGCGTCGTTGATCGTGCCGCCGGCAGCCTTGCCGGCGCGGCGCAGGTCCTCGAGGGCGAAGTCAACAAGGGCGATCTCCACATTGCGGGTGGTCGTGCCGTTGAACGGGCTCGGCGGCGGCATGAGCACCGGCCGCTGCGACACGATCTCGGGCACGCCCTCGGCCCGGATGGCATTGGCGACCGCGACGAAGGGCAGGGCCATCTCGCCCGGGATGAGCCGCGCCAGCATCGCCGGGATCGCACCGGCCTGCTCCTCGGCCACCCGCTCAGCCAACCACTTGCCGATATTTGCCTGCAGCGCAACGGCTTTGAGCGGTTTGTCGAGGTAGTCCTTCATCCCACCCGCGATGATCTCGAACGGCCCGTCGGGTTCGGTGTCCGAAACCTCCGGGCCGGTGGTGGGGTCGTCGGCGAGGTGGTCGAGGATCGTCCACATCGCGCTGCCGTCGGCCAGACCGTGGTGGACCTTGAACAGGTAGGCGTACTGCCCGTTCTGCATTCCCTCGATGACGTAGAGGCGCCACATCGGGCGGGTGCGATCCAGATGCACGCCCATGATCCGCTTGAGGTAGGTGAGCAGTTCCTTCTCGCCGCCCGGCTCCTGCAACCGGATGCCCACGACGTGGTAGTCGAGGTCGACCGTGGACTGCACCCAGTAGGTGTCCATCCCGAACGGCGCGAGCCGCCAGCGCAGCGGGGGAAGGGTGGGCAGCCGTTCGGCCACCCGCTGCTTCACCCACGCGACGCGGTCCTCGTGGCCGGCGTCGAGGTTGTCGGAGCCCTCGAATACGCAGATGCCGCCGATGTTGCCGTTGGTCGTCATCGTGTCGTAGCTGAGGAACATCTGGTCCAGCCCGGTGAGGTGCTGCATGGCGGCATCCCTTTCGTCGTCCGTGACACACTGGTCCGCAGTATCCGACCTACCGGTCGGTAAGTCCCGGGTCTGCAGTCCCCATGCGCCGGACGGCCCTCGTTCAGAGCGTGAACTCGGTCATACCCGGCTCCTGCCGGAGCGTGGTCACGACTCCTACCCAGGCGCTGATAAGCTGAACGACGCCGTCGGAACGGCCGCGGATCGAGAGAGCCCAGGTGGACCTGCCCTGGAGCACCGCGCAACACACCACGAAGGAGCCGGCCCACCTCATGCCGTTGGACAAGAACACCAAGCAGTCGATCATGACCGAGTACGCCACCAAAGAGGGCGACACCGGTTCCCCCGAGGTGCAGATCGCGATGCTCACCAAGCGCATCCAGGACCTCACCGAGCACGCCCGCAGCCACAAGCACGACCACCACAGCCGCCGCGGCCTGCTGCTGCTCGTCGGCCGTCGCAAGCGCATGCTGCGCTACCTGGAGGCCACCGACATTGAGCGTTACCGGGCGCTCATCAAGCGCCTCGGTCTGCGCCGATAACGACCACGAAGCAGGCGGTCACCGCGACACTCGCGGGGGCCGCCTCTTCGCATGAGGAGCCGCCGTTTCCCCTCGGGAAGCCCGTCACACGGCATACCGGAGCCGGTCAACGGCGAATTCCCCACGAAGGAAACCCGCGCACAACGACGATGCGTGCGGTGATGGATATGTATACGAGAAATGGAGGGCCCATGGAGGGTCCAGAGATCAGTTTCGCCGAAGCCACGATCGACAACGGTCGGTTCGGCACCCGCAAGATCCGGTTCGAGACCGGGCGTCTGGCCAAGCAGGCCGACGGCGCGGTCGTCGCCTATCTGGACGACGACACCATGATCATGTCGACGACGGCCGCGGGGCGCACTCCCAAGGACCAGTTCGACTTCTTCCCGCTGACGGTCGACGTCGAAGAGCGGATGTATTCGATCGGGAAGATCCCGGGTTCGTTCTTCCGTCGCGAAGGTCGCCCGACCACCGAGGCGATCCTCACCTGCCGGCTCATCGACCGGCCGCTGCGCCCGTCCTTCGTCAAGGGCCTGCGCAACGAGGTCCAGATCATCATCACGGTCTACAGCCTCAACCCCGATCACCAGTACGACGTCCTCGCGATCAACGCGGCCAGCGCGTCGACGCAGATCTCCGGCCTGCCGTTCTCCGGCCCGATCGGTGGCGTGCGCGTGGCGCGCATCGAGGGCCAGTGGGTGGCATTCCCCAACTTCAGCGATGCCGAGCGGTCGACCTTCGACATGGTCGTGGCCGGCCGGATCGTCGGCGATGACGTCGCGATCATGATGGTCGAGGCCGAGGCCACCGACGCCACGTGGGACCTGGTCAAGCACCAGGGTCAGCAGGCACCGACCGAGGAGATCGTCGCCGAAGGCCTCGAAGCGGCCAAGAAGTACATCCGGGTGTTGTGTGAGGCCCAGGCCGAGCTGGCGTCCAAGGCGGCGAAGGAGACCATCGAGTTCCCGCGCTTCCTGGACTACGAGGACGACGTGTATGCCGCGGTCGAGGCCGAGATCTCGGTCGAGGCTGCCCGGGCGCTCACCATCGCCGGCAAGCAGGAGCGCGAGGACACCCTCGACGAGATCAAGTCGGCGCTGCATGCCAAGCTCGTCGGCGACGGGCAGACCGAAGGCCCCTTCCACGGGCGCCAAAAGGAGGTCTCGGCGGCCTACCGGTCGGTGCAGAAGAAGCTCGTCCGGCAGCGGATCCTGCGCGATTCGGTGCGGATCGACGGCCGCGGGCTGCGCGACATTCGCGCGCTGTCGGCCGAGGTCGACGTGTTGCCGCGCACCCACGGTTCGGCGATCTTCGAGCGCGGCGAGACCCAGATCATGGGCGTCACCACGCTCAACATGCTCAAGATGGAGCAGATGCTCGACACGTTGTCGCCGGTGACGCGCAAGCGCTACATGCACAACTACAACTTCCCGCCCTTCTCCACCGGTGAGACCGGCCGGGTCGGGTCGCCCAAGCGTCGCGAGATCGGGCACGGCGCCCTCGCCGAGCGCGCACTCATGCCGGTGCTGCCCACCCGCGAGGAGTTCCCCTACGCGATCCGTCAGGTCTCCGAGGCCCTCGGGTCCAACGGTTCGACCTCGATGGGTTCGGTCTGCGCCTCCACCCTGTCGCTGCTCAACGCCGGTGTGCCGCTGCGCGCCCCGGTCGCGGGCATCGCGATGGGTCTGGTGTCCGACACCGTCGACGGGGAGACCCGGTATGCCGCGTTGACCGACATCCTGGGAGCCGAGGACGCCTTCGGTGACATGGACTTCAAGGTCGCCGGCACGCGGGAGTTCGTCACCGCCATCCAGCTCGACACCAAGCTCGACGGGATTCCCGCCTCGGTGCTCGCCGGTGCGCTGACCCAGGCCCGCGAGGCCCGGATGCACATCCTCGACGTCATGGGCGAGGCCATCGACGCCCCCGACGAGATGAGCGAGTTCGCGCCTCGGATCATCACGGTGAAGGTGCCGGTCGACAAGATCGGCGAGGTCATCGGGCCTAAGGGCAAGATGATCAACCAGATCCAGGACGACACGGGCGCCGACATCTCGATCGAGGACGACGGCACGGTCTTCATCGGAGCGGTCGACGGCCCCTCGGCCGAGGCGGCTCGGGCGGCGATCAACGCGATCGCCAACCCGCAGATGCCGGAGGTCGGCGAGCGCTTCATGGGCACGGTCGTCAAGACGACCACCTTCGGGGCGTTCATCTCCTTGCTCCCGGGCAAGGACGGTCTGCTGCACATCTCCGAGGTGCGCAAGCTCGTCGGAGGCAAGCGGATCGACTCGGTCGATGACGTGCTCAAGGTCGGCCAGAAGATCCAGGTCGAGCTCAAGGAGATCGACCCGCGCGGCAAGCTCTCGCTTGCAGCGGTCACTGCCGAGGGCGAGAAGTCGGACGCCGAAAACGCTCCGACCGACGGCTGATCGGCTCTCCCGCAACGCAACTGGACGGGACGGCATACCGGATCGGTATGCCGTCCCGTCGGCGTTTGCGGCTCAGTAACCGGTGCGGCCGTCGATGGCTTCGCGCAGCAGGTCGAGGTGGCCCAGATGCCGGGCGTACTCCTCGACCAGGTGGCTGAGGATCCAGCGCAGGTTGACCGGTTGTCCATGCCGCTGTCCGGCGACCGGTGCGTCGAGATCGGCGATTCGGGCGACGTGCTCGCGCGCGGTCTCGATCTCCTGCCGGTATGCCGTGACGTCCGCCTGGGCGCGTGCGGCTGTGGCTAGGGTGAAGTCGCCGTCCGGGTCCTCACGAGAGCTGTAGAGGTCGGGGGAGTCCTCGCCGAGCGCCACGTCGGTGAGCCAGTAGCGCTCCACTTCGGTGAGATGCCGGACCAGGCCGAGCGGCGACATCGTCGAGGGCGGTACCGATCGCTGGGCCAGTTGCTCGGCGGTCAGCCCGGCGATCTTGACGAAGACCGAGGCCCGATAGACATCCAGCCAGCCGTGGAGGGTGTCGCGTTCGGTGCCGAGGAAGGCCGGTGTGAGGGCAGGACGGGGATCGGGCTCGGTGTCGGGAACGACAGCATCACGGGACGTGGTCATCGGCTGAGTCTCACGGGTGTGCGGTTGCTGTGCAACGCAATTCCGCTAGGAGACGGGCGGAGCACGAAGCGATCGAGCAGCCCCGGCCGGACCCTGTGGATAACTTCTGCGGGGGTGAGGCGACTCGTGGCTTGATGGCCCCATGACTTCGCGATTCGTTTCTTCACTCACCCTGACCATCCTGCTCGGGGCCGGCGTCGCCTGCACCGCCCCGGCAGGGCAGTCCCCGGCTCCGTCGACCTCGACCGACCCCGATGCGCTGCTGCGTGTGGCTCTCGTCGACTACAACGACCGAAACAACGTCGGGATCGCGGCAGCCAATGGGCTCGACGCGACCAAGTGGAAGCTCGCCGACACCGGTCCGGCTCTGGAGGGCGACCTCGTGGAGAACGTCTTCCGGCGCCACGACAAGGATCGCAAGACCATCGAGCCCTTCGACATGGTGGCCGTCCGCCAGCTCGGCGCGCCGGTCGCCGCGGGCCAGGGCAGCTGGCTGATGGGGATGGTGGTCGCCGGTCCGCGAGGTGCGGCGACCGCGGGTCCCACGACGGGAGCACCCACAACCGAGGCCCCATCGGCGTCGGCGCCCGCCGGCAACGCGACCCCAGGTGCGAGTGCGACACCGTCGGCAGGCGGAGCGGTCCGGAAACTGATCGTGCTGACTCGAGCCGATGCCGCGGCCCCGTGGTTGCTGCAGATGTCGAGCTGGCTACCCGACTCGGTGGGCGATCTGGGCACCGTCAGGCAGGCACATGACAGCGAGCGAGCTGCGGCCGTGGCGGTTGTCAAAGCAGTCACCGACTATTGGACGAACCGCGACGTCTCGGCCGGAGTCGACCTGGGCACGATTCCTGCCGAACGCGCCACGATCGGAACGCCGGCATGGGGCCAGAAGGAGACGTCCTACAACTGCGCCGTCGACGCGGACGCGAGCGGGGAACCGCTGGTGCGCGCTGCGGTCACAGATCAAGGGGTCATCGGGGTGGGGGCCTTCCACTGCACCTACACCTTGACCTACGCCAAGGCGTCGAAGGTCCCCAAGCTCTTGGACGAGCAGCGGGAGCTGTGGGGCGCGCCGACAGGCGCCGTCTTGACAGTCCCGCAGCGGGGAGGCGTGACCGTCCGTCTTCCGGCGGATGGGGTTCGTCCGCAAGTCGTGTGGTGGTTCCTGGACGATGGCATGGCGCCGGCTCTCATTCCCGCCGCTATGGGGTGAGTCCGCCGGTCGGGGCTGCCGGCGGATCGTGAGATGGTGGAGGGCGGACCCCAGCTCACCCCGAAGGACGCCCGACCATGACCGCCGTGCCCCGTTCCACGCTCCGCAAGGGGGCTGCGGTGGTGGCGCGCGGCATGCGGGAGCAGCCCCGCTGGTTCGCTGTCGCAGTGCTCGGGTCGGCGGTCTACGGCATCATGACCGGCGCCATGGCGTGGGTCATCGGGCGGTTGACCGAGACCGTCATCGGGCCGGCCGTCGGCGCCCGTGCCGTGTCTACCGGCCAGTTGTGGCAGATCGGTCTCACCATCTCCGCGGTGGTGCTGCTCAACGTGGTCGGCATCGTGCTCCGGCGTGTTGGGGCCGGCTATGCGATGTTCGGCCTCGGGGCGGCATACCGGCAGCGGGTGACCCGGCAGTATCTCGAGCTCCCGTTGAGCTGGCACCACAAGCACCCGTCGGGGCAGTTGCTGTCCAACGCCAACGCCGACGTCGAGGCCACCTGGAACATCTTCGCCCCGCTGCCCATGGCCCTGGGCGTCGTCGTCATGCTCCTGTTCGGTGCCGTCCAGATGGTCGTCGTCGACCCGCTGCTCGCGGCCGTCGCCATGGTGGTCTTCCCGCTGCTGTTCGCTGCCAACGCGCTCTTCCAACGGCGGATGTCTCCGCAGGTCACCAGGGCCCAGCAACTCCGTGCGGATGTGTCCGAAGTCGCCCACGAGAGTTTCGAAGCCGCGCTCATCGTCAAAGCTCTCGGCCGCGAAGACCAGGAGGCCGCCCGGTTCGCGGCAGTGACCCATCAGCTCCGCGACGCCAATATCGCGGTGGGACGCACCCGCGGCACCTTCGACCCGGCCATCGAGTCGATCCCCACGGTCGGCACACTCGTCGTCATCGCAGTCGGGGCCTGGCAGGCCAGTCGCGGGCAGGTCTCCGCGGCCGAAGTCGTCCAGGTCGCCTACCTCTTCTCCGTGCTGTCCTTCCCGGTGCGCGCCTTCGGCTGGGTGCTGGGCGAGGTGCCGCGAGCAGTCGTCGGGTGGGACCGGGTCAATGCCGTGTTGCAGGCGACCGGCGCGATGGAGTTCGGCGATAGGTCGCTGCCGCCCGGTGCCTCAGCGCTACCGATCGCGGCACGGTCGGTCGACTACGCCTACGAGGTCGAGAACGCCTCTGGGGGCAGGGATCGTGCGCCCGTGCTGCAGGCCGTCACTCTCGACGTGACTGCCGGCGGCACGACCGCCATCGTCGGCCCGACCGGGTCCGGGAAGTCGACCCTGGCCGGCCTGCTCGTCCGCCTGGTCGACCCCAACACGGGGATGGTCCTCGTCGACGGCGTTGATCTGCGCCAGTTGCGCCACGGCGCACTCGCCGAGGCGGCTGCCTTCGTGCCGCAGCAGACGTTCCTCTTCGAAGACACCGTGCGCGGCAATGTCACCCTCGGGTTGGCGGTCAGCGACGATCAGGTCTGGGCGGCCTTGCGCCTGGCCCGCGCCGAGGGATTCGTGTCCGCCCTGCCCGGTGGCCTGGACACTGTGGTCGGGGAGCGAGGGGCCAACCTCTCCGGTGGGCAACGTCAGCGCATCGCCTTGGCCCGCGCGGTGGTGCGCAACCCGCGCCTGTTGGTCCTCGACGATGCCACCTCGGCCATCGACCCGAGCGTCGAGCAGGAGATCCTTGCCGGACTGCGCCAGGCGGTCGCGGGCACCACGGTCCTGGTCATCGCCTCCCGGATGGCGACGATCGCCTTGGCCGACGATGTGGTCTTCCTTGCCGACGGTCGCGTGGTCGACCATGGGCCCCACCACGAGCTCATCCAGCGGTGCCGACCCTACGCCGACCTGGTCACCGCCTACGCCCGTGACGCGGCCGAGCGAGCCGACACCCGGCATACCGACACACGGCATACCGACACCGCGGAGGTGACCCGATGAGCCGCCAGAGCGCTGGGCCGATCGTCGACCACACCGGGATCGGAAGCGGGTCCGACCTGTCGACCTGGGCGACCTTGCGTCGCGGAGCGGCACTGTCCCCGGAACTCACCCGCGGTCTCACCCTGACCATCACGCTCGGGCTGCTCTCGACGCTCGGGCGCGTCCTCGTCCCGCTGGTGATTCAGCGCACCACCGACGAGGGCCTCCTGGCGCCGACCGGCCCCGACCTCGGCAGGGTCTGGATGTGGGTCGGCATCGCCCTTGCCGGAGTGGTCATCACAGCCTTCAGCGCGTATGCCGTCAATGTGCGACTGTTCACGTCATCGGAGAACGGTCTCGCGGCTCTGCGGATCCGGGCCTTCCGGCACATCCACGACCTGTCGATGCTGACCCAGAACACCGAACGCCGCGGCTCGCTCGTCTCCCGGGTCACCTCGGACGTCGACACGATCTCGGCGTTCGTCCAGTTCGGCGGCCTCATGCTCGTCATCAGCATCGGGCAGATCACCCTGGCGACGCTGCTCATGGTGTGGTTCAGCCCCGTGCTCGCGGCCGTCGTATGGGCCTGCTTCGTGCCGCTGTTCTTCCTCATCCGGCACTTCCAGGGCGTCGTGGGGCGCGCCTACACGCGGGTGCGCGAACGGGTCGGGCAACTCCTCGGCGCGATCGCGGAGGCTGTCGTCGGCGCCTCGACGATCCGGGCGTATGCCGTCCAGGCACGCACTGCCGCGCGGATCGATGTCGCGATCGAGGCCCACCGGGCGGCTGCGGTCGGCGCTCAGGTGCGTGCCGTCGTCGCCTTCACGGCGGGTCAGTTCGTCTCAGGGCTGACGACGGCGATCGTCCTGGTGGTCGGCACCTGGATGGCGGTCGACGGGCGGCTCACCCTCGGTGAGCTCCTGGCCTTTCTGTTCTTGGTCAACCTCTTCACCATGCCGGTGCAGCAGGCGACCGAGATCCTCAACGAGTTGCAGAACGCCGTGGCGGGCTGGCGGCGGGTCATCGGGATCATCGACACCCCGGCCGACATCGCCGACCCGGGCGAGGCCGGCGTCGACCTCCCGCGTGGTCCGATCACCGTCGACGTCGAGCAGGTGACCTTTGCCTATCCCGGCGGCGAACCCGTCCTGCGCGACGTCTCGCTGCATATTCCGCCGCGTGCTCGGATCGCCGTCGTGGGGGAGACCGGCTCTGGCAAATCGACCCTGGCCAAACTCCTCAGCCGGCTCGTCGACCCGGACCAAGGCCGCATTCGGCTCGACGGGGTCGACCTGCGCCGAGTGCGGTTCGACACACTGCGCAGCCGGGTCGTCCTGGTCCCCCAGGAGGGCTTCCTGTTCGACGCCTCGCTGCTGGACAACTTGCGCTTCGGGCGACCCGAAGCCACTGCGGACCTCGTCCGCGACACGCTGGCCGAACTCGGCCTCGACGACTGGGCGAGCTCGTTGCCGCTGGGGTTGGCGACGCAGGTGGGGCAGCGCGGCGAGTCGCTGTCGGCGGGGGAGCGCCAGCTCGTCGCCCTGGTGCGGGCCTACCTGGCCAACCCCGACCTGCTCATCCTCGACGAGGCCACCTCGGCAGTCGACCCAGCCACCGAGGTCCGGGTGCAGCGCGCCATTGACGGGCTGACCCGCGGGCGCACGTCGGTCGCCATCGCGCACCGCCTATCGACGGCGGAGGCTGCCGACGAGATCGTCGTCGTCGATGGCGGGCGCATCGTCGAGCGAGGCCCGCACCATGACCTGGTGCAGCAGGGCGGAGTCTATGCCGCGTTGCACGCCTCATGGTCGGCCCAGGCCAGCTCCGGAGGCTGACCGGGGCGGGGCCGCAGTAGCCGGCCGCCTCACGCTCCCGAGTAGCGGAAGGTCACGGGCACCCAGCCGCGGACGGCGTTGACCAGCCAGATCCCCTGGGCTGCGGTGAGGTCTTCCCGGGTGAGGACCCGCTCGACGACCGGCCGGCCGCCCGCTCCGTAGTCAAGGATTTCGGCGCGCAGCGTCCCCGGCAGCAGACCGCAGTCTTCCGGCGGTGTCACCAGCTCGCCGCCGAGTTCGACGACGAGGTTGCCAATGGTGAACTCGGTGAGCTCCCCGCGTTCGTTCCACAGCAGGGTGTCGAAGAGGCCGGGCTCGTCGCGTCGCAAGCGCTCGTATGCCGTGCGGTCGGTCGTCTTGTGCCGCAGCCATGGATCGGTCGAATCAACCGGCCGGTGGGCCAGCGCGAAGTGTCGCACCACGTCGGGGTGCGGGCCGCACGGCATACCGAAGGATTCAGGCAGTTCCGTGCTGTCCAGGGTGAGGGTGCCGTTCAAAGCCAGCACGAGCCGACCCCGAAGGGCTGTGGTGTCGGCGGGAGTCTCTCCGGGCTCGCTGTCGTCGCACCCGACGGTGTGAGTGCGGGTCTCGGTCGCCAGGTCGTCGAGGAGGCGCCCAGCCAGGGATCGGTCGAACGGCCGACGGAACCAGGCTGCGGACGCGGCCAACCGGTCCAGGTGCCGGTCCCGGAGCACGACCACCCCGCGCTCGACTCGGATCGTCTCGAGGAGCCCGGCGTCCCGTTGGGTCTGCGCGAGGACGGCCGCCTTGGCCAGGGCCTCGGCGTGTTCGGTGGCGCTGTCTGAATCCCAGACGACACCGCCACCGACGTCATATCTGGCAAGTCCGGCCTCTCGGTCGACGACGAGGGTGCGGATGGCGACGTTGAACGCCGCAGACCCGCCCGGCCAGACGACCCCGGCGGCGCCGCAGTAAACGCCCCTGGGACGATCCTCGACCTCGGTGATCAGCTCCATGGTGCGCACCTTCGGGGCGCCGGTGACCGAACCGCAAGGAAAGAGCGCCGCGATGATGTCGTCGAAGAACAGCCCGTCCCGGCCCTGCCCGGTCACTGTCGAGGTCATCTGCCAGACGGTCGGATAGTCCTCGATCTCGAACAAAGCGGGCACCCGCACCGAGCCAGGGCGACTCACCCGGGCCACATCGTTGCGCAGCAGGTCGACGATCATGAGGTTTTCGGCGCGGTCCTTGGCGCTGGTCCGCAACTGCCGCGCCAATGCCGCATCACCGGCTGTCTCAAGGCGTCGGGAGCGGGTGCCCTTCATCGGGCGGGTCACGACCTGCGCACCGTCCCAGGTGAAGAAGAGCTCGGGGGAGACGGACGCGACCGCGTGTGACCCGATGTCGAGGTAGGCGAACCAGCCGTGCTGCTGGGCGCGACGCAGGTCGGCCCAGACTCCGAGCGGGTCGCCGGCGAACCGGGCGTGCAGCGGCATTGTGTAGTTGACCTGGTAGGTGTCGCCCCGAGCGATGGCCTCGCGCACCCGGGTGACGGATCTGCCATACCGTTCCTCGTCTGTCTCCGACCGCCAGGCCGAGCAGGCGTATGCCGTGGGCCAGCGGATCTCGTCGTCTGGGCGAGGTGTGTCGTGAATTGCGAACCACACCAACGGGATTCGGCTGCCGGCCCGAACCCGCATGGCCGGATCGAAGGCTGGCGCAGCCTCGTACGCGAGGAAGCCCACGGCATACCGGCCGGCCATCGCGGCCCGACGGACCGCGGCGAGTGCTGGTCGCACCTCGGCGAGGCAGTCGGCGCGAATCACCTCGATCGGCTCGCCGAAGGCAAGCTGCCCCGTGGACCCGGTCGGTGTCCACGGGAAGTCGACGAAGGCCTCCACGGCGGCCAAGGTTAGGACACCGGCCGGAGGTGGCCGTGGGGACGCGCAGCGATCGGACCGGCAGAATGGCGGGGTGCCCCCTTTTTCCGCTCCGCAACCGCAGGCTGCCCGGCTGGATCCAGCCGTCGCGTCCCTGCTCACCCGAGACCGGGCCGGCCTCGTGGCCGCCATCATCCAAGACCACGAGACCGGTGAGGTCCTCATGCTCGGGTGGATGGACGACCAGGCCCTCGCTCGCACGCTCAGCACGGGACGGGTGACCTTCTGGTCGCGGTCACGGCAGGAGTATTGGCGCAAGGGTGACACCTCCGGGCACGTCCAATGGGTGCGCTCGGTGGCGCTGGACTGTGATGGCGACGCTCTGTTGGTCCGCGTGGAGCAGGTCGGGGCGGCCTGTCACACCGGGGACCGCAGCTGCTTCGACGCCCGCCCGATATCGGCCGTCCAAGGCGCCGCGTCCGCGTCCGACGAAGGACTGACATGAGCGACCTGCACGCCGAACTCGACTGGGGCACAACGTGGCCGACGCTTCCCACGTTTGCCGAGTTGGCTCGCACCCGCCGCGTCATCCCCGTGGTCCGCCGGCTCTTGGCGGATGGGGAAACCCCGCTGGGGGTCTACCGCAAGCTCGCCAAGAGCGAACCCGGCACCTTCCTGCTGGAGTCGGCCGAGCATGGCGGGGTGTGGTCGCGCTACTCGATCGTCGGCGCTCGGGCCGCCGCCACGTTGACCGAGCACAACGGACAGGCGCTCTGGATCGGCACGCCGCCCGTCGGTGTCCCCACCGACGGAGACCCCACGGTGGCACTGCGAGAAACCGTCGCGATCCTCGGCACGGAACGGGTCGATGGCCTTCCGCCGCTCACCGGAGGCATGGTCGGGGCGATCAGTTATGACGCCGTGCGCCGCTGGGAGCACGTCCCCGACACCGGCCGTGACGACCTGGGCCTTCCCGAGTTGGCCATGGTCCTCGCGACCGACCTCGCCGTGCTCGACCATGCCGACGGGTCCGTGCTCCTGGTCGCGAACGCGGTCAACTACGACGCCACCGACGCCCGGCTCGAGTGGGCATATGCCGATGCCGTCGAGCGTCTCGATCGGATGGCCGCCGACCTCGCCGCGCCGGCTCCCTCGACCGTCGCCGTTGTACAACCGGTACACCTGCCGGTCACCTCGTCGCACACCCAGGACGCCTTCCACGACATCGTCGAGCAGTGCAAAGAGGCGATCCGAGCCGGCGACGCCTTTCAGATCGTCGTGTCCCAGCGGTTCACCCTCGCCTGCCCGGCGGACACCCTCGACGTCTACCGGGCACTGCGCGCGTCCAACCCGAGTCCGTACATGTACTACCTGCGCCTGCCGCACCCCGACGGATCGGTCTACGACATCGTCGGGTCGAGTCCGGAAGCCCTCATCAAGGTCACCGATCGCCAGGCCATCACGCACCCGATCGCCGGTTCTCGCCCGCGGGGCAAGACCCCCGAGCAGGACGTCGAACACGCCGACGACCTCGCCGCCGACCTCAAGGAGCGGGCCGAGCACCTCATGCTCGTCGACCTGTCCCGCAACGACCTCCAGCGGGTCTGCCGGGCCGGCACGGTCGACACGGTGGAGTTCATGACGATCCGCCGCTACAGCCACATCATGCATCTGGAGTCCACGGTGGTGGGCCAACTGCGCGGGGACGCCACGGCATACGACGTCCTCGTCGCGACCTTCCCCGCGGGCACCCTCTCGGGGGCCCCTAAGCCGCGAGCCATGGCCCTCATCGACGATTTCGAAGGGCTGCGGCGCGGTCTCTACGGTGGGGTGGTCGGCTATCTCGATTTCGCCGGTGACATGGATCTGGCGATCGCCATCCGCACCGCCGTGGTGCGCGAGGGCACGGCATACGTGCAGGCCGGCGCGGGGATCGTCGCCGATTCGGTGCCGCAGCGCGAGTACGAGGAGTGTCATCACAAGGCGGCCGCTGTCATCCGCGCCATCGGGGCTGCGGCGGGCATGCGGTCGGCTCCCAGCACCAAGGGAGGTATGCCGTGACGAAACGCCTCGCGCTGGCGATCGTCGCGGCGCCCCTGGTCGTCTTCCTGCTGACCTCGGGCGCGGCCTGGGCCACTGGCGCGTCGGCCGACCCCGTGCTCGGCTCGGCCGTCGTCACGGTCACCGGTACCCAAGGGGCACCGGCGGCGATCGCGCTCGCACTGGTCGTCGGCGCGGCCCTGGTGGCACTGGCGACGGGCGGTCCGGGAATCCGGCGAGTTGCCGGTGTCGTGCTCGTGCTCGCCGCCTGCGGTGTGATGATCCTCGCAGCGCGGGTCGTCCTGGACCCCGGCGCGGCGGTGGGTCGGCGCGCGGCCGAACTCACCGGGCAAACCGGTGCGGTCGGAGCTACCGGCAGCGCCACCGCTCTCGGGTGGTTGGCCCTACTGAGCACGGCTGCAGCAGTGTTGGGCGGCGTGTTCACCGCGCGCGCTGCTCTGAGGTGGGCGGGTCTCTCGGACCGTTTCGAGCGAGATCCCGCCCTCGGATCGGGTCCCGAAGACCGAGTGAGGTCGGCCTGGGATGCGCTCTCGGAGGGACACGACCCGACGATGGGGGAGCCAACGGCCACGACGTCCGACGGACCTGCCACAATGGCCCCACCAGATGAGGAGCCGCCCGCTGGCGGTCGTTGAAGGAGATCGATCGATGGCTGACAACACTCACCACGACAACCACGGCCAGAGCACGGCCGCCTGGACCGCCGTGGCGATCCTGCTGGTCGCAGCGGTCGTCATGTCGTGGGCGGTCGTGGTGGCCAGCAAGCCACTGTTCATCATCGGCGCCGTCATCGCTGTGGCTGGGGTCGTCGCCGGCAAGGTGCTGGCCATGGCCGGCTATGGCGTCGACAAGAGCGCTGCTCACAAGTAGTTCTCACAGCACGTGGCGGCTCCGGCGGATCTCCGCCGGAGCCCTGTCTCGTCCTCCAGCCCAGGCCCATTCGGCTCCACGGCAAGCGGGCAAGGGGTGACTCGACCGGGGTGGTGGTGCCCGAAGTTCCCCCAATGCCCGGCTCTGTCTGGTTAGGCTGACCAACGTCCCATCACGTGTCATTCGCGTGACCCATCATCGAGGAGCCCTCATGTCCTACGGAACTCCACCGCCTCCGCCTCCGCCGCCCGGTGGGGGCTACGGTGCTCCGCCGCCCCCACCTGGAGGTGGCTACGGCGCGCCCCCGCCGCCTCCGCCCAGT
>Ga0208938_1001123_pt1 | contig 16304 bp, 9 predicted proteins | sample AD_UKC125_MetaG_FD_184434 | JGI IMG/M metagenome (GOLD analysis project Ga0208938, IMG submission 184434) | Active sludge microbial communities of municipal wastewater-treating anaerobic digesters from USA - AD_UKC125_MetaG (SPAdes) (version 2) | ecosystem: Engineered > Bioreactor > Anaerobic >...
CCTGAGATGGCCTGCTGGACGAACCGCCTGTACGCCTCCTTCGCGCTCTCGGGGTTGGCGCATTTCTGCCAGCCGGGCCATTCGTTGAGGGGCATGAGGGCGATGTGGTGCCATTGCCAGGCGGCGAGGCTCCTTCGGCGGGCTGCGGTGGGCGCGAGGTTGAATCCGGCGGCCGCGGCGGCTTGGTCCCACTGGTCGCGGGGGATGCTGGTGACGCGTCCGTACTGGTCGGCGAGGTGCCGGTAGTTGATGTCAGTGGGCAGGTCGGTGAGGGTGTCGCGGACGTGCCGGTGGATGAGGTCGAGGTGTCCTGCGGTGTTGAGTCGGGTGGTGACGGCGTTGGCACAGCGGTGGGCTTTCCGCTTGTCCCAGTTGAGGGCTTCGCCTGCTTGTTGCCAGGTGCCTCCGGTGACGAGTTTCGCGGCGCACAGGGATAGGTAGCAGCGGGCGTAGTCGTCCGTGGTTCCGGTGGCACGCAGGAGGTCGCGGACAGGTTCGTAGAGGTGCCAGGGGTAGAGCCTGGGGATGGCGCTGGTCGGCAGCCCGCGGCGGGTCGTGGTGGTGCGTTGGAGGCGGTTGTAGCCGCTGCGGGTGGCGAGGCGTTCGAGTAGTTCGGGGCTGCCGCCTCGCTGCCGGAGTTCGGTGGTGAGGTTGTGCCCGCGCGACTGCACCATGTCGGCCAGCAGGTCCACGACGTCCAGGTCGGGCATCGGGCTGCCGCTCTTGGCCACAGGCTGTGGGAGGCTCGCGAGGTCGCGAAGGGCGGCAAGGGCGTGTGGCAGCAGGACCGCCATGAGGGCAGTGCTGGTGGGCGTTTGGAGATACGTGCGGCGTCGTGACGCTTGGCGGTGGTCGCGGCCAGCCGCGAGAGTCGCGGCGCGTTCGGCGTCGACTTGGTCGCGGTCCGTGAAGTGCTCGGCCAACGCACGCACGCAGGCATCTGGCAGTCCGGGAAGTGTGGAGGCGAGGTGGTCTTGGTTGCCGTGGGTTAGCAGGGTCGCTGTGACCGCGCGGAGGTCCTGCCACCACTCATGGCCGGTCTGCCGGTGTTCGGGTTGCAGGAGGACATTCACCTGCGTTTGGGCAGCGAGAACCCCGGGCTGAGTGCACGTCTCTGCGCTCATGTCGGCGTAGGGGTCGTTGCACAGCGGCGGGTAGGGGCTGCGGTGTTCCTGGTCGAGGGGGTTCGCGCACAGGGCGGGGTCGGGTCGGGTGTTCGCGGCGCGGGGGCCGAGGCTGCCGTCCCGCCTGCTGCCTGCGTTGAACGACTGGCCACACGCCGGGCACCGGTCGAGCAGCAGCGCATGGTGTTCCAGGCATACGGCTGTCCACGGGAGCCTCCAAGTGAGTCGCCACGCATTCCCGTTGGTGCGCAGGCAATCGGGGCAGGCGTTGCTGGTTCCAAGGTGTACCCATTCGCGGGTGCCGATCCGGCGGGTGTCGCCGCGTCGTTGCGGGTCGTAGTCGTCGAGCCCGATGGGGCCGCCGTCGAACACATTAAGCAGCGTGTCGCGCAGGGCCTCCTCGGATGCCCGGGTGGTTCGGGACATTTCGGTGACGGCGGGGTCGGTGAGGGTGATGCCGTACCCGGTCAGGTCTGCGCGATGCCGCACGTGGCTGGTGATGTATCCGACCGCGTGAAGTGCACGTAGGGGTTCCACGCCGAGCCGGTCGGCCAGCCGTACAGTCCACGAGTGGAAGGTTTCCCCGGGTGCCGGGTGTACCGCGACGGGCAGGGTGCGCAGTGGGCTGGCGGTGCGTAGTGGGGTGACGGTCATGCGACGCCCTCCCCGCGTCCGAGCCGGTCGGCCTCCAGTGTGCGGGCGGTAGCGCGGAGTGTTTGCCGGGTGATCCGTTCGGTGCCGTCGCTGATCGCGGTGTTCGCCGCGACGCGCAGCAGGTTGAACGCGACGCCGATGGCCCCGTTGCTCAGTTCCCACACGATGCTGGCCAAAGATTGGGACAGGTCGCCGGGGCGGGCTTTCGCCAACACGAGTTGCTGTTCGATGCTGGCCATGAGGTCTTGCCAGGCGGCGGACCCGGATGCCAGCGGGCGGATTTTCACGACGGCGAACCGACGGGCCAATTGCACCCGGTCGTTACTTGTTTGCAGCCGCCCGCCGCTGCTCGGCATCGCCAGAGGCCCGGCCTGATCGATGTCGATTCCGGTCAGTATCAGGGCGACGTGCGCGGCGTCCATGATCTCTTTGAGGTAGGCGGCCACCTCCTCGTCCTTGCGGTTCCCGACGTGCAGGTTCTGCGCCTGATCCAGGCACAGGATTTTGGTGCGGCACAGGTTCAAGACTTTGATGAGTTCGTCGGCGAGTTGCGCGCCGCTGGCCGACCGGGGCATCGGATGGCCGTAGAACCCGAGGATGTGCTGCATCTGCGATTTCAGTCCGGCGCCGCGCAGCAGGCTGGAATAGGCGACCGGGATGAACTCGTTCTCCTGCGTGAACGCCTCCGGGTAGGCGTCGCGCATCTCCTGCTCGTACATACGCAGGAACCCGACACTGATCGCGGTCTTGCCGAACCCGGCCCCGCCGGTCAGGGCGACACCCATGCCGGGGCCGTCGTCGGCGTACTGCCCGTTCACAAGGTTGATCATCTTGATCCAGGCGTCCTCCAACTGGGCGTGCCGGACAATGACCAGGGACCGGTGGAACGCGAACCGGCGATGGTTGTACTCCGCCAGCCGGGCACCGTCCAGGCTGCCCAACTGGGCGGCGGTCAAGGCCCGGGGCCGGACCGGCTGGGTGTTCACGAACTGCCGCCAGCCCTCCTTGAGAGACAGGGCGTGCCGCACCTCCTGCGGCGACGTGGACAGGAACGCGGGCAGTTCCCCATCGGCTGAGGTTGGGAAGTTGAACATAGGCATCGTCATTTCCCCCTACGCGATGTCCGGCTCGCCGAACGGGTCCCACTCATCGACCTCATCCATCGGGAGCGGCTGCGGCAACCGGGCCACCCCGACCCCGGCCTCCGGCTGCGTGTCGCCACTGGCCGTGTCGGAGGTGTCATCGAAGAACTCGTCGTCGCTGCCGCTCGCGGTGTCGGCAAGCAGCCGGGTTTCCCGGGACTGACCGTCCGCCAGATGTTGGGCGTACGCGCGGGCAGCAAGCCGTTTCACCTCACGGGACATGTCATCGGTATCCACGTTCGCGATAGTCGCCAGCAGCCGCCGCAGTTCCTTCACGACCGCATCCCGGTCGGTGACGTTCCCACCGTTCTCAATGACGACGCGTTTCGCGTACTGCAGGTGGCGTTCCTGGAACGGGATCGCATCGGGAACATCCAGCAGCGGAACCTCCCGCCACTGCCCATCACCCAGCGTCGGGTTGTCCGGGTTGGTGTAGTCGAAGAACCAGATGCGGCGCAGATCCCGACGATCCACCTTGATCCGCCACAAGTTCTCCCCACTCTTGGCTTTCCTGCTGCCGGTCAGTCCGGGCCGGTTCCGGTAAGTGTCCAGCCACGAGTTCCCCGGGAAGTCGTACCGCAGATTGCTGTACCGGATGCCCGCATCGGACACCATGCGCCATTCGGTGGTGAGCAGTTCAATCTGCAGCCGCATATCCACCGGTACGGGGATGAATCCGCTGGTCGTCATTGCCCAGTCGACCATCTGATTCGGGCTCAGCATCACCCCCGGCAACGAGGGATGCCGCAGCCCGTCGTGCGGGGCGTTCTGGTACTCCACAGCGACCCACGCGGTAAACAACGCGTCAATCTCATCGAGGGTGTAGAAGGCGCCGTCCTCCACGTACTTGCGGACACCACGGGAGTGAATGTCCGGACCTTTGTAGCCGGGCAGGCGTTGCACGAAACCGTGGTTGATCGTGCCGAACACCCGCTCCACGTGCGCCTTGTCCGTCGGCGTGTACGGCCGAGCCAAACCAATCGTGATCCCGAGCAGGTCGCAGCCGTCTTTCACATCCTGCGACATGTAGTTCTTGCCGTGGTCCAACGTGATCTCGTCCGGTACCAGCACCGGCACCCCCGCGACCGCCATCTCGGAGGTGTCCTCCCTATCCAGCAGCGGGTCCGCGTCCAATAGCCCAGCCACCACCCGGTCGGGCACCCCGGTGTACCGCCACAGGCCCTCGGCAGGCCACGACGGGTCCGCAACCTTAGGAGCAATGATCGACCGGAGCAGTAGTTTCACGTCCTGAGCGTTCGGCTCCCACGCGGTGAACCGCCACCCGACGATGCTCCGGGAGAACAAATCCAACGCAAGGAGCAGTTGCACCACCTGCCACTCCCCACTCACCGCGTCCAGGGCGAACGCGTCCAGCCGCTGCGTGTCAATGACGACGACCTGGCCGGGGCGGGCCGCGCGAATCGGCTGCCACCGGCGATCCCCGGCTGGGGCGTTCGCCCGGGACCGCTGCGATTTCTTGCTCAAATGCCGGGTCCGGTCCAACACGTGCAAGTAGCGCAACAACTGCCGATCGCTGACCTCTGGCACATCCTGGCCGAACCGGGCGGCAGCCTCAGCCCGCACCTGCTCGACCAGCAGTTTGTCCGTCACCTTGGTGCGATTGGGGTAGTCACCCAACACCGCGTCGAACGCCACCCGCCATTTCGCGTCGATGGTGAGCCAGGCGGTGGTGTCGCGGGAGGCGCGCCGGTCAACCAATCCTGCCAGTCCGCTCTCTCGGTACCGTTTCACCCACTCGCGCAAGGTGCGATCCGGAACCCCGGAACGTTTGGCGACCACCATCGTACGCTGCCGCTCCGACAAATCTTGCAGTGCGGAATCCGTGGGCTCGCCTGGCAGTCGACCGTCACGAATCAGGAGCACCCAATCGAGCCGGGCACGCAGATCGTCGTTCTCAGCACTGTCCAGCCCGTCCAGTGTGAACCGGTCCGCGTATTCGCGGGCATCAGTCGCCGGTGGGGCCTCGCCGTGCATGTCAGACAGGATTCGGAAGTCGTGGGCGGCCAACACCTCGGCGACGAGCCATACCTCCGGCGCCTGATCGGTTTCGTACGGGGCCAGGTGCACGGTGGTGGCTGACAGGCCCGCCACCCGCCAGGTGCCTCCGCGGAAGGTTACGAAGATGCCGGGCTCCAATCGGTTCGTTCGTGAGATGTTCATGCCGCTCCCTCCAAGGCAGCCGGGACGGACAAACGGATACGCATCGATGAGGTGAGCGGCGAAAGCAGGTCGCAGGTGACCAGCCGTTTCCACATGGCCCGCCACACAACGGCTGGCGCCGTGGCAGGCATCACACCCGCGCCCATCAGCCGCTTGTTCGCCTCGGCGACCGTCGGCTCACCGCCATCAACGGCGTCAACGAGGGCGGGCAGGTACTCGTCCAGTACCGCAGCGCCCGGGACGCGGTACCCGGCGAGGAACGCCAGGTTAGAGTCCGTGATTGTGGTCGGCCCGGCATACACGGTGAACCCGAACCCCAACTCGGCACACACCTCACGCGTCAGATCGAACGTCAACTTGTTCAATGGCCTGTCCTGCTGCCTGGCGCCCTTGACGTCCACCACCTCGTGCGAGGCGTCAGCGTGTTGGGTGAGGAAGTCGGGGATGTGTCTGAACGGGCGGGCGTCCCGGGGGAAGTGCAGCCGGAACGGCTGCGGCAGAATACCGGTCGCAGTTCCAGCCCAGTCCAGTTCCATCAGATAGGCGCGCTCTGCCTTGGACTCGTAGGTGATGTGCCGCCCAAGCGAGGCCGTCCAGTAGTAGCCCGGCTTGCTTGACTGGCCACGGTAGAACACAGGCACCCTGATCGGACTGGCGACCGCCCAGTCGACCGGGGAATCCATGAGGTTGAAGAGAGTCGCTACGTGCGACGGAGACCCTTCCTCTGGCACCCATTCCAGCCGCGTCTCCCCATGGTCACTGTTCCCGGCTCCGAGAATCGTCTTCATCGCTCCTCCGCTCATCTCCGACGTAAGGAGTATGCGGGGGACCCACGACAAATCCGTGGCGTCGAGTACGGGAGGTGACGGCTCCGGCTGGAGTCCTAGCGCTTTCCTTTGCACATCTGGCGGAAGGTGTTCACATTCTTGACCGTGCTCTCTGGGATGAGGGCGTAGCGCCAGTCACCGAACCCGCTGTCTGAGACGAGGTTGACCCAGATTTCGGCGGCATTCTTCTTGCGCTGCACAGTCTCAAGCGGAAGGTCCTTGTCAGCCTTGACCTCCACCATCCAGTTCTTTCCGTCGGTGGTTCTCACATAGAAGTCCGGCTGGTAAACACCGGCGTTCCAGGTGACTGGGGTGTCACCGCGTTCGAGCCTCACCCAAACATCGACCTGGTCATCGCCTTCCAGAATATTCGCGCACGCACGTTCGGGATCAGAGTCGAACCACGCGATTGGGTAGAGGCCCTTTGTCCAACCTGAGTAGGCGTCGGAGCGACTGAAGTCAGCGAACCGGTTCGTGACTACCGGGCGGTAGTTGGCGCGAATCGGCTTGAAGTCCTCCATGCGCACTGTGTTAGTGAACTCGGGTTCAAGGTTGTTGTAGAACTCGCGGATGCTGCCCAAGGCGATGTCAATCGCAGCAGGGAGTTCCGCGACGAGCCGGGTCTCATCACCCGCGCCCTCAATCATCGCCTTTGCCAGACGGTTGGCCGCCGACACGTTTTGGGCCGTCGCCGGTACGAACTCTGAGCCAAGGATCGCGGTGACAATTTCATCCTGTACGGAACCTGACGGCAGCGTCGGTTGGGCCGCTGCAAGCGACAGTTGCCCTGGCTTTGAAGCAAGTGTGTAGTTCCCGTCAGCGTTCTTCTCGACGTTGAGAATCTCGCGGAGGAGGGCGGCTGCCTCTCCTGAGCCAATCTGCTGACCGTACCTTTCGAATCGGTCGCTTTTCATCTCGGTGAGGTTCAGGGTTTTCGGCTTGGCCTCCGACGTAACAACTGGTAGTCGCACGCCACCGTCTGCTCGCGGCTGAACGACCTTGTTGTTGTCGATGCTCTCGGCGGCCTTTGTAGCCTCGGTTTTGCGTTCCTCGACATCTTTGAGATGGAAGAACTCACTGGGGTTGTCTGCGCTCTCACCTGTTTCCGAGGATGCGTCGGGTGCATCCGACAGGTGTTCCGCAGCACCGTGAGCGTCTTCGGACTCTGTGGATTGTTCATCCCCTGGCTGCGTCTGCTCTGCCGCTGCACGCTCACGTTGGGCTTCGGCTTCCTGAGCGGCCCGCTTCGCTGCGGCCCGCTTTCGGGCATCCTCGGCCTTCTTCGAGTCGATCTTTCCTTCTCGCGTGAGGCCTTCAAGAATCCTGTCGGTCTGTTCGAGTAGTTTCTTGTACTGCTCGTGGGCTAGGACTTCTACCGTGTCAAGCATTTCACTCTCTGTGTATTGACCCCAGGGCAAACGCAGGCCCCGGCCCAGAGTCTGCTCAGTGAGTGCGTCCGACACTGATGATCGCAAGGAGAGAATCACGTAAACGTTCTTGACATCCCATCCGACGCCCAGCATCTGGACGGAAACTATCACTCGCACCGGGCTATCAGGATCTTCGACTTCCGCCAAACGATCAAGGTCCTCGTCATCGGAATTGGAGTGGACGACGAGCACCGCACCGTTCCCACCGAAAAGGTCGTCTTGTCGCAGTCGGTCGCCGACCTCGTCGGCTTGTTCGATGCTTTCCGAGACCACCAGAAGGACGGGGTTGACAGTGCGCTGACCCGTCGACTCCGCATACTGGTCGGCTGCCGTCTTCTTCGCATCAAGTAGGACGAGAGCGTCCCTGAACCTGGTTTCCCGGTCGTGCCTGTTGTCACTGCGTCCGGCAATACACGGAGTCTTCACAAGGCGATCAGCGATTGCCCTGGCGAGTGGGTAGTTGTAAACAACCGCGTCCCGCTGCGCAGTATCTGGAGTGGCGGTGAGGCCGATCACCGCCATCGCATCCAGCGTATTGATCGTTGCCGAGTAGACCTCCGCCTTTGGCGCGTACATGTGGTGTTCGTCCGACAGGACGACCAGGTCTTCCTGTTCACACAACAGGGTGTACAGGCTCGCCCCGAGATTCTCGTTGTCATCGTCGCGTGTGCGGCGGCGCAAATCACCAGTGGGCTCAATCAACTGTTGAATGTTGAAGATGAAGAGTTTCACGGAGTCAGGGTTCTCCAACTCCGCCGCGACCCAACCGGCGTTGAAGTTCTCGGGGTGGATCACCACTGGCTGTACAGCCATCCCATCGAGCAGGGAGCGCCTGTTAGCAGGGCTGAAGTTGTCAATCGTCTTCCGGAAAACGGTCTTGTTGGGGACGACGAATAGGAAGTTACGCACCTGGGCTTCTGACAGTGCAAGGTAGTCAATGAATGCCGCGGCGAGGTACGTCTTTCCGACGGCGGTGGCCAGATCGCAGATTCCATACCAGGAGTTGCCGCCCGTTTCAGACAACTCCAGGGCGACAGCCTCGAGAGCCTCCTTGTTCGGAATCCGCAAGTCCAGTCTGGCAGCGACTTGGTCGATCAGCGCCGAGTCGAACGGCACCTCAGGATGAGTCTTAGGCATCTTCTTTCCCCTCAACGACAGTCTCGGAAAGGTCATGGCGTTCACTGCGACGTGAAATGTGCGCAAGGTCCCGCGGAATCTTCCGCGCTCGGGAACCCTTGCGCCGCGCCCGCAGATACTCTCCCGCGTCTGGGGTTAACGACTGGGCCACAACAACCAGCGTCTCGTCATCCTCGGCGTAGCCAAGCAAGTAGTCGACCAGGGACTCCGTGAGCATGCCATCAATGACAGCGAGCAGTTGTCTGCCTTTGCGCCCGGCGAACGGGCCTTTCGGCTCGTACGGAAAGCGCAACTGGGCGGCGACTGCCTCGGCGAGTTCCCCACCCGTCGCCCAGTCGGCCAGGACGATCCGCCCGCCGATCTCCTCGAACACGGAATCGGCAACCTCGACCTTGGTGTAGCCGCCACCGCCATCCCACAGCGAAATGGCGTGGCTTTCTGTCTTGGCAAACGAGGAAATCTTGCTGCCAAACGCTTTCAGAAAGGCAGCGCGCACCTCCGTGTCGGTGTTGAAAGTGTCTATGAAGGCTCCCACTGGCCCCTGCTGGGCCTTCTTCACTTTCGGTGGTTCGAGACCCTCAATGAGATCATCCTTGATGAGTTTGCGAAGCACCGACAGGCAGGTCTTCACATCTTCGACTGCGACCCCATCGGGTAGTTGGGCAGTGGGGACGACGTCCAGCCGCTGAGAAATCCCTCCACGGTCCGTTCCGTCGATGACCTTCTGCAACCTGGGTTCGATGTAGTCGTCGACGGTCTTGGGCATCATCTCGACCCCGACCCAGGACCTCCCCATCTTCTGCGCGACCGCCATCGTGGTTCCCGAACCGGCGAAACAGTCAAGGACGACATCGCCCGGGTCAGTTGAGATCGTGAGAATGCGAGCCAGCAACGGCTCCGGCTTTGGTGTGTCAAAGGGGGGCCGGTCCGGCAGCATCTTGCGGAGATGGTCACGCTTCGCCGATTGGTTGGACCCGACCTCCGTTGCTGGCCACCATGTTCGAGGGACAACGCCATCCTGTACCTCACTCAGGTAGCGCTTGATGACCGGCATTGAGTCGCCCTTCGCGCCAAACCACACGCGATCCTCCTCGCGCGCCTTCTTGAAGGATGACTCCGAGAACCGCCAGTACGTGCCCTCTGGTGGCGTCACTATCCGCCCAGAGGGCAACTCAATCGGAAAGCGAGAGCGCTCGCTTCCGCTCTTCGCGGTCCCGTTGTCTCCCTGCCTCCAGGGCCCACGCGGGTCTTGGTCGGGGTTCTGATAGCGAGCAAGTTGGTGCTCCTGTCTTGGCAATAGGTTGCGCCGCTTGCTCCACACCTTGGCGTTCGAGGCGTACACGTGAATGTAGTCGTGGGCTGCCGAGATGTCCGTGTCATTTCTGGACCCTTGCGCCTTCTCCCAGACTACGGTGGTAACGAAGTTCTCGTTCCCGAACACCTCGTCGAGCACTGCCCTCGCGCGGTGAGTCTGGTTGTCGTCGAGGTGCACCCAGACGGAGCCATCCTCAGACAACAACGGCTTGATCTGGCGGAGTCGGTCCCGGAACATCGTTAACCAGATCGAGTTCTCAAGGTTGTCGTTGTACTGGGCGAAGGCTTGCTTCGTGTTGAAGGGTGGGTCTATGTAGCAAAGGCGAACCTTGCCCTTATAGCGGGCCACGTACTCAGGAATCGCGTTCAGGGCGTTCAGTCCGTGTAACGCATCGCCAACGATGAGCAAATTGTTGGATAGTTCGCCAACCTGTTCGGGGTTCTCGAGAAGTCGAATCTCGCTCACCCGCCAGTCGCTGGGCTCCACCCACTCGTAACTCGACGCTCCGTGGCTCAGAAGTGCAAGATCCTTGTTTCTCCAGGTCAACTGAACACGGGTGCGGTCAGCCACAGTGCCCCCCCTCATCAAGTTGGTCTTGTTTGCACGCACTTTATCGGCGGGACCCTACGCTGGCCCACTTGCACAGCGAATTCGCGCGCCGAGCACGGTCGCCCAGTCACCTTGCGCTCGCTGAGATTCGGCCCCTTGGGCAAGATAGTCGTCAGTTTGGGCAACGCTTGGGCAAGATGCGTGTCATTGGGCAGTGTTGGATGTCACTTCACATTTCAACTATTGTATTAAGTCGTAGATCTTGAAGATCGGCATGTAGAGAGCGATGATCATGGCGCCCACGATCCCTCCCACGACCGCGATCATCAGCGGCTCGATCAGTGACGTCAGCGCCTCCGTCGTGGCTTCTACCTCCGCGTCATAGAAGTCCGAGATCTTGGACAGCATCGCGTCTAAGGACCCCGTATCTTCGCCCACGGCCATCATCTGGACGACCATCGGCGGGAACACCTTGTGTTGGGCCAGTGGTGCGGCCAACGACTCACCACGGCGCACCGAATTCTCCACATCCACGATGGCTCGAGTCAGTACAACATTGCCGGTCGTGTCGGATACCACATCCAAGGCTTGCAGGATCGGGACGCCAGAATGAACCATCGTCCCCAGATTGCGGGCGAATCGGGAGATGGCCACCTTCGTGAAGAGCTTGCCAAAGATGGGTGCTTTCAGCTTCATGGGATCGACCACGTTGCGCACCTTCGGATGGTTCTTATAGCGACGCCACAGAATCATCGCCACGATCAGGAGCACGATCAGGAAGGGCAGCAAGGTCTTGAGGCCGTCCGACATCATGACCAGGATCCGCGTGGGTAGCGGCAACTGACCGCCGAGTTGCGAGAACATGTCCGCAAAGACCGGAACGATGAAGATCAGCATGGCAGTCAATGCAAGGACAGCAAAGGCGAAGACCACCACCGGATATGTCATGGCGGACTTGATCTTCGAACGGAGCTTCACCTCTGCTTCGAAATTCAGTGCCAGTTGCAGAAGCACCTCATCGAGGAAGCCGCCTGTCTCACCCGCTTTCACCATATTCACCATCAACGGCGGGAAGACCTTGGGGTGTTGCCCGAAGGCCTGTGACAAGGAACAGCCCTGCTCCACTGCCAGGCGCACCTCAGCGTAGACCTCCGCGAGCTTCGGGTTGTCAGTCTGCTCGGCAAGAATGGACAGGGCACGTAGCAGGGACAGTCCGGAGTTGATCATCGTGGCGAACTGCCGAGCCGAGATGGCAAGCTCCTTGAGCTTCACGCGTTGCCCAAACCCCGGGATCGACAGTTCACGATTCAGCCCGTGATTCGCCTTTGCGATCGACACCGGGGCGTAGCCCATCCCCTTGAGTTTCGCAGCTACGGCGGCCGGTGACTGGGCATCGATCCGACCGCGCAGGACCTTACCGCTCCGGTCACGAACCTGATAGTCGAACGTCTCAAGGCTCACCGCTGCCTCCCAGTCATCCTCGTGAAGTCCTCAATGTGATGACACTTCTCAGCGCCTTGGTCGAATGTGATCCGATGTCCCCGAACGAGTTCTGCCAAGTGCTGGTCGAGGGTCTGCATCCCGTACTGAGACCCCGCCTGCAGAGCTGAGTAGATCTGATGAGTCTTGCCCTCCCGGATGAGGTTCCGTATAGCCGCCGTGGCGACCAGAACTTCGACTGCCGCAACCCGGCCGCGACCGTCGGCGGTCTTGCACAAGGTCTGGCATACGACCCCTTGCAGGGTTCCTGCGAGCTGTTGCCGGATCTGTTGTTGCTGATGCGGTGGGAACACATCGATGATGCGGTCCACGGTCTGCGCAGCGTCCTGAGTGTGCAGCGTGGCAAACACCAAGTGCCCGGTCTCCGCTGCGGTCAGAGCCACCTGAATTGTCTCCAGGTCGCGCATTTCCCCGACCAGGATAATGTCGGGATCCTGGCGAAGGACGTGTTTGAGCGCCTCCGCGAAGGAGTGGGTGTCATTACCGACCTCCCGCTGGTTGACAAGGCAACTGCGGTGGCGATGCAGGAACTCGATGGGGTCCTCGACCGTCATGATGTGGTCGTGGCGCGTGGTGTTGGCGATGTCGATAAGGGCGGCCAACGTGGTGCTCTTGCCCGACCCGGTCGGTCCCGTGACAAGGACGAAGCCGCGCGGAAGCGCTGCGAACGACGACACGATCGGTGGAATACCCAAGCTCTCGAGGTTCTTGATCTCGAAGGGAATCACCCGAAACGCGGCCCCCACTGATTCGCGCTGCTGATACATGTTGACACGGAATCGAGCCCGGCCGGGCAACGCGTAGGAGAAGTCCAGTTCCAGCCGTTGCTCGAACACCTCGCGTTGCTGCTGAGTGAGGATGGCATACATGATCCGCTGCAGTGTCGAACTGTCCATTTTCGGTGCCCCGGGGATGGGCCGCAAAGATCCGGTCACACGCACGGTTGGCGGGGCACCCACGGTCAAGTGCAGGTCGCTGGCATCCATCGCGAGCATGGTCTCCAGGCACCGCACCAAACTGACATCCGTGGCCTGCACCCTGGCTTCGGTGCCGGGCCGGGAGAGTGCTGTGGGGACGGTCATGCTGTGGGAGTCGGCAGGTCGGGGCCAATGGTTGAATCTGTGCTCACCCGGTTCGGCTAGAGGTGGCGGAATGATCGGCCTGCGCCTCGACGGCTAGACGACGACCCGCAGCACCTCGTCCAGGCTCGTCACCCCGGCCAGTACCTTGGCCAGACCGTCCTGACGCAGCGTCTGCATGCCCTCTTCGCGGGCAACGACAGCGATGGTCGCCGACGAGGCCCGCTCCACCGCTAGTCGCTCGATCTGCTCGGTGATCGGCAGCACCTCATGCAACGCCACCCGGCCCTTGTAGCCCGTCCGCGAGCATACGGAGCAGCCCACGGCGCGGTAGATACGCGGCACCTCCTGGCCCTCAGGCAGAACCATGCCGGCAGACCGGAAGGCCGCCGGCGACGGCTGGTACGTCTCTTTGCATTTGGGGCACAGTCGGCGTGCGAGGCGCTGGGCCAGCACACAGTCGACGGAGGAACCGACGAGGAACGGTTCGATCCCCATCTCGATCAGGCGGGTCACCGCACTCGGGGCATCGTTGGTGTGCAGCGTCGACAGGACCAAGTGGCCGGTCAACGCGGACTCCACTGCAATCTGGGCGGTCTCGTGGTCGCGAATCTCACCGATCAGCACGATGTCCGGGTCGGATCGCAGGATGGACCGCAACGCCGCGGCGAACGTCAAGCCCGCCTTGGAATGGGTCTGTACCTGATTGACCCCGGGCAGGCGGTATTCCACCGGGTCCTCGACGGTGATGATGTTGACTTCGGGCCGGTTGAGGATGTTGACGGTGGCGTACAGGGTGGTGCTCTTGCCCGAACCGGTCGGGCCCACCACCAGGATCATGCCGTACGGCTTGGTGAAACTGGCTGAGAAGCGCTTGTAGTTGATGTCGCGGAACCCCAGATCGGCGAGGTCCAGCATGGCTGTGGAGTTGTCGAGAATACGCATCACGATCTTCTCGCCCCACACGGTCGGCAGCGTGGCCACGCGCAGATCGACCTTCTGCCCGTTCGAGGTCACACTCAGACGCCCATCCTGCGGGATGCGCCGCTCGGCGATGTTCATGTCCGCCATGATCTTCAGACGACTGATCACACCTGACTGGATGGATTTGGGTGAGCGCATCACCTCGTGCAACACACCGTCGATCCGGAATCGCACCCGGACGTCGTGCTCGGTGGGTTCGAAGTGGATGTCGGAGGCACGGTCCTGGATGCCCTGGGTGATCAGCAGATTCACGAACTTGACGATCGGGGCGTCCTCGACCACCTCCTTCATGCTGGAGAGGTCGTCCTCGTCCTCGTCGGGCTCCATCGCCGTGGTCAACTCGTCGAGTTCCCCGTCGGCGCGGTAGTGACGGTCCAGGGCCGCCTGCACGTCGGTACGCGTGGCGACGACCGGGATGACCGACATACCGCTGGCCGAGCGAATGTCATCGATGGCGAAGACGTTGGCGGGATCGCTCATGGCCACCACGAGCTTGCCGTTCTCGAAAGCCACCGGGATCGAACTGTGCCTGCGGCAGACCGAGCCGGGCACCTTCGTCAGGGCAGCGCCGTCAAGGGTGATTTCGGTGAGGTCGACAAAGCGCATACCAATCTGACTGGCCAGCGCCTGCACCACCTGTGCTTCGGTGAGCAGGCCCATGTCGATGAGCACGCGGCCCAGCGAGTGGCCAACGCTGCGTTGCTCAAGCAGTGCCTTCTCCAGGTCGGTGGCAGCGATCAGGCCCTGCCCGACGAGAATCTCACCGAGTTGCTTCATACTCCTCTGACTCCTCGCAGGATGACGGTCAGCAGATCCTCCTCGCCTTCATCCGCGGGAGCTGCTTCCTGACTGTCATCGGCAGAAGCACCGCCGTTGATTACCGCCAAATGCACAGGTGCGGGGTTGCTCTGGGTCGCCGGCGCCTGTTCGAGCACGCTGAGCATCGCCAACTGCTGCTCCACGGCCTGGGAACCGGCGACGACGGGCGCGGCACAACCGGCCTCGACCAACTCCGCGAGATCAACCACGGTGCCCACTGGCCCGTGACCGCTGACCACCATGAGCTCGGTGATCGTGCGGCGGCCGTCGATCAGGGCGTGCAGCCCTCGCAGATGTTTCGGGACGGTCCCCGGATGAGCGGCGATCACGGTCGTGTCCCCGCCGAGGTAGTCCACCGCCACTCGCCACCGGCGCAGCAGTGTGGTGATCTCGGCGCCGAGTTCGGTCAGCGGCACCGCGACATCGACGTCGTCCGGCAGGCTCTCCACCAACTGCGCCTCGAAGGCCCCCTGGTGCCAGTGGGTCAGTCCTGCCAGTGTGCTGACGATGTGCGCCCGGGTCACGACTGGCAGCATGTCCGGGTCGATCAGGTCGGCATCCTTCAGGAACGCCACGACCCCCTCGTCACCAGCCTCGCGCAATGCCCGGGCCAGGCTCGTCGTGCCCACGGCACCCTCGATCACCAGCCGCCGAGCGAGATCCTGACGGGTGGTGTCGGGGCTGGCACAAATGACGGTCCCGTCGTGTACACCGATATAGGCAGGATGCTCACCGGCTAGGTCCAGGCGCCAGCGCCCCGGCTTGCGCGCAACCAGACCCAGGACCTCCTGGACTCGGAAGACCCGCAGGGAACCGGTGAGCTGCGCCATGGCTTACACCGGGGGCGGCAGGGCGAACGCGGGTCCAGCAGGAGGCGGCAGGTCGATGCTGGGTCCGCTGGGCGGAGCCAGATCGCCCAGGTCGTCCATGGCAAACCCCGCGGCCATGGCGGGAGGCTCGAGGTCGAAGCTCACCTCGTCTGCCTGCGCAACCGGCGGCGCCAGATCGAAGCTCACCTCGTCTGCCTGCGCAACCGGCGGCGCCAGATCGAAGCTCACCTCATCGGGATCAGCCACGCCGCCAGAGAGGTCGAAGGCCACTGCCTCCTCCTCCAGCACCGAGGCCGTCTCGAAGGACACAACCTCATCCTGCTCCTGCGATGCCGGGGCAGCAACCGTCGTGATCTCGTCCGGGTCAACGAATACGAAGTCCGTGGCCTGCGTGTCCTGGCCCACACCGGAGACATCGTCGCTCACCGGCTCGTCAGCCCACCGGATCTCACTTTGCGGTTCGTCATCACTTGACCCAGTCTCCAGATCCGCAGCGGGCGTGCTCCACCACTGCGGGTGATCGTCCGCGGCCTCGTCAGTGTCAACGGGTGCGGCCGACAGAGCTGCTCGTCGGCTCCCAGGGAAGGCTTCTGCGATCTCCCGGGCCTCGTAGCGCAGCAGCCCAATGGGCACGCCGGGCGCCCCCACCATCACCAGCACCCACGGGTCCTTGTCGATGACACAGATGCCGTTGTCGCTGCCCTCCATGAACATCTGCGACGTGCCGGTCTGG
>Ga0208938_1001124_pt1 | contig 16302 bp, 14 predicted proteins | sample AD_UKC125_MetaG_FD_184434 | JGI IMG/M metagenome (GOLD analysis project Ga0208938, IMG submission 184434) | Active sludge microbial communities of municipal wastewater-treating anaerobic digesters from USA - AD_UKC125_MetaG (SPAdes) (version 2) | ecosystem: Engineered > Bioreactor > Anaerobic >...
GACCGCAGCGCCGCGAGGGCGACCCGGACCTGCCCCCGGACCTGCCGGCGCCTGCGGCTGCCGCGTCGCAGCTGTCCGATGCCGACCTCGACAGCGTCCTCGACGAGATCGACGAGGTGCTCGAGAGCAACGCGGAGGAGTTCGTCCGCAGCTTCGTCCAAAAGGGCGGGCAGTGACCGCCGCAGCCGGTGCTGGAAGGCTGCACACGGCATACCTGCAGCCGGGGAACTCCTCGTTCACCGAGTTCCTCGCCGGAGTGGCGCCCGAGCTGCTCCCCGGGCGGCGCGCTCTCCCTGGGGGCGTTGAGATGGCCGTTCCGCACGGCACGACAATTGTCGCCGCCGAGTTCGCGGGCGGGGTCGTCATGGCAGGCGACCGCCGGGCCACGATGGGCAATCTCATCGCCAACCGTGACATGGACAAGGTGTATGCCGCAGACGAATACTCGGTGGTTGGCATCGCCGGCACGGCCGGCGTCGCGCTGGAAGTGGTGCGGCTCTACCAAGTCGAGCTGGAGCACTATGAAAAGATCGAGGGTGCGATCATGTCCATCGAGGGCAAGGCCAACCGGCTCGCCTCGATGATCCGCGGCAACCTCGGGTTGGCCATGCAGGGGCTTTCGGTCGTGCCGATGTTCGGGGGTTTCGACCTCGACGAGCGCAGGGGGCGGATCTTCTCCTACGACGTCACCGGCGGGTGTTATCCCGAGCGCGACCACCACAGCATCGGGTCGGGGTCGATGTTTGCCCGCGGGTCGCTCAAGAAGACCTGGCGGCCGGGGATGGGTGAATCAGATGCGGTGCGCAGCTGCCTCGAGGCGCTCTACGACGCCGCCGACGACGACTCGGCGACGGGCGGACCGGATGTCGGGCGCCGGATCTGGCCCCGGGTGGCGGTGGTCGATGTCGAGGGTGTGCGGCTCATCGATAACGACGAGTTGGCGGGAATGGTGGCCGATCTGGTCGCATCCCGCCGGGACAACCCGGGGGGTGCACGATGAGTATGCCGTTCTACGTCTCGCCCGAGCAGCTCATGAAAGACAAGGCCGACTATGCCCGCAAGGGCATCGCCCGCGGCCGCTCGGTCGTCGTGCTGCAGTACGACCGCGGGATCGCCTTCGTCGCCGAAAACCCGCAGAGCTTGCGCAAGATCTCCGAGATCTACGACCGCATCGCGTTCGCCGCGGTGGGGATGTACTACGAGTTCGAAAATCTACGCGTCGCAGGCATCCGGTATGCCGACCTGCGCGGCTACTCCTACGACCGCAGCGATGTGACGGCGCGCGGGTTGGCCAATGCGTATGCGCAGACGCTCGGCACCGTCTTCACCCAAGAGCCGAAGCCCTACGAGATCGAGCTGTGCGTTGCCGAGGTCGGTCGCACCGAGGAGCAGGATCAGATCTACCGGCTCACCTACGACGGCTCAGTGTCCGATCAGCACGGGGCCATGGTCATGGGTGGGGCGAGTGCCGCAGCGGAGGAATGGATCAAGGCTCGCTGGAATCCTGGGCTGTCCCTCGCCGATGGCCTTGCGTTGGCGGTGTCCGCTCTGGCCGCCGATCCGGCCGGGGGCGAGCCGCGGGTGTTGTCCCCAAGCCAGCTCGAGGTCGCGGTGCTCGACCGGCATCGTCCGCGGCGCACCTTCCGGCGCATCGTCGGGCCGCTGTTGGTCGACTTGCTCAATGTCGACAGCCCGACAGCCCACGCGCCGGAGATGGACGAAGGGATCCCCGGTCACCCCGACATCCTCAGCGCCAGCCTGGTGGACCCGTCGGAGGCTTCGGGGCCGAAGGGTGCGTCGTCAACGGCCACCGAGCCGTCCTCGGTCGAGCACGACCCACGAGTGCCGCCGCCCTCGGACGAACGAGGGCCGACAAGCACCCAGCGCGTCGAGACCGGCGACGATCCGACCTGATCAAGCCAGCCGACGGCCAACTGACGGCGAGCGAGCGCCCGTCACCTGCAACCAGGTGACGGGCGCTCTCCGGTGCGGCTCGCGATCGGTCAGCCGACAGTGGCCCGCTCGAGCCCCGCCCTACGGTCGTCGCTGAAATCCTCGGAATGGCCCGCCTCAGTGGCTGCGTCGTCGTCGGGGTGGCCCGGATCCAGATCGGCCGCATCGAATGCTTCGGCTGCATCGGCGGCTTGATCGGTGTCGGAGCCGGCTACCGGCGTTGACGCCGGAGCTGGTTCGCCGAGGTCTGCCAGCGGGTTGGCGAAGGTCCCTCCGCCGAGCGTCGCCAGCATCTGGCGGACATTGGTCAACTGGGCCGTGATGCTGTCGCGACGCGCAGTGGCCGCAGCCAACTCGCGCTCCGAGTCTCGCTTGATCCGCTCGGCCTGCTCCCGGGCCGCGCCGACGACCGACGCCGCCTCGTGCCGAGCCTGCTCCAAGAGAGCAGTGGCCTCGGAGCGGGCGTCGGCGTGAGCTGCCTCGGCATCGCTGGAGAGCATGCTCGCCCGCTCCTGGATGGCGGCCAAGGATGCCTCGTGGTGCGACATCTGAGCCGTGAACTCGGCCGCTGCCTTGTCTCGGCGTGTCGCCAGCGTGGTCTCGAAGTCAGCGGCAGCGGCCGCCGCCTTGGCGCGCTGCCGCTCGTAAACGGCCTCGGCCTCTTCCCGCCGGGCGCTGGCCTCCCGAGCGGCAGCCTCGAGGATGTCGTCGGCCTTGGTGCGCGCATCCTCCAGCAGCCGGGCCGCGTCCACCTCGGCCTTGGACCGGGTGTCCGCGGCATAGCGCTGCGCTTCGTTCGTCAGGGCTGCGCTGACTTCGGACGCTGCCGACTTCGCCGCAGCCGCCTCCTGCTGCGCCGTAGCTCGGATGTGCACTGCCTCCTCGTCGGCCAGCGTGAGCATCGACCCGATGCGGTCACCCAGGTCGGCGAAGCTCGGAGCAGCTGCACTCCGGGCTGCTTGCGCCATGGTCGCGATCTCGGCATCCCGGGCGTCGACCACCTCGCGCAGCTGGACATGAGCCGACTCGAGCTTGGTCACGTGCACGCTCAATTCGGCGGCCTCCTGCCGAGCGGCCTCGGCCGCAGCCTGCAGTTCGCGGACCGTGTGCTCGACCTGAGCCGGGTCGTATCCGCGAAGAACGGTCCGGAACTGGCTGGTGTCGGTCATGAGTGTCCTTGTGATTCGGAGGGGAGTGTGGATGGCGAGTTGTCCGAGGGAAGCGCGGCTGCGCCGACTGGTTCGGGAACGGCGAGCGCCTCGATGACGCCCGATAGGTGAGCCAACTGGGTCGTGATGTCGTCGCGCCGGGCGGCCAGGGCAGCGACCTCGGCGCGCGCACCCTCCACGGCCGAGCGTGCCTCGTCCCGAAGCCGATCGGCCCCCGAACGAGCCTCGGCCAAGGTGGACACGAGTTCCTCCCGTGCGCTGCGACGGTCGGCGTGCGCCTCGCGGTGCAGCTTCTCGACCTCCGCGGCGGTGCGCTCCCGGACGATGCGAGCGCCGGCCTCGGCGTCGGCCAGTCGGGTCTGAGCGCGCTCCACCAGCGAGCGGGCAGTCTCTTCGGCCGTCGCCCGCAGCGCCGTGGCGTCCTCTGCCGCCGTGTGCCGGGTCCGCTGGGCATCGGCCTCGGCTGCCTCGAGGACGGCCCCGGCCTGGGCGCGCAGCCGTGCGGCCTCGTCGTTCGCCTGTTCCAGCCGAGATCGGGTCAGGTGGCTCACGCGGGCCAGGACGGACTGCAGCTGTTGTCGGCGACGGCGGGAATGGTCGGCAAGTGCGCGAGAGGTCTGGGTGCGGGTCAACGCAGCGTCGGCGGCCGCGCCGTCGAGGATCGAGCGCATCGTGGTGTTGGCCCACGCGACGTGGGCCTCGGCTGCGGCCAAGGCTTGCTGTGCCTCGGAGCGGGCCGTGGCCACGAGGTCGGCTGAGGTGGCGGCGGCGAGCCGGCGCTGTTCGGCGCACTCGAGGATCGTCTGCTCGGCCAACTGGTCGGCCGCCTCACGCACCAGCCGGGAGTGCTCTGCAGTCTGGGCGGTCAGGTCCGCAGCTGATTGCTGCGCCCCGGCGGTCAGCACCCGCGCGGCCTGCGAAGCGCGCGCGAGCGTCTCGTGCTCCCGAGCGTCGAGTTCCCGCAGGCGTCGGCCCACCTCGGAGTCGTGGGTATGCCGTTCGGTGGCCAGCGCGGCCCGACCCCGCTCGACCGCCTGCTCGGCGTCGGTGAGGACCTGCTGGGCCTCCAGCTGCGCGGCAGCGAGGATCTCCGCAGCGCGGGCTCGCGCGGTCTCGATCTCGGACTGGCTGGATCGGGCTGCTGCCTCGGCGACCAAAGCAGCCTGGGCGGCCGAGTCCTCCAACATCGCGGCGGCGTCGGCGCGGGCGGCCGCCAACGTCTCCTCGGCCAGCGTGTGGGCGCTCGAGGCTGCCGAGTGCAGCGACTGCGCCTGCTGGTGGAGTCGGTCGGCTTCGATGGTCAGCGCCTGGGCGCGGTGCATGGCGGACGCCACCGCAGCGTCGGCCTCGGCACGCAGCGCGTCGGCATGCAGTTGTGCTCGGGCCAGCAACTGCATGGTCTGCCGGGAGACGTCTCCGACCTCCGGGAGCGACGTGCCGCCACGAGACGCTGGCGCAGCGGGGGCCAACGGCAGCGAGTCGGACATGCCGGTCATGATCGCAGATTCGCTCTCGCGGGGCACGTCGCCGATATCCCGTGGTCAGGTCACCACGGGGTGGTCGGCGACTTGCGTAGGGTGAGGGGATGCAGCGGCGGATCTTCGGGATCGAGACGGAGTTCGGCGTCACCTGCGTCGACCACGGCCGTCGGAAACTCACCCCGGACGAGGTGGCGCGGCACCTGTTCCGCCGGGTCGTCGCGTGGGGCCGGTCCTCCAATGTCTTCCTGTCCAACGGGTCGCGGCTCTACCTCGACGTGGGATCCCATCCGGAGTACGCCACGGCCGAGTGTGACTCCATCGTGGACGCCGTCGTGCATGAGCAGGCGGGGGAGCGGATCCTCGAGGGGCTGGCGGAGGAGGCGCAGGTGCGCCTGGCCGAGGAGGGCATCGACGGCCAGATCTACGTCTTCAAGAACAACACCGATTCCGCAGGCAACTCCTATGGTTGCCACGAGAACTACCTCATCGGCCGGGCGGGAGAGTTTCATCTCGTGTCGGACCTGCTCATACCGTTTCTCATCAGCCGGCAACTGGTCTGCGGTGCAGGGAAGGTCGTCGTGGGGCCACGCGGCGCGACGTATGCCGTGAGCCAGCGAGCCGAGCACATCTGGGAAGGGGTCTCCTCCGCGACGACCCGGAGCCGCCCGATCATCAACACGCGCGACGAGCCGCACGCCGACGCCGAGCGCTTCCGCCGACTGCATGTCATCGTCGGCGACTCCAACATGAGCCAGACGACGACGCTGCTCAAGCTGGGGTCGACCGATCTGGTGCTGCGGGCAGCTGAGGCGGGTTGGACCATGGAGGACTTCACCTTCGACAACCCCATCCGGGCCATCCGTGAGATCAGCAGCGACATCACGGGACGGCGGCTGGTGCGTCGTGCCGACGGCCGCAGCGTCTCTGGCCTCGATGTCCAGGAGGCGTACTTCGCCTGGGCCGAACGGTTCGCGCAGGAGACCGGACTCACCGAGGGAGTCCATGCGCGCGTGCTTGACCTGTGGCGCCGCGCGTTGGAGGCCGTGCGCAGCGAGAACCTCGCTCCCGTCGAGCGCGAGATCGACTGGGTGATCAAGTGGCGCTTCTTACAGCGCTATGCAGCGAAGAACTCCCTGACCCTGGAGGATCCGCGGATTCTGCAGCTCGACCTGGCTTACCACGACATCAATCGGCGACGGGGCCTGTTCCACCGACTGGCTCAGCGCGGCCTGGTCACTCACGAGGTCGACCCACTGGAGGTGTTCCGCGCCAAGGCCGTCCCGCCACAAACCACCCGCGCCAAGCTGCGCGGCGACTTCGTGCGAGCGGCATCGGCCAAGCGAAGGGACTTCAGCGTCGACTGGGTGCACCTCAAGGTCAACGACCAGGCGCAGCGCACTGTCCTGTGCAAGGACCCCTTTGCTGCGCAGGACGAGCGGGTGGCCCGGCTCATCGAGTCGATGTAGCACGGCATACCCGAAGCACGACATACCCGAATCACGGCAACGGGGCATTGCATTACCGCGAGGTGCCTACGCACAGGCGCCCGGGTTAGAGTGGCCCGTCGTTGTCTGGCGATGCGCCGTTCGCGTGGCTCGCCACCCCCACCCCGTGAGGTTCTCGTGTCCGTTCCGTATGCCGTCCGTGCCCTGAGTGTTGTCGTGGCCGCCGCCCTGCTCACCGCCTGCGGGCAGAGTTCCTCGACGACCGGGCCGACGACGCCCGCCGGCACGAGCACCACATCAGCCGCCGTGGTCGCTCCGGCCGGACCGCTCGGGAGCACGACCGATCTCGCGGCGCTGGACGGCATCACGATCACCGGCACGGCGGGCAGCAAGCCCACGGTGACGATCGCCACCAAGCCGCTCGTGGTCACGCAGACCGCGCGCAAGATCATCGCCGCGGGCAGCGGCGAGGCTGCCGGCCCGGGCACGACGGTGAAGGCCCATTTCACTATCTTCAAGGGCTCCGACGGTGCCCAGCTGGACTCCACCTACGACAACTCGACCCCACAGTCGCTGGGACTGGACGCGCAGCAACTGCTGCCCGGATTGTTCACCGGCCTGACCGGCGTGCAGAGCGGATCCAGGGTGTTGGTGATCATCCCCCCCAAGGATGGTTTCGGCTCGGACGGACGCGCCGACCTGGGGGTGTCCGGCACCGAGAACACCGTGTGGGTGGTCGATGTGCTGGCCATCTCTCGGCCGTTGACCAAGGCCGAGGGCACTCCGGTGGCCCCCGTGGCCGGACTACCGACCGTCACCTTCGACGAAAAGGCCGGACCGACGATCACGGTGCCGTCCGGCGCGGCAGCCCCGACCGAACTCGTGGCGCAGAACCTCATCGACGGCACCGGCGCAGTCGTCGCAGCCGGACAGCAGGTCACGGTGCACTACACCGGCGCGCTCTGGAAGGACGCTTCGGTCTTCGACTCGTCATGGACCAAGGGGTCGCCGTTTGCCTTCCAGGTCGGCGCCGGCCGGGTCATCCCGGCGTGGGACAAGGGCTTCGTGGGCAAGAAGGTCGGGTCGCGGGTCCTGCTCGTCGTGCCACCGGCTGAGGGCTACGGCAGCGCGGGTTCCCCACCCAAGATCTCCGGCACCGACACGCTCGTCTTCGTCGTCGACATCCTCGCGGCCAACTGACCCAGCAGTCCGGCCCGGGCCGGAGGTCCGTGCCCCCCCACACAGCCCGAGCTTCACCACGACCAATCGCAATCAGAGGATCCGCCATGGCCCTGAATCCCGAACGCAGCAAGCCCGAACTCGACTTCCCCGGTGAGGTCCCGCCGGCCGACCTGGTCATCGAGGATGTCATCGTCGGCGACGGTGCACAGGTCGTCTCCGGGCAGACGGTGAGCGCACACTACGCCGGGTGGGCCTTCTCCACGGGGGAGGAGTTCGACTCCTCGTGGAACCGTGGCGAGCCGCTGTCCTTCCGCGTCGGCATCGGCCAGGTCATTCAGGGCTGGGACCGCGGCCTGCTCGGGATGCAGGTCGGCGGCCGGCGCAAGCTCACCATCCCGGCGCACCTGGGGTACGGCCAGCGCGGCGCGGGCGGCGTCATCAAGCCCGGCGAGACCCTCATCTTCGTCGTCGACCTCGTCGACGTGCGCTGACCTGGTTCTGCCAGCCCCGTCCTCACCGGGGATGGGTATGCCGTCCGGTAGCGTCACATGGGTGAGCGTCCAGCCGAGTGTCGCCGCCAAGACCGAGCGGCTGCTCAACCTTGTCATCGCCCTGCTGTCGACCCGCATGCCGTTGACCAAGGCGCGCATCCGCACCGCCGTGCCGCAATACCTCGCGACCGCGTCGCTCGAGGCGTTCGACCGGATGTTCGAGCGCGACAAGGACGAGTTGCGTGAGCTCGGGATCCCCCTGGAGACGGCGATCGTCGACCCGCTCTTCGACGACGAGCTCGGTTATCGCATCGACCGGCGTGAATACGCTCTGCCAGAGATCGCTTTCACCCCCGACGAGGTGTCGGCTCTGGTGCTGGCCGGTCGGATCTGGAGCCAGGCGAGCCTGGCCGCCCAGGCCAACGCGGCGCTGACCAAACTCGCAGCCACCGGCGTCGTCCTCGACGACCGCTCCGTCGTGGGCGTCGAGCCTCGCATCCGCACCCAGGAGGCGAGCTTCGAACCCCTGCGCCGAGCCGTCCAGGACCGGCGGGTGGTCAGCTTCGACTACCGCAAGGCCGACGGCAGCCTGTCGGCACGCAGCATCCAGCCCTGGGGGCTCACCCAATGGCGCGGTCGCTGGTACGTCACCGGCTGGGACACCGCCCGCGACGCCGAGCGGGTATTCCGGCTCGGTCGCATCGCGGGCTCGGTGACGGCGCACGGCAAAGCCGGAGCGTATGCCGTGCCCGCCGACCACGTGCCGCGGGTCCTCGTGCGTTCCAGCGAGCCAGAGGTCGTCGACCAGCCCCCGGCGATCTTGCGGGTGCGGGCCGGCGTGGGGAACACGCTGCGCCGGCGGGCCCGGAGCATCGGCGAGATCGACGACACGTGGTCGCTCATCGACATCGACTACCGCGATGTCGACAGCTTCGCCGCCGAGGTCGCCGGCTTCGGTCCGGATGTCGTCGTCGAGGCACCTGCCGATCTGCAAGGCGCCGTGGTGCGGTTGCTGCGGGAGGCGGCCGCACGGCATACCGGTGTGGGTGCTTCCGAGCAGGTGCTGTCGTGAACGCACGGCCCGTGCAAGAGAGCGCGACGACCCGATTGCAGCGGTTGCTCACCATGGTGCCGTGGCTGCTGGCCAACCCCGGGGTGGCCACGGCGCGCGCCGCCGAGCAGTTCGGGGTGAGCACCGAGCAGCTGGAGTCCGACCTCGCGCTGCTGTTTGTGTGCGGCACCCCGGGCCATCTGCCCGACGACCTCATCGAGGCGGACTGGGAGGACGGGAGGGTCTTCGTCGGCAACGCCGATGCGATCGCCAGGCCGCTGCGGTTCACCGTCGACGAGGCGCTCACCCTCATGGTGGGGTTGCGGGCCTTGGGCGCGGGTGCCGGCCTGGCGGCTCCCGAGGGCGTCGTCGGGGCGCTGGCGAAGCTGGAAACGGCGACGGGAGAGGCCGCCGGGTTGGTCACCCGGGTCCGCGTCGACCTGCCGGCCGATCGCGGCGGCGAACTCTTGGCCCGAGCCCAGCAGGCGCTGCACCAGCGTCGCCGGATCCGGCTGCGCTATTCCTCGGCAAGGGACGAGGTGACCGAGCGCGAGGTCGACCCGATGCGCGTGCTCAACCTCGACGCCCATTGGTACCTCGAAGGCTGGTGCCACCGTGCACAGGACGTGCGCGTCTTCCGCCTCGACCGGGTCGAGCAGCTCGAGGTTCTCGATGTCGATGGCGTTCCGCCCGAGCACGCGAGCCCTCGTGACCTCGCGACTACTCCCTACCAGCCTGGCGCCGCGGATGTCGTCGTCGAGCTGGAGTTGGAACCGTCAGCCCGGTGGGTGGCCGAGTATTACCCCGTCGAGTCGGTCCAGGAATTGCCGGGTGACCGACGCCGGGTGACCGTTCGTGCCGCGGACCCCGGCTGGGTGCGCCGGTTGGCGTGGCGGTTGGGCGGAGCCATGGTTGTCACCTCGCCTCCCGAGGTGGCCGCCGCGATTCACGACCAGGCGCGCGCCGCCCTGGCGGCCTATCCCGAGCAGGCCCGACGATGAGAGTGCTCGGCTGGGTCCTCATCTGGCTGGTCAGCCTGGGCCTGGCCGGTTGGGTGATCTGGCGCCGGCTGCGCGGGCTGCGCGATCGCGCGGTCGGGCTGTCCGAACAGCTCGCACAAGCCGAAAGCCTCGGGTATGCCGTGCGGCTGGCTGCCGAGGAACGCCTGCAGGAGCAGGAACGGACCGAGCGACCGGATGAGCCGGGGGAGCCGACCGGGGTGGCGAGCCGACGGCATACCCTCGCCGTCTTCGACGATGCGTCCGCCCTGGCCAGGGAACGGGACGATCTGCGCCAGGCGTTGGCGCTGGAGCGTCAGGCCCGCCGGGCGGCCGCACTCCCGGGCTGGGCGCGCCCCGTAGACTCACAGACGACTCCGTCAGACCGAAAGGCCGTCAACCCATGAACCTGTTCCGCGAGCCGAGCCACTTCATCGTCGTGCTCCTGCTGCTCGTGCTGCTGTTCGGATGGAAGAAGCTGCCCGACATGGCGCGCAGCGTCGGCCGGTCGATGCGGATCTTCAAGTCCGAGGTCAACGAGATGAAGACCGACGGCACCACCCCCAAGCCGAGCCCGGCCGCCACGGACACGGTGCCTGGCGATGTGGTGCCGCCGCGCCAGTCCGAGCCCACTCAAGCCGACCCCACTCCGGGCGACCGGGTCTGAGCCCCGGGCCGCTGGCCCAGCCGACTCCCACCGCTGACCGTGCGCCTGCGCCTGCGCCGCGACCGTGACCCCGAAGGGCGGATGACCCTCGGGGAGCACCTGCGTGAGCTACGCCGACGCACCGTGGTGTCGGTCCTGGCGATCCTCGCCGGATCGATCGTCGGCGGCAAGTATTACGCCACGCTCTACGACACCCTGACTCTGCCGATCCGCGAGTTGGCGGCCCGCAAGGCTGCTGGGGCGGTGACGACGGTCAACTTCCCGCAGATCACCGACGCCTTCTCGATCTTCATTGCCGTGAGCCTGTTCGTCGGGCTCATCGTCAGCTCGCCGATCTGGCTGTGGCAGATCTGGGCCTTCATCCTTCCCGGACTGACCCGCAAGGAGAAGAAGCTCTCGGTCGCCTTCGTCGCCGCCGCGGTGCCACTGTTCCTGGCCGGCTGCTACATGTCCTACCTCGTGCTGCCGCGGGCCGTCGAGACTCTGTTGTCCTTCGCTCCCGACAGCGGCTCCAACATCCTCGGCAGCGCCGACTACCTGTCGTTTGTGCTGAAGTTCATCCTCGCCTTCGGCCTGGCCTTCCTCCTGCCGGTATTCCTCGTCGGTCTCAACGCGATGGGCGCCCTGCCGTCGCGGATCATGATCAAGGGCTGGCGGGTCGCGGTCTTCCTCTGCTTCCTGTTCACGGCGATCATGACCCCCACGCCCGACCCGTGGATGATGATCCTCATGGCCCTGCCCATGGTGGCGCTCTACTTCGTGGCCGTGGGGATCGGCTGGCTGCTGGACCGCCGCCGGGCCAAGCGAGACGCCTCGGTGGACTGGCTCAATGTCCCGGACGATCAGGGGTCGACCCTGTAACCTCACGCTGTGTCCGCCGCCCCGCTGTCGACCCGCAGAGTCGGCATTCTCGCCAATGCCAACTCGGGGCGTCATGGGGCCGGTGCCCTGGGCGCCGAGCTCACCACCCTGCTGCGCCGGGACGGGCACGAGGTCATCGACCTGTCCGCCCCCGATCTCGGGACCGCGCGGAGCCGATCCACCGCTGCTGTCGCCGGTGGCGCCGTCGACACCCTGGTCGCGATCGGGGGAGACGGCACGGCCCACCTCGCGGCCAATGTGTGCGCCGGGCAGGACGTCGCGCTCGGCATCCTGGCGGCGGGCACGGGCAATGACAACGCTCGCACCCTCGGTATGCCGCGTGGTGACGTAGCCGCCATGGCGCGGCTGGTCACAGTCGGCGCGACCCGCCAGATCGACCTCGGCGTGACTCGTACCCCGGCCGGCGACCGCCATTTCCTCGGAGTGCTCGGCGGGGGCTTCGACACCCTGGTCAACGACCGCGGCAAGACCCTCCGGCTGCTGCACGGCACCCCGCGGTATCTGGCCGCAGTGGCCCTGGAACTGCCGCGCTTTCGTGGCATCCCGTATGCCGTCCAGGTCGACGACGTCACCGTGGACACCACCGCGATGTTGGTCGCCGTTGGCAACGGCGGGTGCTTCGGTGGGGGGATGCAGGTCTGTCCGGACGCCGACGTGGCCGATGGTCTCTTCGACGTCATGGTGCTGCACCAGATCGGTCGGCTGGAGTTCCTCAAGATCTTCCCGAAGGTGTTCTCCGGCGGGCACGTGGGCCATCCGGCGGTGCAGATCCTGCGAGGTCGCCGGGTGACCCTCGACTCACCGGGCATCCGGTCCCAGGCGGACGGTGAGGATTTCCTCCCGCTGCCTCTCCAGCTCGACGTCGCTGCCGGGGCGCTGACGATCCTCGCGACATGACTGCGCCCAGCGCCGCTGCTCAGGCGGTCGCCTCCTTCGCTGCTGGCCTCCCCTTCCCCCTGGACGAATTTCAGGTGCAGGCCTGCACTTCCGTCGCTGCCGGCGCAGGCGTCCTGGTGGCCGCTCCCACCGGCGCCGGTAAGACCGTGGTGGGCGAGTTCGCCGTCTACCAGGCTCTCGCCACCGGTCGGAAGGCCTTCTACACGACGCCGATCAAGGCGCTGTCCAACCAGAAGTACCTCGACCTGGTCCGCCGCCACGGGTCAGCTCAGGTCGGGCTCCTCACCGGGGACTCCGCGATCAACGGCGATGCGCCCGTCGTCGTCATGACCACCGAAGTGCTCCGCAACATGATGTATGCCGGGTCGCCCGCCCTGGTGGGCCTCGGGTACGTCGTCATGGACGAGGTGCACTACCTTGCCGATCGCTTCCGAGGCGCGGTGTGGGAGGAAGTGATCATCCACCTGCCCGAGGACGTCGTCGTCGTCTCACTGTCGGCGACGGTGTCCAACGCCGAGGAGTTCGGCGAGTGGTTGGCGCACGTGCGTGGCGCCGTCGAGGTCGTGGTCTCCGAGCATCGGCCGGTGCCGCTCTGGCAGCACCTCATGGTCGGGCGGACGATGTACGACTTGTTCGTCGAGTCGCGAGGGCGGGTTGCGGTCAATCCAGAACTCGTCGACCGCATCCGCGACGAGGAGCGGCGGGGGAGTGCCGGTCTCCCGGCGCGGCGAGGTGGGGTCCGCACCCCCCAGGGAGCAGACCGGACCCATCAGTACCCCCGGACGAGCGCGACGCCGAGTCGGGCCGAGGTCGTGACGGCGCTGGACCGGGAGGGCCTGCTGCCGGCAGTCACCTTCATCTTCAGCAGGGCCGGGTGTGACGCGGCCGTCGCCCAACTGCTGGGGCGCGGCATACGGCTCATCCCGAGCGAGGAGGGCGAAGCGATCCGGCGCCTGGTCGAGGAGCGTGTCGCGGGCCTCGGGGACGAGGACCTCGGCGTGCTGGGCTACTGGGACTTCGTCGACGGACTGACCCGCGGCTTCGCCGCTCACCACGCCGGCATGCTGCCGACCTTCCGCGAGATCGTCGAGGAACTGTTCAGCGCCGGACGGGTGCGGGCCGTCTTCGCGACCGAGACCCTGGCCCTGGGCATCAACATGCCGGCGCGCACCGTCGTGCTCGAACGCCTGGTCAAGTACAACGGCGAGTCCCACGCCGACCTCACCGCCGCGGAATACACCCAGCTCACCGGGCGGGCCGGGCGTCGGGGCATCGACATCGAGGGGCATGCGGTGGTCCTCTGGTCGCGGGGCCTGGACCCGGTGGCCGTAGGTGGCCTGGCCGCGACCCGAACCTACCCGTTGCACTCGAGCTTCCGGCCGACGTCGAATATGGCGGTCAACCTCGTCGCCACCGTGGGTCGTGCACGGGCGCGAGAGGTGCTCGAGACGTCGTTCGCGCAGTTTCAGGCCGACCGGGGCGTCGTGGGGATGGCCCGCGCGGTGCGTCGTCACGAGGGTGAGCTCGACGAGATCGCGCAGCGGTGGACCTGCCACCTGGGCGACTTCCGGGAGTATGCCGCGATCCGGGAGGAGTTGCGGCGGCTGGAGAAGGGCGCGGTCAAGGACCGGCAGGCCCGCACTAAGGAGCAATCCGCGCAGTCCTTGGGCCGGTTGCGGATCGGCGATGTCATCCGCATTCCCTCCGGTCGGCACCGCGGGTATGCCGTGGTCGTCGCCTCCGCGCGCAGCGGTGACCACGCACCCAGCCCCGCGGTGGTGACCGAGGATCGGCAGTTGTTGCGGCTCACCCCGGCCGATGTCGTAGCACCGGTCGTGGCGTTGACCAACGTCCGTCTTCCCCGCTCGTTCAATCCCCGCAACCCCAAGTCCCGTCGCGATGTGGCGGCGACCTTGCGCATCACCGTGTCGCGGCTGCCCAGAGAGCAGCAGATCGCGACCGACAACGTAGGCAACGCCGACCATACGGGCAACCCCGACTCGACGGCAGAACTCGTGGCGGCTGCCCGAGCCCGACTGCGCGGCCATCCCTGTCACAGCTGCCCCGATCGCGAAGAACATGCCCGGTGGGCGCAGAAGTGGTGGCGGTTGCGCCGGGAGGCCGACCGACTGGCCGCTCAGGTGGCCAGTCGGACCAACACCGTCGCGCGCGCCTTCGACCGCATCTGCGAGCTGCTCGGCGACCGCGGCTACCTCACGCCCGACGGCAGGGGAGTGACCGCCCAGGGGCAGGCGCTGCGTCGCATCTATACCGAGCGTGACCTGCTCACGGCCGAGTGTTTGCGGTCCGGGGTCTGGAACACCCTCGATGCCCCCGGACTCGCCGCGGCGGTGTCGATGCTCGTCCACGAGCCGAGGCGAGACGACGCCGACCCTTCGCCGCGCATGCCCAATACCGCGGTGGCCGAGGCCGTCGAGGCGACGATGGCCATCTGGTCGGGGCTGACCGAGGCCGAGCAGCGCCACAATTTGCCGGTCACCAGCGCTCCCGACGCGGGGTTGGCCTGGATGATCCATGCCTGGGCCACCGGACGGCGCCTGGAGCTCGTGCTGCGTGGGTCGGATCTGGCGGCGGGCGACTTCGTGCGACGGTGCAAGCAACTCATCGACCTCCTCGGGCAGCTCGCTGATGTGGCCCCGCATCCGGCCTTGCGACGCAAGGCTCGCCAGGCCGCCGACGTGGTGATGCGCGGCGTCGTCGCTGCGGATCGGCTGGACTGAGCGGGGAGGCACACCTCACGCGCGGCGTACGTCACGTGCGGAACCGAACGGTCGGTCACCTCCACTAGCGTCGTCGCAACCCTGGGATCACGCTGCGAAAGGACCTGCGGGAATGCAACGGCTGACCGGCCTCGACGAGATGTACCTAGCGCTCGACACCCCGCGCACCACCGGCCACGTCGCGGGCGTGGCCGTCTTCGAGCCGGGCGACGGCCCGAGCGGCGGTCGGCTGGAGTTCCTGCGCAACCGGGTCGCCGAGCGACTGCCAGTCCTGGACCTGCTGCGTTGGACGTTGGAATCGGTGCCGTTCGGCCTGGACCAGCGGCACTGGGTGGAGACCGGAGAGGTCGATCTCACCCACCACGTCGTGAGCGTCACCGTGCCGATGCCGGGCACTGAGGAGCAGTTCCACGAGGTCGTCGACGAGATCATGACCGAGCACCTGTCCCGGGACCGGCCGATGTGGCGGATCTACCTGGTTGAGGGACTGGAAGGTGGGCGTTTTGCCTATGTCGTGAAGATCACTCATGGGCTGACCGACGGCAGTGCGCTGTGGGCGATCTACGACCTGCTCTCCGACGACCCGGTCGAGAAGGCCACCGCACGTCCGGCCGAGGTGCTGCATGGTCGCCGTCGTCGGGTCGAGTTGGTCAAGCGCGGCTTGCAGGGCCTGGTCGCCAAGCCGGTGGAGTTCGTCCGCCTGCAGGGCGACTTGATGACCTGGGCCAAGGGCCAAGTCGACAAGGAGGGGTGGGCGACGGTGCCCCGCACGGCGCTGCGGGTGTTGCCCGGCAGCCTCCCGGCACCGATCGCGGGTGCCCTGCGCAAGGTCGCCGGCGCGGGCGCCGACCAGATCGACCCGCTGATGCCGACGATGAGCCCGCCGGCGACCCCGTTCAATGGCGCGGTGACGACCAACCTCGGCATCACGACGGCTGACCTGGGGATCGCCGACCTGCGCGCGATCGGCAAGAAGGTCGGCGGGACGATCAACGATGCCGTGCTCGCAGTGGTCGCGGGTGGGCTGCGCGCTTACATGGCCGACCACGGCACGGTGCCGGACGAGCCTCTGGTCGGCTCGGCCCCCATCTCATGGCGCACCGGCGACGAGGTCGACCGCTGGGCCAACCACGTGTGGATGCTCTTCCTCCCGCTGCCGACCCACCTCGGCGACCCCATCTCCCGGCTGCGATTCGCCCACGACGCGGCGACGCGCGCCAAGACCACCTGGGACAACATGCCCAGCCATCTCATGCGCCGTGCCGCAGCCCTCGTGCCGTCGGCAGTCATGGCCCCAGGAGCGCGGATCATGACTGCGCTCCCGATCGGCATGGTCCCGCGGATG
>Ga0208938_1001125_pt1 | contig 16298 bp, 15 predicted proteins | sample AD_UKC125_MetaG_FD_184434 | JGI IMG/M metagenome (GOLD analysis project Ga0208938, IMG submission 184434) | Active sludge microbial communities of municipal wastewater-treating anaerobic digesters from USA - AD_UKC125_MetaG (SPAdes) (version 2) | ecosystem: Engineered > Bioreactor > Anaerobic >...
GCCTCACTCTTGGCCCACAGCGAGACCCTGATCGAGGTTCCCGTCCCCGTCGACGAGAGCGCCACCGAAGGCTGGAGATCCATGTCCGACGAGGCTGGTGCCCTCCGCGCAGAGCACACCCTTCCCCGCCCCGACCCCGCCGAGGACCCTGAGCCACACACCGTCAGCCTCCTCGACGAACCCGACGACACGTACGTGCAGGCCGGGGCGACCACCCCCGAGGACCTCCAAGCCCTCGCCCCGCGGGTGACTCAAGCCGTGCGGAACACAGTTGAGGAAGCGGATCCGAGCCTCGACAACGACCTGGCCATGTGGTGGCGCGAAGACTCCGCTCTGCCCAAGCTCCACCTGCTCGGCCCGGTGCGAGCCACCACCCGAGGCAAGCCGCTCACCAAGCGCAAGCCCTACATGACCGAACTACTCGCCTTCATCGCCCTACGTCGGCTCGGCGCAACCCCCGAGGAGGTCGCGCAAACCTTCAACATCACCAAGGCCAAGGCCCGCGACTACGTGCTGACCATCCGACACTGGCTCGGTACCAACCCACGCACTAGCGAGTACCACCTCCCTGACGCCAGGTTGGCCCCAGCAGCCAAGGTCAGGGAGGTCCCGGTCTACCAGGTCACCGACCTCCTCATCGACGCAGACCTCTTCCGGCGCCTTCGGGTCCGCGGCGAGGCCCGCGGCGGCCCTGAAGGCATCGAGGACCTGCGCACCGCTCTCAGACTGGTCGACGGCCGCCCCTTCGACTACCCCGTAGAGCGCGAACACGGAGGCGGCTGGACATGGTTGCTCGAAGGGGACCGCCTCGACGAGCACCTGACCGTGGCCATCGTCGATGTCGCTCACCTCCTCGTCACCCACGACCTCGCCGATGGCAACCTCCCGGCGGCCCGCCTTGCTGCGGAGACAGCCATCTTGGCCGCGCCGCACGAAGAGATCCCACGCCTGGACCTCGCGGCCGTCGCGGACGCCGAAGGCAAACAGGCCGAGGCGCAGCGGATCATCCGAGACGACGTATGCAACCGCTCGGATGACGAGTCCGCTCCTCCCGAGTTGCCGACGCGCACGGAGCAGATTCTGCGCAATCGCAAGGGGTGGACAGACACCAAGGCGAGCTGAGCGAAATTGGGCAGCAAGGTGCTGCCCAATTTGCCGTGGTCTACGTCGGCGGCGGCCCCGGATCTGCGGCACGAATCAGTGAGGGGGCCAACAGTTGGGTCACTAGAACCGGTGAGCTCGTACCCTCGGTAACCACGAATGCCACCTGGCCGAGCAGCCCGGCCTCGGACCGCTCCCAGCGCAGCAGTACCCCGGCCACCCATGCCGGACCCCCACCTTCGGACGTGACAGGCGCCCGGACCCACACATGCCGCACGCTCGGCGCAGGCAAGGCCGGTTCGGTGACGGGCGGCCCCATCGAGGCGTGGCGCTCTCCCAACGGGACACCCGGCCGGCGGGGTGGGGGGGGGGAGGAGGAGAACTCACCCACCGAAGTATTCCGTCATGCTCCGACGGTGAGGCCGGTCCACTCGCAGCGCCGCGAAATCGGCTTGCGGCCTCGGTAGCCTGGAAGGCGCAGCCCACCCTTGTGAGGGACAGGGAAGTGGGTCCCAGGAATTCCTGCCGGACGACAGGGCCTGGGACTCGCGCCCTCCTGACCCGCGAAGCTGAGTGTGACCGCACCCCATGCCCATGTGGCGTTCAAACCCAAATGTTGCCGCTCCGCGGGTGCGTCCAGGGACGCACGGATGTTCCAGGGGGCCGCACAGTTGGGGAGGCACGACGACCAATCTCTTGGGGTCCGTGACGTGCGCGACGTGGGTGAATAACCGGGGCGGGCCTGCCCAGATGCGGTCACCGAGCCCCCGCAACCTAGGTCGTCAACCCTGGGTGTCCCCGCCCCTTCAAGGACCTCGGCGCGGTTGGGGCGCCGACAACGCCAGCTGCTGCTGTCGAGAAGCGGCCATTGCGCAGGTTCGCGCAGGACCCGGGGCAGAGGTCCGAGAAGGGTGTGCAAAGTAGCCGTGCAATCTTGGCTGCAGCTCGACGACAAATGCGTTCTGAGCAGTCAGAGACAACCCCTCGACCGAAGATTCGGGGGGACGTTGCTGCAATGAGGCGCGTCCCCCGCCGCTGACCTGCAGAAACGTGGTTTGCACCGGGGCGACGAGTTTGCGCACAGGTGCGCTTCTCGGGGGGTCAGGGGTGGGGGGGACGCCCGAATGGGGACGGGTGTGGGGATGACAGAGCGAGACCTTTCCGGCCGTGGAACAACGGCGAAAGGACATCGCGATGAGCGTGGCAACCCAACTCGGGCTGAGCGACCCCACCCAGGAACTTCTTGCTCTGGCACGCGAGGCCTGGCCTCAGTGGCAGGCCGCGTACCCAACCCTTGGTGTGGTCGAGGACTTGCTCGACCTGCCCGCCTGGATACGTGCTGCCGAGCGGGAAGAGGCGGATGACGTTCTACACGTTCTGGCGGAGTTGGGCAGCCCGAGCGGTGGGGACGACGTCACAGCGGCCGGTGCTCTGGCGTGGCTTCTGCTACCGGGCGCGTGCGTGGTGGCCCACCGGCTCCGGGCACTCACCAGCCGTATCGATGAGGTGGTTGCTGCCCAGCTGTGGTTGGAGGTGCGCGGCTTTCCCTGGGAGCGGCAACGCAAGGTGGCTGCGAACATCACGATGAACACCCGTCGAGGCGTCCTGCGCGATCTCGGGATCGGTCAGGACGCCCGGTATGCCGACCCAACGTGGGCGCGCTCGATTCCCCTAGGGCCCGACTCCGAGCTCTGGACGGTGATGGACGCGAAACGGCTCCCGAGCTCGGCCACGGCCGAGACCGAGTTGGCCGAGGTCCTGGTTTGGGCCTTGGCCCAGGGGGTGATCGACGAGCGCGACCGGGACCTTCTGGTCACCCTCGCCGTCGCGGCCGATCAGGCGGGGGTGCGTCACAGCGGACGGGGCAGGGGCGGACTGACCTCTCACCTGGTCACGACGGCCGTGGCCACGGAGGCGGGGGTGTCACCGATCACCATTCGCCGCCGAGCGACAGCCTCACTCAAAGCCCTGGCCGCTGCCGCTGGCCAGATTTCTGCCTGAACCATGAACCGCCACCTGAGGCCGGCTGCTTTAGGCAGCGAGGTGATGACCGTGACTGAACAACCCGATGTCGAACGGCTCGTGCGCGAAGCCCGCGACGAGGACGCCGCCATAGCTGACCTCGAAGGCTGCATGCGCCGACTTCTTCGCGCCCGGGACGCCAAGACCGCCCTGGCAGGACTGCCAGCCGAACAGCTGCGCGCGGCTCTACACCTGCGGCGGACCGAGCTCGAAGGGAATCCGACATGACCCAGTCCGGCACCCCAGTCCGACCGGTCGGGATCGAGGAGCTGCGCAGAGCCTGGCACGCCGTTCAAGAGGGGCGATTCCGAGCGCGCCAGTCACGGGCCGAGATCCCACCACGGTCGCCCGGCGAAGCACTCACGGTCTGGAACCCCACCGAGCCCGTGCTGCCCGTCCTGGGCTGCGCCGGGCAAACCGGGGCGACCACGATCGCTCTTGCACTGGCCACGGCGGCTGGCTCCTCCCGCGTGGTGGAGTGCTGCACTGCGACCGCCAGTGGCCTATCGGCGGCATCGACTGCCGAGCTCGGTCAGGGCCAGGACGACTGGGCTCTGGGCCGCCGCAGTCAGGTCTGGCTGACCCGGACGAGCCGAGTGCTGCTTGAGCCGGGGGAGGCAGCGCCACCGGACCCGCCGCTGGAGAGCGTCTCTCTGACCGTCCTGGACGTCGGATGGGAGGTCGGGCAGGTGATGGCATCCGACAGCTGGATCCGCGAGCAGGTGACCACAGCCTCGAGCCTCGTGCTGGCTTCAACTCCCACGGTCCCTGCGCTGCGCCGCCTCGAGATGGCCCTGACACTCCTGAGTCCGGCACACGTCGTCATTGCGATCCGAGGTCCGCACCCACGTCGATGGCCAAAGACCCTGACCGCATCCCTGGGCCCTCTATCGGTTGACGCACTCAAGACCGGCCCCGTGGTCTCGATCCCGACCGACAAGGGGCTGCTACTGCGGGGGCTCGATTCAACCCCTCTCCCGACTTCCCTGCTCAAGGCAGCGGAGAACCTCCTGCAGCACATCGCTGTGGGGGACCACCACTCGAAGGGACCTCAGTCATGAACACTCTCACCTCCAGCGTTGGCAGCCTGGCCTCGGTGTGCCCCATCGCACCTCCCGGCGCCCAGGGCTACGCCAACACCCTCACCGGGTACGTCCTGTGGGGAGTCCTGGCCCTGATGCTGGTCGGCATCGTCGTCTCGATCGGCGCCGTCGTCGGCGGCCGAGTCTTCGCCATGCCCCATGCCAGCAAGGCGGGTGTGGTCGGTGTGGCCGTCGTCTTCGTGGCTGCCGTGGCGTACATGGTCGTGCCCGGCATGCTCTCGGGCATCACCGGCTCCGGCTGCGTCGGATGAGCAGCGCAGCAGTCTCCGCCGAGCAGTGGGGGCGCCGCCAGCTGGTGCGCACCTTGACGGGCGTGACCCTCGTGGCGGTGCTGCTCCTGGCTGGCCTGGGGTACGCGGTGTACAGCGCGCTCTCCTCGACCGGGCCCGCCTCAGCTACCCCCACGAAAGGGCTGCAGATCCAGGCCGCTGAGCAGTTGCCCGCGGGGGCGGCGCGTCGTGACGCCATCGCGGCCGCCGCCATGCTCTCTGTCCCGCCCGAGGCCAGTCGCCCTGGCAAACCGTCACCCAAGGTTGGCGCGGGAATCGCCATCCCCTCGGCGACCACCGTCGGCCCTGCCCGCGTCCCTTCGGGATTCCCCCACACGCCCGAAGGGGCGATAGGGCAGTTGGCAGCCATCGAAGCGACCGTCCTGCAGAGCATGTCGATCGAACGAGCCCACGAGGTTCACGCCGCATGGTCAGAGCCCGGAGCGGTGGCTGCAGAGGACTGGGAACTGACCGGGAACATCCAGGCATTTCTGGCGAGCGGGGCCGGCCAGTACGCGGGGGACCTGCGCACGGCCGTGGTGACCACGCCTGTCGGGGCCCAAGTGAAGGGCGCCGACGGCACCGACTGGGTCCTGGCATGCGTCCTGCTTGACGTCAAGGCGCAGATCGCCACTCAGGCGCGCATCGCCTACGGCCACTGCGAACGCATGCAGTGGAGTCCACGAGACGGTGGTCGGTGGCTGATCGGCCCAGGCCCCGCGCCTGCACGTGCGCCGTCCACTTGGCCGGGCACCGAGCTCGCCATCGAGGCGGGGTGGAAGACCGTGACCCCGACAACGGATCAGTGACCCAGGAGAAGCACCCATGAACTGGTGGGACTACGTCAACCCCTTCACCTACCTGGGCAACGCGGCCGGGAAGATCGTCGCCGACGGCTGGACAGCCGCGATGCTCGGGATCTGGAACGCCGGCCTGTGGCTGCTGAAGCTCATCCTGGGTATCGAAGACGACTTCCTGGTGCCCGACCTGTCCGAGAACGGGCCCATGCGCGGCATCTATCCGTACACCTTCTGGATCGCCGGCTCGCTGATCCTGATTCTGCTGATGATCCAACTGGGGATCGCCGCGTTCCGACGCGACGGCCAGTCCCTGGCGCGGGTCCTGATCGGCGCCGCACAGTTCGTCATGGTGTGGGTCGCTGGGGTGGTCTACGCCGTCGCGGTGGTCGCTGCTGCGGGGGGTCTGACCCGGGCACTGATGGAGTCTCTCCTGCACGTCAACGCCATGGCTGCGTGGCAGCCCTGGACCGGATTCTCCACCGCGGACATCACCGACGGCACGATCGCCACCGTCCTGGGTGTCATGGGCTTCTTCCTGATCTTCGCCGCATTCGGGCATCTGCTGGTCATGCTCACGCGTGCCGGCGCGCTGCTGATCCTGGCCGCCACGAACCCGATCGCGGCCGCTGGCCTGGTGTGGGAGGGCGGCAGGTCGTGGTTCTGGAAGGCGTTCCGCTGGTTCCATGCGGCCGCCTTCACCCCCGTGATCATGATGCTGATGCTCGGCCTCGGGGTTCAGGTCACCTCACATGTCGCCCTTGGGGCCACCGACAGCCTGCAGAAAGCCATCGGCACTGCCGTGCCCGGCGTCATGCTCATTCTCGTCGGCTGCTTCGCCCCGCTCGCGCTGTTCAAGCTGCTCGCCTTCGTGGACCCCGGGACCTCGTCCGGGGCGGCCATGCGGGCGGGACTGGCCGCGCAGGGTGGTCTGCAGGGGCTGCTGCGAGGCGGCGGAGAGGACACGTCGAACGCGGCCTCCAGCAGCGACTCCAGCGGGCGATCGCAAGGCGAGGCATCCACCGAGGCGGCCACCAACGAGCGGTTCGCCAAGTCCGCCGGCGGACTGATGGGTGCCCTCGGCGTCGCGGGACAGGTGGCCGCGACCGGGCTGGGCATGGCTGCTGGCGCCGGCGCCCGCGCCGCCACCCTCGGTGCCGACCTGACCAACCAGATGGGGGTGGGGCACAACACCTACATCCCGGATTTCTCCTCCAGCCGGTCCCGAGGGCGCAACAACGCCGGTCCCAGTTCCGAACAGGACAACCCTGAGATCAATGGCGCAGGGCCCGATCAAGACGGACCCACGCCCACCCCCACCGCGGCACCGCCCGCCCCACCCGCACCGCCGTCACCCGCCGCAGGCCCGCCCGGAGGGGGCGCCGGAGTTGGCCCCACTCCCGGAGGCCCCGCTGCGGGCGGTGGAGGAGCTGCGGCCGGTGGGGGAGGGGCCGCCGCCGGTGGCGCCGCAGCCTCGGTTCCCGTGGTCCCCGTCTAGACAGGAAGAGCAGCCATGACTCAGGTATACAACGAATACTCCAAGGCCCGGATCGGTTGGTTCCCGTTCGGTCTGACCGGCTGGCAGGGAGCCATCGTCGCGAGCTCCACGCTGCCGTTCTTCTGGGCACTGAAGGAACAGGCTTGGGCATCGGCGGCAATGTTCGCCCTGCTCTGCGCGGCCGTCACGCTGGTCACCGTCGTTCCGGTCCGCGGGCGCTCGGCCATCGGCTGGATCATCGCCTCGACGACATTCGCGATTGGCGGCCTCACCGGGTGGACCAGGTTCCGCTCACGCGCCTCCCGCGGTGCGGTGGAGGACCTTGCCGAAGTAGACCTGCCGGGGTCGCTGGCCGGAATCGAGATCCATGAGGGCCCCCCGACCGGCCTCACGGGCGCGCGGGTGGCACTTATCCAGAACCACGCCGCCCGCACGTGGTCCGCCTCCGCTGCGATCGTTCATCCCGGTATTGGGATGCGCGACCCCGACGATCGGGCTCGCATGGGCCGCGGCCTGGCGGACCTGCTCGACCAGGCATCTCGCAGCGAGCTCGTCGACGAGATCCTCTTCTTGGTCCGAACCGTTCCCGAAGATGGGGCCGAACGCGATCAGTGGATCGCCCGCCACCGGCGAAGCGATGGACCCGAGCAGGTCAAAGTCATCAATGACGAGCTGCAGCAGGTCTTGACAGGCGCCTCGGTCCGGACCGAGGCCTTTGTGACGATCGTCGTCCCGGAATCCCGGCTCGGCAAGGCCGCTAAGGAGTCAGGACGCGGCATCGAAGGGCGCGCCCACGTGCTCTACTCGCAGATGGCCGAGATAGAGGCGCAACTCAAAGGAGGCCTCGGCTGCACCAGCGTCACCTGGCTGACCAGCCCCGAGCTAGCGATCGCTTGCCGCACCGGATTCGCGCCCGGGGATCGCGCCGGAATCATCGACGCGCTCACTGCGCAAAGTCGCGACCCACAGGTCAACGCCGAGATCCCGTGGGCGCTGGCCGGGCCCTCAGGGGCGGACGCGGTCGCCCGTCACTACAGCCACGACGCGTGGAACTCGATCAGCGCCACGATCAAGCTCCCCATCCGCGGTGCCGTTCTGGGTGCGCTGGCGCCGATACTCGCCCCCACCGGCACCGGTGAGCGCCGAAGCTACCTGGTGGCGTTCCCGATCCTGTCCCAGTCCAAGGCGACCCGACAGTCCGCCTCCAGCGAGTGGGCCACCGACATGGGCCAAGCCCTGCGCGAGAAGGCGAAAATGAAGCAGACCACCAAGTCCAAGGACGAGGCTGACCAGGTCCGCAGCCTGGAGGCCAAACTTGCCCGCGGCTCGGCCCTGACCCGCCCGTACGCGGTGTGCACGGTCACGGCACCGAAGACCGTCCGCATTGCCGAGTACGGCCGGCGCCTCGACGCATCGATCCGACGTGCCGGGTTCGCGCCGTTGCGCCTGGACCTGGCCCAGGACGCCGCGTTCGCTGCCTCCGTCGTCCCACTGGGGGTCAGCTTGACCCGCAAGGGCGAAGCCTGACCCTCCGGCCCGACCCCGCTGCTTTAGGAGGCATGACCCCGATGCCCAGGTGCCCCATCAACTGCGACGTCCCAGCGCTCGGGGTGACCCGATGAGTAGGACGCGCCGCACCGGCCGCGACATGAGCCAGTTGCTCTCCGACTTCGGACACCAGCTGCCCACAGCTGAGGCGCTGACTCCCCTCACCAAAGAGGCCCGGCTGTTCCGGCATGCAGCCAAGCGGGGCAATCGCAAACCGGGGCACGGGTGGTCCCCGGCGTCGGCTCCCGTCATGCCCTACCGCATGACCTCCGATCAGGCGGCGGTGTTCTGGCCGTTCATCGCCGGCCCCGGCCTGCCACCCACCGGGGCTCAGATGGGTGTGGACGTCCTCTCCGGCTCGGCCTTCTACGCCGACCCCATCGGGTGGGTTCTACGCGATGACATCCCCGTCACCAACGCCAACGTGATCTGCATGGGCAAGCCCGGGACCGGGAAGTCGGCCACCACGAAGGCATTCTGTCTGCGGATGGTGGATTTCGGCTACCGCATCCTGATCCTCGGCGACCCCAAGGACGAGTACGAACGGCTGTGTCACTTCTTCGGCGTCCAACCTTTCGTGCTCGGTCCCGGCATGCCTGCCCGGATCAATCCCCTCGGCTTGGGTCCACTGGGGGAGGGCTGGAACAGGCTGGACGCTCGAGAAGCCCAGAGTCGAGCGGCGATCGTCTTCAGCCGTTGGCTGACCCTGGTGAGGGCGTTGATCGGCAGCCAGCGCATCGGCAACGAGCGGGTCCCGTTCGGCCCTTCCGAGGAGGCCGTCGTCAAGGCGGCCCTGCGCGACCTGACCGGGTATGCAGTCGGCAACTCGACCCTGACCGAGGCCACAATCCCCCAGCTGTGGCACCACTTGGACCAGCCCACCGACTCCTTGATCGAGCAATGCCGGTTCAGGGATCGCCAGCACTTCTTCAACGAGACCCGGCTGCTTCGTGATGCCTTGGGTCAGCTGGTCTCCGGCGCGTTGGCCGGCCTGTTCGACGACCACACGAACATCGATGTCGACTGGGCCGCTCCCATTCAGTCCCTGTCCCTGTCCCGGCTCAACCCGCTCGGCGACGAGGCGATCGGGATCGCTCTGGTCTGTCTGAACAGCTGGGGCCGAGGAATGCGAGAGATCGCCGCCCCCGGGGACCTGCGCGTCGTGGTCCGTGACGAGATGTGGAAAGCCATGCGTTTGGGTGTCGAGGCCGTGAAGAGCCTGGACGAGGATCTGCGCCTCTCGCGTGGAGTCGCCGGCCGCGGCGGGGACATTCAGTGGGCCAACGCCCACAAGCCATCGGACATGCTCACGGTCGGCGACCTGGGCTCACAGGCAGCGAACATCGCCCGAGACCTGATGCACCTTGCTGACATCAAGATCCTGCACGGGCAGAAGCCCGGCGTTGCCAACGAGCTGGACACCATGCTCGGGCTGGGCAAGCAGGCTACCGACGTCATGACGGACTGGGCGATGCAGCGCAAGGGACGAGCGCTGTGGCTGGTCGGAGAACGCAGCTACAAGGTCGAAACGCGTCTGCACCCCATCGAGGAGAACCTCACCTGGACCAACGAGGCCATCGAAGGCGCCGCCTGAACGGAGGTGCCACAGCCCATGAAGAAGTTCTCCGCCTTGGCCACCGCGTTCCTCGCGCTGCTGATCGCGCTGCCGCTGATGACCGCAGCCTTCGTGGTCTCCAGCGCGCCAGCAGTGGCCCAAGCAGTCCAATGCACCAGCGTCAGCCTGCCTGCGACCGGGCGGTGGCGGCCACCCTTCCAGCAGGCATACGCGGTCAGCCCGAGAGGTTTCGGACGCGAGTTCCACCCGATCTATCGGGAATGGCGTGAGCACACCGGTCAGGACATGTCATCGCTGCCGGACGCCGGGCCAATCGTGGCGGTCGCCGCCGGCACCGTGGTCAGCGCGGGCCCCGCCGGTGGATACGGGAATCTGGTCATCGTCGACCACGGATCGGGTGTCGCGACCTACTACGCGCATCTGGCGTCGATCGACCTCAAGATCCGGCCCAGCGCCCCGGTCTGGATGGGCCAACACCTCGGCGTCGAAGGCACCACCGGCACCAGCACCGGCAACCATCTCCACTTCGAGGTTCGCCAGGACGGCACCCCGATCGACCCGGTGCCCTTCATGCTCGAGCGCGGCGCACCCCTCAACGGCAAGGCGGTCGCCCCGTCCCTGCCACCGGGCACGGGCCCCACGGACCCTGGCGGGCAGCAGGGCGGTATCGGGTTCGACCTGCCGGGACCGGGCACCCCGCGACTGAACTCCCTGAGCAGCCCGCCCCTGCCCATCCCAGCAGACATCAAGGCCCTCTACCTCGCCGCCGCCGACCAGTACCACCTGCCCTGGACGCTGCTCGCCGGAATCGGCATGGAGGAAACCGCCCACGGCCGCACCACCGCCACCAGCTCCGCCGGTGCCCAAGGCCTCATGCAGTTCATGCCCGCGACCTGGGCGCTGTACGGCGTCGACGGCGACGGCGACGGGCGAGCCGACATCCACAACAACGCGGACTCGGCGATGAGCGCCGCCAACTATCTGACCGCATCCGGAGTCACGGCCGGCGTCGAGGGGTTACGGCGCGCGATCTTCGCGTACAACCACGCCGACTGGTACGTCAACGACGTCCTCTACTACGCCGCCGCCTACGGCGGCGGGCTGGTCCCCGGCGACCCGAGCGACTGCGGCCCCGGAGGCCAAGGCAACCCCAACCTGCCGCCGATCGACAACGCGAAGATCACCACGATGCTCACCTGGGCACAGAGCCACGTGGGAGACCCCTACATCTTCGGAGCCAACGGCCCCAACGCCTGGGACTGCTCCAGCTTCACCCAAGCGGCCTACGCACGTATCGGGATCAACCTGCCCCGGACGGCCTCGGCCCAACGCAACTGGCTCGCGGCCGGCAACGGCTTCCGAGTCCCCCCTGGGCAGGAACAGCCCGGAGACCTGCTCTTCGTCGACACCTATCTCGGCCCCAACGCGATCGGGCACGTGATGATCGTCTTCGATCCAGCCAAGCACCTGACCGTCGAGGCGGGAGGAAGCAAGGTCGGCAACTACGACTACAGCCACTGGGCACAGAACTCCATCTACGAGTTCTGGCGCGTCGGCCAGGTCGGTAGCCCCTCAGGGGCCTAGAAGCCACCTAGCTGCAGCAGTAGTAGACGTGGAGCATCGCCGCCCAGTGCAACAAACTGGGCGACCTCCAAGGGACCAGGCACGGACGCACCCTTCCCACTGCGTGTTCGAAGACCTAGCGATGTTCGTGGTCCGAGACGCCACGGTCGCCGACTACATGCTTGCTCGCCTCAACCGCGAGAAGGCTGACGATCTGGCCTCATGGATGTGACCTGGTGGGCAGGGGGTGGAGGTCGGGGGACGCTTGTAGTGGTGAACAGCGCCGCGAGGAATCTCGGCCAGTGACACGCGAAGGGACGTCCGCGTATCTGACGTCCGCGTATCTGACGTCTGGACGTCATAGAATGCATGCCAAAAGGGTCACTGAGGAGTGGGAGTCAAGGCATGAGCGCACGCAACAACCCGGGTGTCGTCCGCGATGCGATCATCGCGGTTTTTGAGCAGCGGAAGTCAGTGATGACAGTCGCGGAGTTGCGTGACGCAGTCGTCGAGGAGCTCGGCACTGATGTCCCCGCTTCGAGCGTTCGGTCGTACCTCAACATAAACACGCCAGGTCGCTTCACTCGGACCGCGCGGGGTCGATACAAGCTCTCGGGTCGGCGATGACTGCCCGCACCCGCGCAGGTAAGGTCCAGCTCCCTTTCGTGTTTGGCCGGGCTGAGCTGCATGTGGGGGACTGTCTCGAGTGGCTGCGCGAGGCCCCTGAGAAGTCGATCTCTGCGGTCGTAACGGACCCTCCCTACGGTCTGCACGAGTACACCGAGGAGCAGCAGGCGAAGCTTCGCGCCGGCCGCGGCGGGGTCTGGCGTATGCCCCCTTCCTTCGACGGCAATCGTCGGGCGCCGCTCCCGCGATTCACGACGATGTCCCAGGCGGACCTGGAGGAGCTGCACGAGTTCTTCTTGACGTGGGCACGGGCCCTGCGCCCCACGCTGCTGCCGGGCGCGCACGTGATGCTGGCCTGCAATCCGCTGGTCTCGCCGTACATTTCAACAGCGCTAGGCCGGGCCGGGCTCGAGCGGCGCGGTGAGATCGTTCGACTCGTGCAGACGATGCGCGGTGGCGATCGCCCCAAGAACGCCCATGAGGAGTTCGGGGACGTATCAGTCATGGCCCGATCGCAGTGGGAGCCGTGGCTCCTCTACCGCGAGCCGATCGAGACCCGGACGGTCGCCGACAACCTTCGCAAGTACAAGACGGGTGGATTGCGTCGCATCAGTGACCAGTTGCCCTTCGGTGACGTCATCAAGTCGAGCCCGACGCCGAAGAAGGAGCGTGAGCTCGCGGGGCACCCCTCCCTCAAGCCGCAGTCGTTTCTGCGAGCGGTCGTGCGTGCGGCCCTACCGCTGGGGGAAGGGGTCGTGCTGGATCCGTTCGCTGGTTCTGGATCCACGTTGGCGGCAGCCGAGGCAGTCGGTTATCAGTCGATCGGGATTGAGCGGGACCCCGTGTACGCGCAGATTGCGCAAGACGCGATCGGGAAACTTTCAAAGCTTGTGGTGCCAGCAGCAGACGTGGTCGGGGCACCCATCGCCGCTACATAACCGGCTCCTGCCGCTGCTCGCACCGATACTGTGCTGAGTGTGGCGGACATCGACGGATTGATCTTCGACGAGCTGATCGACGCAGGCAGAGTCGGTGGCGTCGACAACTGGCGATACAGGGTGCTGCTGGCCATCGCCGACGCCGGCGACGAAGGTGCCACTGACAACGAGCTCACAGATCTCCTTCGCCCTCCAGGCGGACAGAACAACCTGCGACCTCGGCGGGGCGAGCTCGTCGAATCGGGCTACGTTGCCGACGCCGGGATCAAGCGACGGACTCCCTCTGGTTCGCAGGCAACCGTGTGGCGCCTGAGCACGGCTGACCGACCAACCCTCACGCCGGCTTTTACGGCACAGGAGTGTCAACTGGCGGGCCAGGTCGCCGCCGCAGCCGCCGGTGGCCAGCCGCTCAGCCAGGTTGACCGGGAGGCGGGCGAGCGGCTCCGGGCACGATTCGCGTTGGTCGCTCGTCGTGCTCGCCGCGCAGCAGCCGAGCTGGATATCCCCGTCGAGGTGAAGATTGAGCGGTCGGGACCCATCAAGCTCACCCTCTGCCGCTCGGAGAGCGACTGGGCGCGCTTCCATGTCCTGGCGGGCTTGGACGAGACCGGTCTCCATCTGGCCGTGCAGATCGGGACCGCCGACTCCGGTGATCCAGCCGCCGACGCGCGCGGCCAGCGGTTCCGAGCCGAGCTAGCTCGCCTTACCGACGAGGCCACCACACCAGTCAGTACCCTGATTGACCAGGGATGGGGGCTGTCCACGGTAACGGCGGCGGGCGAAAAGGATTTCGATTCGACGCGTGATTGGCTCAAGGCCCTCGTGGACGAGCCCGCGGCCAGCGGGAGCATCAGCCGAACCTTTGACCCCCTAGCCGTGGAACAGGCTGGTGCGGGTGTCGCCGACCAGTTGAGTCAGCTACTCCGCGAGGTCCTGCCTATCGAATCCGCGGCCGAGGCGGCGATGCGGGACCCTGTGCAGGCGCTCGTCAATGGGCTGCTGTGGGACGAGGACCGCGCTCGAAACCTGATCGCTCTGACACGTCGGGCGCGGCAACTGCTCTTCGCGGGCCCTCCCGGTACAGGAAAGACGCTGGCCGCGCGCATCCTCGCTGGCGCGATGGCGGACGAGAGTCGGATCAAGCTCGTTCAGTTTCACCCCACGTACGCCTACGAGGACTTCGTCGAAGGCATCCGTCCGGTCATGGACGAGAAGCCCGCTGACGGTCAGGGCAACGCCGGAGGCGGCGAGCCGGAGCAGCAAGAGAGCATTGCCGGTCTTCGCTATCGCATCCGTCCCGGGGTGTTCAAGCAGATTGTCAAGGCCGCCCAGTCGGCGCCCAGCGAGGCAGCCCACTTCTTGATCATCGATGAGATAAACCGTGCAAACCTGTCCAGGGTGCTCGGGGAGCTCCTCTTCGCCCTCGAATACCGCGGGCCGGAAAACGAGGTCGAACTGGCGTACAGCACGGACGCCTTTTACGTGCCGGAGAACCTGTGGGTCATCGGCACCATGAACACCGCCGACCGGTCGGTGGCGCTGCTCGACGCCGCCATGCGCCGACGATTCAAAGAGGTTAGGTTCGACGTCGACTATGCCGTCGTCCGCAGGTGGCATGAGCGGAACACGAGCGCCGACCTGGGAACCGAGGCAGCCTCACGCCTCAAGCGACTCAATGCTGAAGTGACCGAACTGCTGGACGATGACCGTGCCATCGGCCACTCCTTCCTGATCAGGCACGACTTGGCCGATGTCGGCTTCGAGGTTGTGTGGAACGAGGACCTCGAGCCGGTGCTCCGCGACCACCTTCTTGGACGGACCGACGATCTGCCGGCACTACGCGAGGCGTTCCTGGGCAGTCTGTGATGCTCGAGATCCACCTCACCGAGACGGACGCAGCGCGGGAGGAAACCTTCACTCCGGCCGAAGTGCGCGCGCTGCGACGGGCCCGACACGGCTTGGTTGTCGATGAGCTGGCGGCCGCCGGCCACGGCGGCGTGCGTGTCCGAATCGGCCCGAGGACGGGCTACGCGGGGAGCGTCAGCCTTCCCGGGGGACGACGGATCATTGTTCACCCCAAGGCAGAGATCCACAGCCTCCCTGAACTCTTGGCACTTGCGTATCGCACCGTGGCACCGCCGCCCCGCGCAGGGGCAGCGAACGTCGATAGCACCACCCCCACCGACTGGCTATTGGTCCAACTGGCCTGCGAGGTCCACGAACTCCTCGGCCGTGGCCTTCGACGCGGGTACGTCGAGCGACGTGAGCGGCTCCCGTTCGTGCGCGGACGTACGAGGCCGATCCTCAACCCCGCCCGGCTGCCATTCCTCGACTGTGAGTACACCGACTTCATCACTGACACGCCAGAGAATCAGCTGTTGCGCGGCGTCCTCGACCTGCTCGCACCAGGAATCCAGAACAGGACCGTGCGTCGTCAGTACGACGACGCATTGAGTTATCTAGGCGACGTCAGCCTGATCCGGCCGTCGATTAGAGACTTTGATCGGGTCCGACTTAACCGTCTAAATCAGCACTATCAACCCAGCCTCCGCCTGGCGCGCCTGGCCCTTGAGGGCGCCGGAGTTGTCGACTCCGCGGGAAGCATCACAGCCCCCGCCTACTTCGTGCTCATGTGGCAGATCTGGGAGAATGCAGCCGCTGCGGCAATCCGGGACGCCGGCGTTAGGGACCTGCTGGAGAAGCCACGCTACGGGTCGTTTTTCCTGCACCAGCATGGCCAGCCGAACCCGACCGTCACCATCGAGCCAGACCTGGTCATCGGCCGCCGGCAGAGCCCGCGCATGGTCATCGACCTCAAATGGGGCCCCGTGCTGCTCACGGACCGCCAGGGTCGGCGGCGGCTGCGCAACCCGCACCTATATCAGATCGCTACCTACTCCACGGCCCTCGACTGCGATGGCCTGTTGCTCTATCCACTCATGGAGGACGAGGTCGACACGGAGTACTTGTTCAACGGTCGCCGCATCTGCATCCGCACCGTCGATCTCAGCCAACCCGGCTTAAGCGGGCTCCGCGCCACGGCAGAAGACATCGCCGCCGCACTTTGAGTTGATCGAACACTGGGCCCGCTGGTTTCGCCCCCCTGCCGTTGTCCTCCAGGAACGCCGTCACCGAGTTCGCGCGCCGCCAACTCGGCCACATAGCTCCAGCCGTTGTCCTGGGTCTTGTCCATCTGGCGCATCACGGGTCCTAACGGGGTCGAGACGTCGTGCCGGTGGCAAGCCTGCCGGCCGGG
>Ga0208938_1001126_pt1 | contig 16289 bp, 15 predicted proteins | sample AD_UKC125_MetaG_FD_184434 | JGI IMG/M metagenome (GOLD analysis project Ga0208938, IMG submission 184434) | Active sludge microbial communities of municipal wastewater-treating anaerobic digesters from USA - AD_UKC125_MetaG (SPAdes) (version 2) | ecosystem: Engineered > Bioreactor > Anaerobic >...
CTGATAATGGGTGTAACTTCTCTCTCAGTTATAGGGATAGCAGGAGCAACGTTGATAATCGATCTCCTATACCCCCTCTTTGATCCACGAATAAGACATAGATGAGGTGACTGCCTTGGAATCTTTTAAAGAACTGATGAAAGATGGGAGATTCAAATTTGCTTTCATAGTGATATGTGTTCTTGCTTTTATGTCCATCCTTTCTTTCTTTTCTCCCTATAATCCTCTTAAATGGAATGTAGTGCCTCGAGACCTGCCGCCGCGCTGGCCTCACATATTGGGAACCACCTCCCAAGGACAGGATTTATTCTGGCAATCCACTTTTGCCATAAGAAATTCACTGATCATAGCCCTGATAGCTTCATCAATATCGAGAGTAATCGCAGTAATAGTGGGGTTAATAGCCGGATATAAAGGAGGAAGAGTGGATACCATTCTTATGTCCATAAACGATAGTTTTGTAGTCATGCCTCTTTTGCCCATTCTCATACTGATAGCTTCGGTGATGAGAGAGAACTTAACGATGGTAACTTTAGGACTGATACTGAGTTTATTCGGATGGGCCTGGGACGCCAGGGTTATAAGGTCTCAGATACTGAGCTTAAGAGAAAGGGAGTTCACGTACACAGCGATATTGTCGGGCACCAGAACTTTTAGCCTGGTAATTAAAGAGTATTTCCCTTTCATAATACCGATAATCTTTTCTACAGTGATAAACAACATGATATGGGCAATAGGAATGGAAGTAACGCTGGCTATATTAGGTTTGACTAACATAGAAGTGCCTACCATAGGCACTATGATTCACTGGGCGGTTAATTACCAATCTATGCTCCTCGGGTACTGGTGGTGGATATTGACACCAGTCGTAATATCTATATTACTATTCGTAGCTTTATATTTACTTTCCAGCAGTTTAAGTGAGTATCTTGACCCCCGAACCAGAATTCAAAGAATTGGAAAAGCAGGGTAATAAAAATGGATATCTTGAAAACAGAAAATTTAAAATCTTATTATATCCTGGAGATGGGAGAAACAAAAAAAGAAGTAAAAGCGGTAAATAACGTAACTATTAATATCCGTGAAGATGAAATATACGGGATAGCCGGAGAAAGTGGCTGCGGAAAAAGTACATTTCTAAAAACCATATGTAAGTTAGTAGAGCCACCCTTGAGGATGATAGGAGGAACTATATACTACCAGATAGACGGGAAATATGTAGAGATAACCGAAACAAAAGAGGAAGAGTTCAGAAAACTACGATGGAAATATATATCTTACATTCCTCAGGGCTCTATGAACGCCTTAAACCCTATAATAAGAATCAGAGAGTCATTCAAAGATTTCTTCACTGCTCATCAGAAAATAGAAAATGAGGAGAGAGATTTTGAGGAACCATTAAGAAAGCACCTATCAGCCCTGGGATTGCCAGTGAGAGTCTTAAAATCTTATCCTCATCAACTCTCAGGAGGAATGAGACAGAGAACTACCATTGCCTTAGCTACTATTTTGAAACCCAGAATAATAGTGGCTGATGAGCCCACCACTGCCCTCGACGTAGTAGCTCAAAGAGCAGTGATACAGCTCTTGAAAGATATTCAAAAATTACAGAAAAACACGATAATTTTAGTCACCCACGATATGGCAGTGCATGCCAATATTACAGACAGAATAGGAATAATGTATGCTGGTATGTTTGTAGAAGAAGCCAGGACTGATGATATATTTGAAAATCCTCTTCATCCCTACACTAAATTTTTAATTGCTTCTCTTCCCAAAATGGGAGACAAAACCTATAAGCCCAGCGTACCAGGTGTTCCACCGTCGCTCTCTAACTTGCCACCAGGGTGTCCTTTCCATCCTCGATGCCCTTATGCCATGGATATCTGTAAAAAAGAAATACCACAGCTGGTGGAGTTGAACACCGAGCATAAATCAGCCTGTTTCTTGAATTCCAAGGAGAGAGTAGAATGAACAGGAAAAACGATAATCCAGAAAAAGAGATAGAAAAAGAAGAGTTAATAAAAGCGAAAAAATTACAAAAGGTGTTTGTTGTAGGAGGGGGATTTGCCCGGAGCAGGCTTCTGGCAGTGGATGATGTATCCTTCCAGGTGAACAAAAATGAAATATTCACTTTAGCTGGAGAAAGTGGCTGCGGGAAAACAACAGTATCAAAGATCCTTTTAGGCTTTCTCGAACCCACCCAGGGAGAAGTATACTACAGAGGCAAAAACGTACTCGAACTCCAAAAATGGGAAGAAAAGAAGCAATTTATGAAAGAAGTGCAATCCATATTTCAAAATCCTTTTGAAACTTTCAATCCCTTGAGGAAAGTAGACTGTTATTTGCACGATACTGCCAAAAACTTTGGGATGAACGGGAAAAAGAGAGACAAGAAAGCCGTAGAGGAGGCTCTCCAATCAGTGGGGTTAGGTATGGAAGAAGTGCAAGGAAGATATCCCAGTGAATTCTCTGGAGGACAGCTCCAGAGAATATCCATAGCCCGGGCATTAATAACTAAACCATCTCTTTTGGTAGCTGATGAGCCGGTCTCTATGGTGGATGCTTCACTGAGAATGTCAATAGTTAACCTCTTCAAAGAGTTAAGAGATGAGCACAGTGTCAGTGTTTTATACATAACCCACGACCTTGCCACCGCTTATTATGTGAGCGATAGAATAGGAATAATGTTTCGAGGAAACATAGTAGAAATGGGTGATGTAGAGGAAGTGCTGATGAATCCCAAACATCCCTATACCCAGATGCTAAAGGAATCCATACCAGAAGCTGACCCCAAGAAAAAATGGACAGAAAGGGTGAGTATAACCGAACTGGAAACTGAAGAGTATATGAGAAAAGGATGCAAGTTTGCCGGGAGATGCCCATTTGTTGAAGAGAAATGTAAAGACTTCATGCCAGAAGAATTTTTTGTTGATGGAAGAATGGTGAGATGCTGGCTATATGAAAAGTAAAACAAACAGAACCACCGTGCTTCCAGGTATTGGTAATTTTCAAAAAATTAGCAATAAATTATTGTAGCAGCGAAGAGCCTTCTTCAGTCGGAGAAAAATAGGCTAGAATGCTCTGCTCTAAATCACCCAATAGGAGGTTAGTTATATGGAAACTACAACTAAATTAGTTAATGATCTACTATCCCGCATGACCTTGGAAGAAAAAGTGGCTCAGCTTGGTTCTGTTCAGGCTCGTCACCTGTTAGAAAACGGCCAATTTTCTCGGGAGAAAGCCCGAGAACTTTTAAAAAATGGCATAGGACAGATCACAAGAGCAGCCGGTGGAACAGGCATGGAGCCAGAAAAAGTAGCCGAGCTGGTCAATGAAATTCAAAAATTTCTGAGGGAAGAAACCCGCCTCGGAATTCCAGCTATGATTCACGAAGAATGCTTAAGCGGCTTTACTGCGTGGGGGACAACGGCCTTCCCCCAGGCCATAGGTATGGCCAGCACCTTTGAACCTGAGGTCATTCAAAAGATGACCTCGGTAATAGGAAAACAATTGAGAGCTGTAGGCGCTCATCAGGGATTATCTCCAGTTCTCGATATTCCTCGCGACCCTCGCTGGGGACGGACAGAAGAAACTTTTGGCGAAGACCCCTATCTTGTATCTCAAATGGCTTCTGCTTATATAAAAGGTCTCCAGGGAGAAGATTTTGAATCAGGTATCATCGCTACCGCCAAACATTTTCCTGCTTATGGAATCTCTGAAGGAGGAAGGAATTTAGCTCCTGCCCGGGTTTCGGAACGAGAATTAAGAGAAATATTCCTCTTTCCCTTTGAGGTGGCGGTAAGAGAGACCCGGGTTGGCTCAGTTATGAACGCCTATCATGAAATAGATGGTATACCTTGTGCTGCCTCTCAATTGTTTTTAACCAAAATTCTGCGTGAAGAATGGGGATTTGAGGGATTGGTGGTTTCTGACTACGGAGCTATAAGAATGTTAGAAAACTTCCATTACGTAGCCGATAGTGCTCAGGAAGCAGCCATAAAAGCCCTGGAAGCAGGAATAGATATTGAGCTTCCCAATATTGACTGTTATGGAGAACCACTGCTCGAAGCGGTTCGAAAAGGATTGATTTCAGAAGAAGTGATAAATGAATCAGTAAGAAGAATGTTAAGAGCAAAACTTCTTTTAGGACTCAGAGAAAGAGAAAAAATCGAGATAAGTCTTCAGGAAGCAAAGAAAGCCCTCGACTCTCCCGAAGACCGGGAGCTATCCCGAGAGATAGCTCGAAAGTCTATAGTTCTCCTGAAAAACGATGGAGTGTTACCCCTGAAAAAGGATTCAGGAACTATAGCGGTTATAGGGCCCAACGCTAATAGTACAAGAAACTTACACGGAGATTATAGTTATACAGCACATGTAGCCTCGGAAGAAGATGCGGTGGAGACGATAAGCGTGCTGGAAGGAATAAAAAATAAAGTCTCTGCGAACACTAAAGTTCTTTATGCTCAGGGATGTGATCTTCTGGACACTTCTTGCGATGGTTTCCAGGAAGCACTGGAGCTGGCAGAGCAATCTGAGGTTATTATTGCAGTTATGGGGGAAAATAGCGGTCTTTTTAAGAATTCTATTTCTGGAGAAGGAAGTGATCGGGTGGATCTAGACCTCCCCGGGGTACAAAGAGAACTCCTTCAGGCTCTCAAAGAAACCGGGAAACCCATAGTTTTAGTTTTAGTTAATGGCCGACCGCTTTCCATAACGTGGGAGAAAGACAACGTCTCTGCCATTTTAGAAACCTGGTATCCCGGAGAAGAAGGAGGAAACGCCATAGCTGATGTGCTATTCGGTGATTATAACCCCGGAGGGAAACTCCCCATCTCCTTCCCGCGAAGCGTAGGACAGATTCCAGTTTATTATAACCGGAAACCCTCTTCTTTCAACGAATACATAAACACTGACACCCAGGCTCTTTTCCCCTTTGGGCACGGTCTAAGCTATACCGAGTTTTCTTACTCAGACCTAAAAATTACTCCTTCCCAGGTCAACTCCTTAGAAGAAGTCAAAATAAGTTTTAAAGTCAAAAATACCGGAAGTCGAGTGGGAGATGAAGTAGTGCAACTGTATATCCACGACCGGGTAGCCTCAGTGGAGCGACCGGTAAAGGAGCTCAAAGGATTTAAGCGCCTTACTCTCCAGCCTGGTGAAGAAAAAGAAGTTATATTTACTCTTTTTCCCGAGCAATTAGCTTTTTACGATGAGTTTATGAGGCTAATAGTGGAGCCAGGGGTTTTTGAGGTTATGATAGGCAGTTCTTCAGAAGATATCCGGCTTTCAGGAGAATTTGAGGTGGCAAAAGAAAAAGTGCTTACCAAGTATAGAAAATTTAGTAGCGAAATCTTAATAAAGTAGGAAAAAATCCGTGAAATTTCAAGGTTTACATCATGTAGCTATCAAAACCAACGATCTCGACAAAACTCTTGATTTTTATTGCGGCATTTTAGGGTTGGAAGTGGAAGAGCGATTTTATGATGCAGGAGAGCAATCGGATATTGTTTTCCTCTCTTTGGGAAACACTCAGCTGGAGGTCATCGCTCCCCATCGGCCAGAAGAAAAAGAACTCAACTTCTCTACCTGTTTTCACCTAGCCTTAGCCACTTCCAATGTAGAAGAAACCTACGAAAAGTTGAAAGAAAAAGGGATAAATTTCACTCTCCCCCTCACAGAAAGCGGTGGATTCAAGTATGCCTATTTTTCTGGACCAATGGGAGAAACTCTGGAAATAGTGGAAAGAATAAAAGCTAAGTAGAGAGCTCTCTTTTAAGGAAAGAGAGAAGAGCTTCTCTTTCTGCCTCTGGAATTCTCTCTTCTTCTATGGTCATGCCATAGCGAGGAGAAAGAAGAACTTGATGGACGGGGGTGGGGTCGTATCCTCCCCACCCCGCAATATATGACCATCTCTTCCCTGAAATCTCGCTGAACCACACCCGTGCGTCATAGCGGGAGTAAATCTCTTCTGCTATTATTTCCAGCTTCTCTTCTACAGGAAGTTCCTTAATCTTTTCTTCTATTTGCTCAAGCCATTTCTCAAACTCGCAGGTCTCTTTCACCTTTTTTTATCCTCTGTAAATATTCTTCTACTTTAGGCTTTATTCCATCCTTAAGGCTGGATAGATGCTCTTGGATGACTTTTTCTCCTATCTCTTTAGTTTGAGGAGAGGCATAATCTTCCAGATATTCCTGGAAAGTCAAAATGGCGTTAGGAATGCAGAAATAGTGGATTTTACCCTTTTTAGCTATATCCATAAAGTACTTCCCCGTTCTTCCACAACGATAATCAGCAGTGCAAAAAGAAGTTATATACCCCATTTGTGCTAACTCCCGAATTACTTCATCTAAAGAACGAGAGTCTCCAATCTGAAATTGCTGACGCTCTAATTCCTGCTCATTCGAGTTATCGCTATAAGCTCCAATACCAATGCGAGTGGAGGCATCAATCTGGGTGCACCCCACTGGAATCACATCCCGGCGGATGTGAGCTGGCTCTCGAGCAGTGAGTATCATTCCCGTGTAAGGGACAGAAAGTCTGATAACAGTCACCAGGCGCTTAAAGTCCCGGTCGGATACCCGATATTTAGTTTCTTCCACTAAAGGGGTGTTCACTGCTGGCTCTAAGCGAGGAAAAGATATAGTATGGGGGCCAACTCCAGCAAAGTGTTTTTCTAAATCAATGGTGTGATAGAGAAGCCCCATCACCTCAAACTTCCAATCATATAAGCCAAAGAGAGCTCCAATAGCCACATCATCAATCCCTGCTTCTTGAGCTCGATGGAGAGCATACAACCTCCATTGATAGTTGGATTTTATTCCTGAGGGGTGAAGCTGTCGATAGGTTTCATGATGATAAGTTTCCTGAAAAACCTGAAAAGTCCCGATTCCCACTTCTTTCAAAATCTTATACCGGGATATGTCCATAGGAGCAGCATTGACATTTACTCTTCTAATTTCTCCATTCCCCACTTTAGTATCATAAATGGTTTGAATGGTGCTCGCAATATAATCAGCATCAGAGAGAGGGTGCTCTCCGTAGACCACTACCAATCTCTTATGTCCTAAGGACACCAAGATCTCAGTTTCTCTTCGTACTTCTTCTAAAGTCAAGCGATGTCTTTTCTGTAGATTATTATCCCGACGGAAACCACAGTACAGACAACTGTTAACACAGAAATTGCTACAGTAAAGAGGAGCGAAAGTCACTATCCTGTCCCCATAAACACTTCTTTTTATCTCTCCTCCTGCGCGGTACATTTCCTCCCACAGATCTTCATCTTCTACATTTAATAATGTAGCAGTTTCTTCGGGCTCCAGACGCTCAAGAGATAGTGATTTAGCAATGATGTCTCGCACTTTTTGGGGCTCGGGATTACGGTTTTTCTGGAGAAGCTCTTCTATTTCTTCATCATTAATAAAGTCCTTTCCCCCTTCTAAAAACTTTTCATCCTCCTCTTCCTTGATAATGTTACCCATCCACTCTTTGACGCTCATTTTCTTCGCCTTCCTTTCCCAAAAAAATAATGCCCGGCCCTACGGTTGAGGTAGAACCAGGCATTAAATATTTGCTACCCTTGGTTTCAGAAAATCTTCCTCGCCGCAGGTTCCCTAAATTACAATCTAAACAATATAACCAAACAAATACTATATAAAATCCCCTGAAATGTCAAATAAAGTTCAATTTTTGTAGAGCCTCAATAAATTATTTCATCATATTCTCTATAGTCCCCTCTAAAACCTCTTAGTTGTATCCCCGTTCCCGTGAAGCAACCTGTGATTTTGGATGCCTGATTAAATCTTCTCACCACCCCTCGCTTCTTTCTTTTCCTCTCTGGGGGAGAGGGTCAGGGTGAGGTGTCCTCAAGTTCGTCATCCCTGAATACCTCTATCAGGGGTCCATGATTTTTAAAACCAAAGAAAAAGCAAAAACGTGGATGCCTGATAAAAGATTTCAGGCATGACGGAAAGGGAGGTCGTCACCCCGGCGACTTTCGAGCCGTTTTTAGCCTGCCCCTGAATGGTTTTATCAGGGGTCTATATTATTTAAGGGTAAAAGCTTTTAGATTCCCGATAAAAAATTTCGGGAATGACGGAGGGGGAGGTCGTCACCCCTAAATGGTTCTATCAGAAGTCCATGGTTTTTAAATACATGGATTCCCCGACTAAAAATTTCGGGAACGACGACAGAAGGGGTGGATACCTACTGAAGATCTCGGAAACAACGGGAGGAGGGAAATCCTTCCGGGAAGAGGGTTAGGGTGAAATTGACTATGAAGGGAGATAGCCTCCTCATAGCTCCGTTCTGCACCGCCGTGCGAGGGGAAGCCCCGGAGTACAATACAGATAAATGGAGTACCGAATATAAGGATGTTGCCATGGATTTTGCAGTTAATTATAATAATCGATATTGCTCCTTGCTAATTTGACTCAGTTCATATACATTATTAGGGGTAAAATATGCTAATCGGGAGGATGTGGAAATGGAATTAGATGTAAATAAAATCCAGGAGATACTGCCTCACCGCTTTCCTTTCCTCTTAGTAGATAAAATAATATCTCTGGAGAACGATAAAGTTGTGGGGGTAAAAAATGTGACTATGAATGAGTGGTTTTTCCAGGGGCATTTTCCGGGAAAACCTGTTATGCCAGGAGTTTTGATTTTAGAGAGCATGGCTCAAGTAGGTGCCACTATGATGATGAACATGGAAGAGTTTCGGGGATGTATTCCTTATTTTACCTCTTTAAATGGTGTTAAATTCCGCCGTCCGGTTATACCAGGAGACCAGTTAGTGATGGAGGTAACTCTCCTCAAGGTGCGGAGAGGAATTGGTAAGTTAAAAGGAGTAGCACGAGTGAATGAAACAATAGTAGCAGAAGGAGAAATAGGTTTTTCTCTGATAAAAGAGGAGGCAGAAGATTGAGCAATGGTGAGGTAAAAATATTAGGAACAGGCTCCAGCGTGCCAGAGCGAATTATTACTAATTTTGACCTGGAAAAAATGGTAGATACGAGCGATGAATGGATTACCACTCGCACCGGTATCAAAGAAAGAAGAATAGCACAGGAGGAAGAAAGTACTTCTACCTTTGCCTTGCTTGCCGCTCAAAGGGCGCTTCAGGCTGCTCAAGTTTCTCCTGAAGAGTTAGACCTCATAATAGTGGCTACAGTTACTCCTGATATGCTTTTTCCTGCAACAGCCTGCTTATTGCAGAGAGAGTTAAAAGCTCATAAAGCCGCCAGTTTTGACTTAGAAGCAGGTTGCACAGGGTTTGTTTACGCTTTATCCCTGGCTGAAAAATATCTCCGGGGGGGAGGGGGAGAAAAAGCTTTAGTGGTGGGAGCAGAGACCCTTTCTAAAATATTAGACTGGGAGGATCGCTCTACCTGTGTGTTATTCGGCGATGGGGCAGGAGCAGCAGTCCTGGGGTTGAGCGAAGAAGAGGGAATTATAGCTACTTACCTGGGCTCTGATGGAGGAGGAGCTCATCTTCTGGAACTCCCCGCCGGTTGTTCTCGAATGCCAGCTTCTCTGGATACCGTTAATAGTCGGTTGCACTATATAAAAATGAATGGAAATGAAGTATTTAAATTTGCGGTGAAAATTATGGAAGAGGCTTCCTTAGAAGTAATAAAAAGAGGCCAGGTAGAAATAGATGAGGTGAGCCTTTTTATTCCTCATCAGGCCAACATTAGAATCATTAATTCGGCAGCTAAAAGGCTGGGCATTCCCGAGGAGAAAGTTTTTGTGAATGTTCATAAATATGGTAACACCTCCTCAGCCTCCGTTCCTCTGGCTTTGGACGAAGCATACCGGGAGGGGAAAATCAAAAGGAGTGATTTAGTGCTCCTGGTTGGTTTTGGCGCCGGTTTGACCTGGGGCTCAGCCCTTATCCGATGGTAAAGGAGGTTTTAAGGTGGAAAGAAATGTAGTAGTCACGGGCATAGGAGTAATAAGTCCGGTAGGTAGTGGCAAAGATAAATTCTGGCAATCACTCATCGGGGGTAAATCAGGAATTGATAGAATTAAAAGCTTTGACCCTGGAGATTTTGATAGTCAGATGGCCGGAGAAGTAAAGGATTTCGACCCCGAAGACTTCCTCCCCCGCAAAGAATACCGGAGGATGGACCGTTTTTCCCAGTTTGCAGTTTGTGCTTCCCTTATGGCCATGCAAGATGCTTCCATATCTCTTGAGAATCTGGATAGAGAGAGAGCAGGGGTTATTTTAGGCTCAGGCATCGGGGGAATCCAGACTTTTGAAGAACAGCACCAGATTCTTTTAACTAAAGGTCCGGGAAAAGTCAGTGCTTTCTTTATTCCCATGATGATAGTTAACATGGGGGCAGCCAATGTGGCGATACAGTTGAAGTTGAAAGGACCCAATAGTTGTGTTTCTACCGCTTGCGAAGCTTCTACCCATGCCTTAGGAGAAGCTCTGCGCATCATTCAGAGAGGAGAAGCAGACTTGATGGTAGTAGTGGGAGCAGAAGCTTCTATTACTCCTTTAGCTTTTGCTGGATTTTGCGCTATGAAAGCCCTTTCCACCCATAATGATAATCCGGCTAAAGCTTCCCGCCCTTTTGACCGCACAAGAGACGGATTTGTAATGGCCGAGGGAGCAGCAGCACTAATTTTAGAAGAGGAAGACAAGGCGAGAGAGCGAGGAGCACGAATTTACGCTGAGTTAAAAGGATATGGCTCCACCTGCGATGCTTACCACATTACTGCCCCTGATCCAGAAGGAGAAGGAGCAGCCCGGTCTATGAAGCTGGCGATAGAAGATGCCCGCTTAACCACAGAAGATATCGATTATATCAATGCTCACGGTACCTCTACTCCCTTAAATGATAAAGTGGAAACCCTGGCCATTAAAAAAGTTTTTGGAGAAAGAGCTTACCAGATTAAAATTAGTTCCACTAAATCTATGACCGGACATCTTCTGGGGGGAGCAGGAGCACTGGAGGGAGCAGCTACTGCTCTTTCCATTTATCACGGCATCATTCCCCCCACTATTAATCTGGAAGAAAAAGACCCGGAGTGCGATCTGGATTACACCCCCGGTCAAGCTTTTCCTCTTAAAATCAGGAGCGCTCTTTCCAATTCTTTCGGATTCGGAGGCCATAACGGCACTTTAGTCTTTTCTCGCTACGGAGAGTGATATCAATGGTCAACTGGTGGGTCTTGCCTCTCAACTACCTCTTAGGTTCTTTCCCTTGTGGGTTGATAGTGGGCTGGATAACCAAAGGTGTGGATATAAGAGAATATGGGAGTGGCAGTATTGGTGCCACCAATGTTTCCCGGGTAGCAGGTTTCCTGCCCGCTCTTATCGCCGGCGTGGGAGATGCCTCAAAAGGATTTTTAGGCGCTTATTTAGCCACTCGTTTTCTACCCGATCCCTATCTCTGGTTTTTAGCTCTTTTTCTCTTGATTGTCGGTCATGACTGGTCTATATTTCTCCGCTTCCGAGGAGGGAAAGGAGTAGCCACTACTTTAGGGATACTTTTTTACCTCTCCTGGGAATCGGCGCTTCTTTGTTTTCTCGTCTGGGTGGTCATGGCATCCATTACCCGCTACTCCTCCGTAGGTTCCCTGAGCGGTGCTCTTTTGATGCCCGTTTTCCTTTACCTGTGGGGAAAGCCTCCAGAGTTTATAGTCTGGGGAATATTTGCCGCAGCGCTCGTGTTCTGGAGGCACAAAGGAAATATCCAGAGGTTAATCCAGGGTAAAGAGTTAAAGATGGGTCAGAAAGGAGCGTAAAGAACATGATAGAATTAAACAAAGATAATTTCAAAGAAGAAGTGCTGGATTCAGAGATTCCAGTATTGGTTGATTTCTGGGCCACCTGGTGCACGCCCTGCCGAATGATGGCTCCTATCATAGAAGACATAGCTAATTCCTGGCAGGGAAAGGTCAAAGTTTGTAAATTAAATACCGATGATGCTCCGGAAATTGCTATTAAATATGGCATTCAAGCTATCCCTACCCTTTTAATTTTCAACGGAGGTAAAGAGGTGGGAAGAATAGTAGGATATGTACCTAAAAAAACTGTGGAGGAAAAACTGCAAGATATCATAAAACCCTGATGCGCAAATTAAAAATATTAGTTTGGATTTCATGTCTTATCCTTTTAATTCTTTTTCTCCAGGAAGAAGCAATTAGTATAGAAACAGAAGAGGATATCTTTGGTCTCAATCTGGTTCGCTCTCTGGGGGGAAACTCCCAAGTCAGAAAGGAAGTAGCCCTGACTTTTGATGATGCTCCCAGTCCTTTTACTAAAGAAGTGTTGAAAATTTTAGATAATTATGGAGTATCAGCTACTTTTTTTCTGGTTGGTTCTCAAGTAGAAAAGTCTCCTGAAGTTGCTCGCCAGATTGTAGCTGCAGGACATGAAATAGGTAATCACTCATTCTCTCATTGCTGGTCGAGTGATGATTCAGTGGAAACCCTGGTAGAGGATATTAAGCGGGCAGAAGAAGCTATTTACCGAGCTACCGGCCAGGTCCCTCTATACTTCCGTCCTCCGGGGGGAATGGTAAATGACAAAGTAAAAGAAGCCTGTGGGCAAACCGGCTACGGCATCTTATTGTGGTGGGTAGACTCTCGAGATTGGTTGCTCACTGAAGAAGAAATCCTGGAAAAGGTCAAAAAAGAAGTAAAAGACGGAGCTATCATTCTTTTTCACAACTTAGCAACAACTGTTGAGGTTCTGCCCCAGGTTATTGAGGACTTAAGAAGAGAAGGTTATAAGTTTGTTACCATCTCTCAACTCCTCAGATATTAGAGGTAAAAAAGATGCTCTGGCCCCCGGAATGGAGTTTTTTGCCCCATGCTCTGAATAATTTTCGAGGAACACTTATGGTAGTGGCTCCACCAGACCGGGGGAAAACCACTTTAATCCGCTTGCTCACTTCTTTTTTTGTCTCTCAAGGTAAAAAAGTGGGATGGGTAGATTCAGATCTGGGGCAATCTAATGTCGGTCCTCCTACCACTGTAGGGATGATAATGGTGTCTAAAAAATTCCCCCTTTCTCTTCGAGAAAGGTTATTCACTCCCTACTTTCGCTTTGTGGGAGATGTAACTCCAGAAAAAAGGATAGAAGCTACTGCTTTATATGCTGCTGAGTTAGCCAAAATGGCTTCTTCTAAATCGCAGGTTACTCTGATTGATACCTGTGGTTTGATTTTTTCTTTATCTGGTCTTCGTCTCAAAATGTTAAAGATGAAATCGATCAAGCCAGAATTAGTCTTAGGTATCGGATATGATGAAGAATTTGAAGTACTGAAAAAGTTTTATGGAGACCAGTTCTGGACTTTACCCCCCTCTTCCCAGACTTCTAGAAAAGATTATGAGAAGAGGCGCAGCTACAGGGAACGGCTTTTCTCTTTATATTTCTCGTCCGGAAAAACTTGGGAAATGGGGTGGAAAAATTTCCGTTTCTTCTCACCTTATCATCCTTATTTCTTCCTGCAAGAATATCAGCTAAGCGATGGCACACCTACTTTCAAATTCTCCTCCACCTTTTCCCTCATCCTCAGTGCTTTTCCAGAAGAAAAAGTAAATAATAAATGCCGGGTTATTAACCCTTCTTCCTTGCTCTTTTCCATCTGCGGGCTTTACACCGAAAGAGGAGAAGAAGTGGGTCTGGGCATCATTCAGAACATTAATGAAGAAAATAAAACAGTAGCTGTGAAGGGGATTAGAATAAACCCCGGTAAACCGGAAGCGCTAGTTCCTGGAGTAACAAAAATCAATGCTAAATCTCCAGATATTGAACAGTAACTCCCTCTAAACTTTCCAGCTCCTTTTTCAGCTGTTCGTTTTCCTCCTTTTTACCGGTTAATTCTAAGATTACCAGTCCGTCTTCGGCACAGTATTCCGGAGAGGTTTCGTGAAGCCCCAAACGGGTTTTAATGTTGCAGCCGTATCTGGTTAAGCACTCCTGCACCTTAGGCGCCTGGTGAGAGCGAGCCTCTATTTTCACTATCATGATTTGATAAGCCAATTTTACCACCCTGTTCAATTATATCATAGAAAATATCTGCCCGGTGCAGGGGAAGCAGGGGAAGCACCTCTCTCTTCAGAAAACCATTCTAATCAGTTGAGCTCGTATTAAGGAAATCTTCGGCCTCTTTGCAAGCTGGGATTCCTGCTCTTCCCCCTGATTTGGTGCACTTTATAGCAGCTTCACCACCTCAAATCCTCTCTCCACTATTTTTTTCTGATATTTGCACCCCACTTATCTCTTAAATATCTTTAAGAGAAACCGTCTTCTATTAATCAAAGCAGGAATATTAACTTTAAAACCGATCTTCCGGTGAGGAAAGAGGGCACTTTAGTTCTTCTTCTACCTTTAGCAAAGTTAGTAGCTCAACAGCAAATTATACCCCCGCTGGTAACTTCAGATGAGAAATTAAGGCTCTAAATCATCTTAACGCTTTAACTAGGAAAAGAGAGATAGAGCAGTATTCTTCTTCAAATTGCCGGTGTTATATCTTTTGCATCCCTCAATAAATGAGCTTTAATTTAATTCCAGGGTTTCTCTTTCGGTACTTTATGGGGAAAATTATTCATCCGGGAAAACCTTAAATATTCTGATGCTTTATGGGATATAGAATACCAGACTGTTTTCTATAAAGGGCAGGAGTTTGTAACCTAAATAAAACCTATCCAGCTCTCGCAGCTTTTTTCTTTCCCGGTCTTAAATGAAAGAGGACTTTCTCTCCTTCCGGATTTACCAGACACATAAGACCTTTTTTTACTCTGTATTGCATCCAGAACATCATAAAAATAGACAGTGTCCATTTTTATTTAATTTTTCCATCAGCTATCCAGGAGGAAAATCATTCAAAACAGGAAAATATACATCTTAACCAGGCCCCCTGAGGGGGCCTGGTACTATCTTTGCGTGTTTATTTATTGCCTGTTGGTTCAAGAAATGGAAGCATGTATTTGAAGTTCGGCCAGTGATGGTATGGCTGGGTATAAGGATTTTCAGCACCAGGATAATTGGTCCAGTAGTATTCATCCCAGGCTACCACTCCTGGATAACTAAATGTAGGAATAGTGGGCATTTCTTCAATAAAAATCTTTAAACCTTCCATTCCCAGTTCAATATTTTTCGGGTCATCCCAATCAACTTTTTCCATCTCTTCTATAACCTTGTCCATTCGAGGATCTGTCCATCTGGAAGCAGGACCATCTGTCGAAGAAGCCTGTTCTCCAATTGGAACATAATATCTGGAATGCCAGGCACTAAAAACTCTGTACAAATCTGGATGTCCTCCCCAGGGCTCAGGTGAAGGCCATTTTGCACCAACAGTATAATCGCCCAAACCGTGTAAAGTCTGTTCGGCTTCAGATGGCGTAATTGTTACATCGATGCCAAAGTTCCTCCACTGCTGGGCAGCAGCGAGCGCGTTTCTGTAATTAGGAGAAGCCATATTTGCCGGGGTTAATATCCCAATTTTCCAGGGCGCCCCATCTGGCAGTAGCCATTTACCATCCTCATCTTTGGTGAAACCATTCCTGAGTAATAGTTGTTCTGCTACATCAGGAGCATATTTCCACCATCCCTGCCCAAAGACTTCTTTGATTTCTTCCGGGTCTTCTGGTACATCGTAGCCTCTCTCTTTTGCATATTCAACAAGTCGGAAAGGTGCCTCAGGGTCATAAGGTTTGAAAGGCTCACCATCAATTTCAATATCTAAAGTGAAGTCCTTTAGCCACCCTTCCATGGGCTTATAGTACCATTCCTGGTAGGCAAGCGTTGGAGGGATATGCAGCACGCCCATGGTAGCTGCTCCATCGAAAGCTATTCCTATATAGTCTACAATGTCTATGGCCAGAGTCAAAGCCCATCTTACGTCTCTTATATCATATGGAGGCACATCATTATTTAACATTAAACCTGTCATACAGGGGTCGGTATTAACAACCCAGGGATATTCTTTTCTATAACCTCTTGAGTGTGTACTCTTATCTAAAAGCGCTCTAAACGCCTCCATAGTCAAGTCGGTCATGTCTAAGTTGTGATTTGATTGAGCTATAACTTTATTGCTTGGCTCTCCGTAATAGTAGAAAAGTACATATTTAGGTTTGGGCATACCATACAATATTCCAGTGGGGGTTTTATCCCAATCTTCTCTTCGCTCGTATAATGTCCAGTAGCCTGCCTGGTCGAAATCTTTTAGAACATATGGACCACTGCTTATGGGAGGATTAAAATCAAAGGATAGAGGGTCTTCTACTTCTTCAAAAATGTGCTTGGGGAAAGGTCTCCATCCAC
>Ga0208938_1001127_pt1 | contig 16275 bp, 19 predicted proteins | sample AD_UKC125_MetaG_FD_184434 | JGI IMG/M metagenome (GOLD analysis project Ga0208938, IMG submission 184434) | Active sludge microbial communities of municipal wastewater-treating anaerobic digesters from USA - AD_UKC125_MetaG (SPAdes) (version 2) | ecosystem: Engineered > Bioreactor > Anaerobic >...
GCTCGCAAGAGCCGCAACGCAGCTACCGACGCGGAGTGGTAGTTCAGTCGGTTAGAATACCGGCCTGTCACGCCGGGGGTCGCGGGTTCGAGTCCCGTCCACTCCGCCAATCGACAAAGAAAAACGGGCCTTCGCGGCCCGTTTTTTCTTTCTACCCATCACTTTACCCATCGGCGAGCATGGGATGTTGTGGGGCTCCGTGACTCGAACACAACGCTGGGCCAAGGTCGCATGAGCGTGTCCTTTAGGCTAGAGCGAAGTTCATTGGCTGCTCAAGGCACATTTGAGCCGTTCAGCCTAGGTCGATGAATGGCTGCTTCCAATACAAGCGGCGTTCCGGCGCGCCGCCGTAAAAAGTCAGTCTGCACAAGCCGCCTGACGTCAACTAAAGTCCCAGGTTAGCTCAGACGCTCGGCGCTGCAGAGTCCGGGGATGATACTCCGTAGAACTCCGGTGGAAAGGGGTTTACTCCTCGCTGTCGCTCGACAACTAGAAGATCGACAAGCGAGGCCATGAACATGCGCCCAAGCGATAGCTTCTCGAGGTCACGACTGCCAGTAGATCCTGCATAGACACCGACGAAGCTGAGAACGGGACCCTCCTCCGCTTGGGATAGGGCCAACCCAACTAACGCTTCGAGTGCTTCCCCGTCACCACCGGCTCTGAAGTTTTCAACGGCTTTTGCAGCCTCACGCGATACTTTCACGCCGCGCGAGACACGATAGACCGGCGAACCCGACATGCCAGGGACGCCTGCAGTGTCAATCAGAACCTGCGGTACTCCCATAGCCAGATATCCTGGCTCAGAAGCCACGCGCGCGCCTTTCCAAATTGGATATGGTGTCTCGCGACTGTGCTGAAATGCCATTCCAATTATGGTTAGGTCGAGGCCGGGCACAAACGATCCGGTGTCTCTATCTGCGAAGTCCTGAACGCACGGACACTTCACGTCATCTGGTAGTTGTATTGGAAGAGCCGCCAAGTCGACACCCGAATCGCGGCGGTACTCATACCAGGAAGGCGTGCCGTCCTGCTCGTAAAGAGGCAATGTTAGATGGCGAAGGAATTGACCATCTTTCCTTGACTGATACGCCACGCCGATGCTGGTCGGACTTGCCATTGCGTTTCCAATCAGCATAGCGGGGTTGTCTGGTCGGCGGCCGGTGACAACATGCCAAATCGTCACCAGCCAAACGGTACCCGAGGTATCTCGAAAGTGGAAGCCGGTGCCACGGCCGGAAACCTTGTCCTGCCCGTCGTAGGTGCGGACATACTTGCAGATTTCCACACTACATAGAGACGCAGGTTGGGGTGGTTGAATTTTGACTGGGGTCACCCCAGGGCGTTGAATGGTGGTCATAGCTGAACTCTAGCGGGCGCATGAGGCTAGAGTCACGGACGGCTCTTGCCGACTGACGTGGTGTACTCGATGTTCAAACTAGGTAACTTGCCGTGCGTGTGCAACAGTCAACCGACTGCTTCGTGTCGGAGAGCGTGAGCTTTGTCATCGGCAACGATGGGTTGCTACATGACCTCGGCGTTGGATCGCGGACGGTGGCCCACGCCAGTCCATCGAGCGCCCAGGACGATCCTGACGATATATGTCCTGTCGCGCTACCTAATCTCGGCCAGACATAGTTTCCGGCGATCCTCGGCCTTGATTGCATGGCAATACCCACGCTGCTGCTTGATCTTCGCCAGACACAGCTTGCGCCCGTCATGCTCTCGCACTGAGTAGCAGTACGAGTAGTTGTTCCTGGTCTCCGCAAGGCATTGGTGCCGAGCGTCCCAGTCTTTGATCGAGTGACACGCCGAGCCGTTCGCCACGGCATTTGGAGCCCAAATCAAGGTTAGAAGTAGCGCGGCAACAAGGGTTTTCTTCATCGCGTTACCTCCTGCTCTACAGCACTCATCGCCAAGCAGAGGTCTTCCCACGCTTTCGCCTTGTCCTGCGGGTGACGGATCAGGTGTTCAGGTGGATACGTCACCACCGCTAAGGTGTTCTGAACCCGATGCGCCGTGCCGCGCAAACGACCTATGGGCTGATCCGTATGTAGAACACTCCGCACAGCAAGCCTGCCGACCAACAAGACGAGCTTCGGCTGCACCAGTTCTATCTGCCGCCGCAGGATAGCGCTGCACTGGTTGATCTCGCCTTGGACTGGGTTGCGATCACTCGGCGGGCGGCACTTAACCGCGTGCGTCACGAACACGCCTCGTTTGGCCCTTTTGTGGTCGGCGGCAGACGCGGGGACTCCGGTCTTCGCGTTGGCTTCCAGTTCCGCGTTGCGGGTGAGCCCTACAGCCGCCAGCATGTTGTCCAGCAGGATGCCTCTATCCTCGACAAAAGGCTGCTGGTCACGCTCTTCCATTTGGTTGGGTGCATCGCCAATCACCATCCAGTCGGCATAACGGCTGCCAACGCCGAACACCGGCTGCTGCCGGTGGGCATGCAACTCGCAGGCCTCGCACGTCTTAACTGCCGCCTGGAGGTCGTCCCAGCCCATAACGCCGAGATTCCTGCCTGCCGTGGGCGGAGGCGCAATCGATGGCTCAGCAACGGGTTCGGCTGCCGCAGGGGGGACGGAAGTAGCGCTGGGATGTTTGGGTAGCCATACGCGGATGCCCATTTCCGCCAGCATGGCTCGGCGCCGGTCATCAAGGTCAAGTGCCATAACGGATTGCTGCCGAAGCTAGAGGCTTATCGGCAATAGCTCCTGAAGCTCGCCTTCTCTTCGCCCATGGTGCAGATGCTGAGTCGCTTGCCGTTCTTCACCCAGTTGAACTGGCAGCCCGCCAGCCCCGTGCCCGAACACCATTGCATTTCGGGCCTACCCTGGCACCGGGTGTCGTCCTCCATGCATTCGTCGGAGTCCGGCAGGATCAGGGGCTTCCAGCCCTGCTGGAGCAGCTTGACCCGGATCGAACCATAGTCTTCGCCCCGCTTGAACTTTGGCGTCTGAGCCACCGCAGCAAAGCTCAGGGTGATACCAGCGATCAAAGTGATGATCGCTTTTGCTCTTGAATTCATAGCTATTTCCTTCCGGTGAATTCACCTGACGAAGCCTACCCCGGTTCCCCCGCCCGCCCGGTCTTCTAAAAGAAAGACCGGGCAGGGCGGGGAACCGGGGAAGGGGATTCAGGGTTCATACGCTTGGGCCATAGGCAGCAAAATCTCATCCATGAATGCCTTCGGATTCGCGTCTGTCGGGTAGTACTTGTGCAGTTCCAGAGACCGCCTCCGAGGCGTTGTGCCGCAATGGTTCAACGCGATCTGATCGAACAGTTTTTCCATGTCAAATTTCCCCAGCTTGTCTTCGATGGCGTCCCACTGCTGGGCGTATTCTTTGCGCTCAGTCGCCGGAATGCCCCCAAGGACGTAGGACCTAAAGATGTTGATGTCACGGACAGCGGAGCCTCTGGTGTTAATGACGCTGGACGCCCGATAAGCGGAATTTAGCGTGCACGTCTCAATGCTGACCACGCAGCATTGATCAAAGATGAAGTTGACCAGGCGGGCTAGGCGAGCCTCTTCCCATGTGGCCAAGGTATCCATGAACAGTCGTGCAGTGGACTGCAGCCAGCGCACACTCTCAGACGGATTTCCACAGAGAGCCAGCAACCGAGCTATGCCATGTTCCTGCTGAACGTGCTCCTGAAAGAATCCACTGTCACCCTGCACGGTCAGTCGGTAAGAGGCCGGCGATAGCGGGGTGACACTGCGTCCAATTCGACCCGTGATGGCATCACGCACCTGCTCGCCTTGCACCAAAGTAAGTATTACCGCCAGAAGCAGTGTGAGCGCCACCAACCGGTGCTGACCATCAACCACCACCGCGTGCGGGTGCTCCGCACTCTTGATCATCACCATGCAGCCAAGGAAGTAGGGCGCAGCTGCGTCGTCATCCGCTAGGGGCGTATCCTCGAATGCTCCAAGTAAGTCGTCCAAGAAGGCCCTAGCGAGACTTTCCGGCCATGCATAGGTGCGGTGATACTGCGGCACCGTCAGCACGTAGTCATCGCTGAACAGCTCAGCAACAGTTCGTGTGTTCGCGGTGAATGGGCGGGTCATAGGAGCTTCTCCTGAACGCTGAGGGGTGGGGCGCTGATGCTCGGCGCCCTCAAGACGGGATCGAAGAACAGGTAGTCGAATGCATCGAGCCCAGCGACCACTTCGGAGAGTGGCGCCGCCGGCTCATGCATCGTCACGATCTCCACGCGCAATGCCTCGGGCGGCAGCAGTGACGTCATCGTCTTGATCCACTGCCGGTAACGCGGTATGAAACCGCGGTCGGCGTAGTGCAGGTAGACCACCCTAACGGTGGTGCTGTGATTAGTCGGTGTGGTGCTCATCGCGCGCTCCAGTGATGACGCGGTGCAGGCCCACGCAAACGAATACGAATGCCCAGATCAGCATCAATGCGCCGATCAGGCCCAAGAGGTTGTCGATCAGTAATTCACCGATGCCAATGTCGTCGTCCATGGCGAGGCTCCTTCAGGTGAGGTTTGATTTCTGATGAAGAATTTGCGGCGGCAAGACCGGCGGTCATGCAGCCTTTGGAATGTCTGACCCGCAGTGCTTACAGCGCGTGGCTGCGCGTTTGATCCGCTCTGCGCAGAACGGGCAGTCTGTGGTGTCAGATTCATCAATGACTGCCGTGCCCCACGCGTGGATGTACCCGGCGTTGACGAGGTTGTGACCCTTTTGCTCGTACCGGACATTGACGATGGCATTCGCGCCCAGAGCCATGGCCTGTTCCCGAAGGCGCTGATCGGCATCCTCTCTGCTGTATTTGCGCTCGACCGGCGTGCGTCGCGTCAACTTCACTGCGACCTCCCCCAGCGCGCGGTAGTCACCGTCAGGCGGCGTGGAAAGAATGCGCACATCGCTGCTGTGCGCGCCAAAGGGGCTCCTGACCACGGCTTGCCCCTCCGTGATTTCCTTCCACCCCAGCTTGGTGTAATGGCTACGTATCACCCACTTGATGATCAGCGGGTACAGCAGCAACCAAGACAGCCCGGCACTGATCAGGGACAACACTGCCGCTATCACGGCGTGCAGCCAGATCTGCTTGTAAGCGAGGTAGAACGGACCGCCCACCAGTACCCATAGCCAGGTGGCTTCACCAAACTCTTCGATATGCCCGTTGGCTGGATTCTGAAATCTCATGATTCGTCTCCCCGTGGGTTCAGGCGGCGAGCCGGAAGCCTTCGTTGATCGACACCACGTTGGATGAAGGCTGCCGACCCAGCACAAAATCCGCCCAGTCCTGCATCAGCTGCCGACGCTTCTCGAACAGGTCGCCCCGCCGATACGCCGCCTCGACCCGATTACGGATGCTGTGGGCCAGTGCCATCTCGGCCACTTCGTTGGAATGCGTGGTGGTCTCGCTCGCCCAATCGCGGAAGGTCGAGCGAAACCCGTGCGGCACGGCCTTCTGCTGAAGCTCCACGCGGCGCATGACCGCGGTCAGCGCCATGTCGGACAGCGGCGCCCCATCCGCATCAGGATCACGCGGCCGATTCGGGCTCGGGAACAGGAAATCGCAGAAGGACACCTCCTGCTGTGCCCGCACCAGCCTCAAGGCCTGTTCGGACAGCGGCACCCGGTGCTCCCTGCCGCCCTTCATGCGCTCCGCTGGGATCGTCCACACCGCCTTGTCCAGATCGAACTCGCTCCATGTGGCGTTGCGCACCTCGCCCGACCGCACGCCAGTCAGGATCAGGAACTCCAGCGCCCGAGCCGACGTGTTGTGCTGCTTGCGCAGCGCCTGCATGAACTCCGGCATGTCGGCATAGGGCAGGGCGGGCTGACGTGTGCGTCGGGCCACCTTGGAAGGCTGTGCTAACAAATGCTCCAGATGCCCCTTCCAGCGCGCCGGATTGGCCGTGGTGCGGTAGCCCATGGTGATGCCCCAGTCGATGATCGATTCGATGCGCCCGCGCACCCGACTGGCGGTCTCGTTCTTGGTGGTCCAGATTGGCTCCAGAATGCGCCGCACCATGGCCACGTCAATGTCACGCAGCGCCACCTTGCCGATCACCGGGTTGGCATAGGTCTCGATGGTGTTTCGCCACTGCTGGGCGTGCTTGGCATTCCTCCACCCATGCTCATGGGTGGCGATGTAGTGCGTCGCCGCGTCGGCGAACACGACGGCCGTCTCCTGCTCCACGATCAGACGCTGGCGTGCCGCCCGTGCGTGCTCCACCGGGTCCATGCCCTGCCGCAGCACTTCTCGCGCGGCACGTGCGGATTCACGGGCTTGGGCCAGCGTGACCGATGGGTAAGCGCCCAGCCCCATGTCGCGGCGCCGCCCCTTGATCTGGTAGCGCATGACCCAACTGCGCGAGCCGTACTTGGTGACGTTCAGGGCCAGGCCGGTGACGCCACCGACGAAGTGAATACCCCGATTCTTGATGCTGGCGACGGCCAGCGCGCTCAGTTCCTTTGACTTCATTTCTGCTCCTTTTCTGCGACTTCATCGGCGCGGGCGAGATGGTTAGCCGAATCAAAGAAAATTGCCAACGCGAGCATCAAACCTCTGGAAACCCGCGCCAAATAAGGCGCTGTCTTCCTCCCCCCCTACTTTGCTCGATTGTTTGCTACAAACCGGATAGCAATGGGTTGTAACCCATTGATTTTCATCAGGATTTTCAGCGTGTGATTTGGCGACGCGCAGACCGTCCCGCGTGCGAAGGGGGACAAGCAAGGCGCGAGTTTTCTTGCCGGACATGGCCTTTCGGCCAGGGCAATGGGTAGAAAAATGGGGCGCGGACGCGCCGCGCGCACATCAGTCTGGAGGCGGTGGTGTTACCGCATCACTAAGGCTTTGCCAGGGCCCGTTTTCCAGAAGCTGGCGAAGCTGTGCGGCCCCGGCTCGGTGGCGACCGGGTGGTAAGCCCAACGGAACCATGGCGGAGGGTTCTGCCAGTCGATGCCAAGGGCGCTGGCGGAGGCATCTCGGGCTTTGGTGCCCCATGCCACGACGACCACCCGCGGATTTGCCTCGTGGGCTTGATTGATGATCGTCTTGAAGAATTCTCGCCAGTGCCGCAGGTGCTTGCCGGCAGCCTTGCGGTCGCCGGTGGCGGGAACTGTCAACGCCGCATTCAGCAGCAGCAAACCCTTGTTGTCTGCCCAGTCCGCCAAGTCGTTCTTGCCTTGACCCTTGGGGTAGACGTGCGCCTTGATCCTTTGCAGTGACAGTGGTGTTTCGTGACCAGACACCGCGAAAGCGACCCCGGTCGCAAGCGGCTGACCGTCCGCCGAACGGCTGAAATAGGGATCCTGCCCGACGATCACAGTCTTGACCTGCGACGGACTCACCAACTCCAGGGCCCGAAAAATCTTTGCTGCGTCCGGAAACACCTGAGCGTCGTTGATGTCGCTCGGCAAGTCTTGCTGATCGAACGCCCACCCCTTGGCCCGTGCGGCCGACGACAGTTTCCAGAGTTTTTCCCTCGAAAGCATGTGATCCTCCTGTACGCGCAGCACAGCGCCGCAGGGAAATTTGTATCACATATGCGGGTGCGTAAATTCGGGTGGCCACAGACAGTCCCGGTCGATGATTCGGGACAAGGCGCTGATTACTGCGTTCGCCGACGAGCTTCGCTCGCGGCGCGTAGGGTTGGGTGTCTCGCAAGAGGAGTTGGCCCATAGGGCGGGGCTGAACCGCACCTATGTGGCCAAGCTTGAACTCGCGACCAATCAACCGACGTTGACGGCGCTTCATTTGCTTGCGCAGGCGCTAGACGTGCCGCTCAACGACCTAATGGCCGCCGTGCTGGCGCGCAGGGCGCGGTAGCTGATGCCCCCTGCCGCTGCCTGAGGCAGGTAGCTTGAGAATGCCATTCGCCTCATTCAGATGCCCCAAACTGACCAGGTCATCAATCGTGTCGCCGAACGCTGCAAACGGGAGGCCGGCACATATGCGTAAGTTGACCAAGTGGATCAGCGCGCATGTAGCATCGTGACGGTGAAACCCATTTGCCCATTGGGACGCTGTTTTTGCCTGCGACGCCAGAACCCTGAGCACTTCTGCTTGCACGGGCGTCAATGCGTCGGTCACCTTCAGCAGTCCACGCCGGTGGATGGTGCCGTTGTCGAGTTTAGTCACCGCATCGATCAGCCGACGCTGCTCCTCGCTGCAGCGAAGTTCGTACGGATATTTAAAGACGTAAGGCAGCATTTTCTGATGGTGCTCGTGCCGCTCCGCGATGGTGGTGACACGGCTATCCCATGAGTAAACGCAGGGCAATCCGATCATGGGGCCGTCCGGGTGGACAACCAGGGCACCGCGGCTTGGGCGGTTTTCGCAGCCATCATCGTCGTCCAGGATTTTTAGCGTTTCTGTGACTTGGCGCGCCACGTCAGGGTGATCAGCTGGGTTGTCTAGGTCTAGCAGTCGGGCGAACTCGACCGAAGTAACAACTTGGCGTCGAGCGGCGAGGTAATGCAAGAGATCGGCGGCACGTTCGGTGAAGTCGTCAGCACGCTGGCTGTTGCCGCTGGCGACGTAACGCAGGAGGTCGGCAGCACGCCGAGTGATTGACAGTGATTTGAGTTTCATGAATTTCTTTCGGAAAGTAGGGCGCCGCGCTCGGCTGCGCCACAGACATGAGGGGATCAATTTGTGAGGCAACGCACAGCCGAGCTGGCCTAGCGCGCTCATCCGCGCCGGGCAGTTCCGGAGGTCAATTGCCCAGTGGGTGCTATTGCGGCAGGTTGAAGAGCCCGCCGCTGTGCACCAGATAGCCGTACCTCACCAAGGCATCCAGCGCTTCACGGACGCGCGTGGAACCATGCTTTGGGTCGCGGACTTTGACCTTGTCGACGCACGCCGCAATGGCCTCGTTGAGCGGGAGGCCGTCGTCCTCGGCTGCGCAATGCGTTTCCTGCAATTTGCGGGTGATCAACTGAGCCTTAACTGCGGCAAGGACCGCAGTCTGGTTCTCTGTCAGATTGCGCGGGGCGACTGGTGCAGGCTCAGACGCGTCGGGCATGTCAAGGTGCTGCACGACCATCGAGCGCACCCATTCACCGTCAGCGCTGGACGTGAAGACAGGGAGCAAGTCGAATCGCCCGCTAATGCCAGTCGGTCCATCCTTGGACTTGACGGCCTTCCATGTTCCACGGCTGCTGTTCATGCTGACGGAGATGGAGGTGTCCACGTCGTTTCTGAGTGTCGATGCTCCCCTTTCGTGGTCGCTCCTATGCCCAGCGTGGTGCACGATTAGGACGGTAGCGCCACTCATTTCAGCGAGCCTGTAGGCCAGCTGGAGCATTCGCGACATGTGCGGGTTCGAGCTTTCGTCCAGCACACCGCGTATCGAGGCTGACAGCGTATCAATGATGATTAGCGCAGCGTCGCAAGCGATTGCGGTTGCAGCGAGGTCGTTGATATCGTCCTCGGATGCCAAGCTGACGCCATCAAACAGCCAATGCAGTCGGTTGCCGAAGTTGATGCCAAAGTGCCGTTCGGTCGCCAGTGTCCGCTGCCGCATGCCCGGCCCGCCCTCAAGGCAGCTGTACACCACGCCGCCTTGGTTGACGGCATGCCCGGCCCATGGCTCGCCTGTACATACTGACTTTGCCAAATCCAAGCACACAGTGCTTTTGCCGGAGCCGCTTGCCCCATATACGATGACAACTCCCGCCTTAGGTATCAAGTCGGCAACCAACCACTCCAGTTGAGGAAGCGTGTGGAACTGGTTGGTTGTATAGGTGCGACGCCGTTTGGCGTGCGGCGGAACTGGCAGGTTCCTTCTGCCGATTTGTTTTGGGTTGAGCTGTCTTACGACAGGATCGATGCCAGAGGTACCGACAGCATTTAGGTGGTCTGACGGCCCTTGATCGATTGATGCGCTAAGCAGTTGTGGCTGCTCATCGTACTCACTGGCAAGGGAAGGTGTGTTGTGCAGGTCGTGGCTCATTGTCCGGCCTCCCGATCTGCCAACCATTGATCTACGTCCGCACGCTTCCATACGGTAATGCGTGTCGATAGTTTGATCGGGGCAACGAACGTACCGTCTTTAGCCTTACGCCAAATGCTTGACGGTGAGAGTCCAACAATATGTTGTAGCTCTTTAATGCGCACGTGGCGCGATTTGTGAGTAGATTTCATTGCAATCCTGTGTAGTAAAGTTGAACACAGAGCAATGATGCGGATTTGGCGCTTAGGAATCCAAGACAAAAAGACGGCAGATCATTTTATTTTTGTCCGTGACTCTGCTTCTTCTGTGTTCGGTGATAAGCCTTTGGTGCGGCGTCTGAACTCACTCGCATCGATCGGGGCTGATAAAGCTTCCACACCTCTGTCGCAATGTCTATACGCGTCTCAACGCTGGCCCTGGGTAGATGTGGAGCAAGCTTCTCGATCCACCTACTCAGTAGGTCATCCCTTTGCTGCTGGCGTGGTCGCCCTCTGCGGGGCCCATTGCGCTCCAGTTCATCCTCGCCTCTGACAGCGAGCATCGATAACATCGCAAGGTGCTCATCGAGTCGCGTGATGAAGGCGTTCCACTTCACGGCGCCCGCAGTAGGATCGCCCGCATCCGAGTGCGTGGCATAGCTGGCTGAAAGAGAACGTGACACCACATCTAGGCCCTTTGCTAAGGGGAGAGCCTCGCGCAGGGCGTCGGCGTGTCGGGATATTTTCCGGAACCGACTCCGAACTACAACCACAGATTCTGTTTTACTGATGTAATTTATAATTGATCTATTCCAGACGGTCATGATCTGGCGATCTAACCAATCACATAATTCCTGTGCTTCGATTTCTGCAACACCTTCGTCGATGAGTATGTCGATTGCCCGGCGATCATGTTCGCTAAGCCCGGACTCGTGCTCATCGTAATCAGGATAGTCCATAGGGTTTTCCACGATTATCGTGTTTGATAATAATCATAAAGCGCCTTCAACTCCGTGGCGTAAATAATTACTTCATCATTATTCTTCGATTTTCGAATTCCTTTGAGTTTGGCGAGAGATTTGAAGTAACCTAATCCGGGTATACGATGCTCTCCGGCGTTAGCTTTCTTGACTACTGCAGAAGTCCTGAACGGACGATTGTGCTCGTGGTCTTCTGCATCCAAATTCTCGAAGATGCGCGCGAGAGGATGCGCTGACCAATTGCCGTCAAAATCTGGCAATCCAAGCATGCTGGTTAGCTCACTGTAAGTCGTGCACCGTTGTTGCTTGGCGAGATTCTCAAGGTAAGTCGGAAGTTCAGTGAGTTGCATTGATAGTTCTCCAGAAGTCCGAGCGGGAGGATGTGCCCAATGACCAATCGACCCGTCGCCGACCTCATCATTGTGATGGCGATGACCTGGCCGCACCGCGGGTGGACGCGCACCTCGACGCCCCTTGTCGCACGATCAAACAATCACGCTGCAGAAGGGCGGTGAGCATGTGATCGTCGAGGCCACTGATAGTGACTCGGATCGGCTCCAATGATGCATTCTGAAGTTTATTGACGCGGCGGAGCGAATCTCCTGATTCGCCTGACCCTCACGTACGCACAAGCCAGTCCGGGGCGTAGTGCAACCCATCAGGGCACCCATCGCTGCGGCTGGCACAGGGTGAGGCGCTATGGGAGAGAGCAGGACTACACAGTTGGGCGCCTTCATGATTTGGTAATAGCCCGTGACTCCCTGTGACATCGACTGAGGTGCATTCTGAGTGGCCGTCCACTCCGCCAATCGATGCAAAAAAGCGACCTTCGGGTCGCTTTTTTCTTTTCTGCTCACCGAGTTTGCGACCCTGGCGTCGCGTCGGTGCGACAGGCGCGGGCCTGGGGCGTGTTATATTCACCCGGTGATGAGCAAGCCCGTCGCCGTTTTCGGCTTTTACTTCTGGTTCTCTGTCCCCGGCGGACGAGAGGAAAGCCTGTAAGTCAGCGCGATCAGCAACCTCCCGAACCAACCGCCGCAGCGAGCCCGCCCGGCGGTTTTTTTGTGCCCATTCCCCCTGATTCACTCAAACCCCAAGGAAGAACACCGATGAACGCCAAAGCCGTCCCCGCCATCGAGTCCTGGCAGACGTCGCCGGAACGCACCAGCCGCACCGACGACGCACGCATCAAGGACATCACCGTGTTGCCTCCTCCCGATCACCTGATCCGCTTCTTCCCGATCCGGGGCACGCCGGTCGAATCGCTCATCGCCGACATCCGCCAGGCCATCCGCCGCATCATCAACGGCAAGGATGACCGCCTGCTGGTGGTGGTCGGGCCATGCTCCATTCACGACCCGGTGGCGGCGCTGGACTACGCGCGCCAGCTCAAGCCCCTGCGCGAGCGCTACGCCGACACGCTGGAAGTGGTGATGCGCGTGTACTTCGAGAAGCCCCGCACCACGGTGGGCTGGAAGGGCCTCATCAACGATCCCTACCTGGACGAGAGCTACCGCATTGACGAGGGCCTGCGCATCGCGCGCCAGCTGCTGATCGACATCAACCGCCTGGGCCTGCCGGCGGGCAGCGAGTTCCTGGACGTGATCTCGCCGCAGTACATCGGCGACCTGATCAGCTGGGGCGCCATCGGCGCGCGCACCACCGAAAGCCAGGTGCACCGCGAGCTGGCCAGCGGCCTGTCGGCGCCGATCGGCTTCAAGAACGGCACCGACGGCAATATCCGCATCGCCACCGACGCCATCCAGGCCGCCGCGCGCGGGCACCACTTCCTGTCGGTGCACAAGAACGGCCAGGTGGCCATCGTGCACACCGACGGCAACAAGGACTGCCACGTCATCCTGCGCGGCGGCAAGGCGCCCAACTACGACGCCGCCAGCGTCGACGCGGCCTGCCAGGCGCTGGCGGCCAGCAAGCTGCATCCTTCGCTGATGGTCGACTGCAGCCACGCCAACAGCAGCAAGCAGCACGAGAAGCAGCTGGACGTGGCGCGCGACGTGGCGGCGCAGGTCAGCGCCGGCTCGCGCGGCGTGTTCGGGTTGATGGTGGAAAGCCACCTCCACGGCGGCGCCCAGAAGTTCACGCCGGGCAAGGATCAGGTCGACAAGCTGGAATACGGCAAGAGCATCACCGACGCCTGCATCGGCTGGGACGGCACGCAGACCATCTTGCAGGTGCTGTCCGACGCGGTACGGGCGCGGCGCGGGCGCTGACGCGGGTCAAGGTCGGGCGCCGCGGATCGACTACATTTTCGGGGCGCGGCGCCGCCGGCGGCGCCGCACCCCGACCGATCACATTTCAGGAGGCCCGCCGATCATGCAGAGCGAAGTACGCGTCATTCAGGACGAACGCACCGAATGGCGCTTCGATCTCGACCACGCCGCACCGATGGACAACGCGCAGGCGCGCGCCTGGCTGGACACGCAGTTCACCCAGCTGGGCGGCGAGCCGCTGCGCCCCACGGGCAAGCTGTTGCTGGCCGACAAGGTGCTGGTGGTGGCGCGCGAAGCCGGCGCGCGTCGGCTGGACGACCCGGCGTGGGCCCAGGACTTCGCGCGCGCGGCCAGCGCCGCGCTGGCCAAGCCGGTGGTGCGCATCGACCTGGCGGCGATGACGGTGTCGTACTGAGTTGCAAGTCAAATCAGGCGCTGGCGCCCGCCAGACTTGCGCCAGAAGCTATCTTTTTTGAAGTGATTCAAGCAGCCGGCCGTGCACCCCGCCGAAGCCGCCGTTGCTCATGCACAGCACATGGTCGCCCGGCCGCACGGCCTGCGTGACCTGCCGCACCACCTCGTCGATGCTGCCGGCCACCTGGGCGCGCGCGCCCAGCGGTGACAGCGCGGTGGCGGCGTCCCAGTCCAGCCCGCCGGTGTGGCAGATGCTCAGGTCGGCGTGCTCCAGCGCCCAGGGCAGCTGGGACTTCATGGTGCCCAGCTTCATGGTGTTGCTGCGCGGCTCGAACACGGCCAGGATGCGCTGCCCGGCCTGACCGGCGGCGTCCAGCTGGCGGCGCAGGCCGTCCACCGTGGTGCGGATCGCCGTCGGGTGGTGGGCGAAGTCGTCGTACACCGTGATCTCGCCGCCCGCCGCCGCCACGCGGCCGCGCACTTCCATGCGGCGGCGCACGTTCTGGAACTGTGCCAGCGCCGCGCAGGCCGCGGCCGGATCGACGCCCACGTGCTCGGCCGCGGCGATGGCCGCCAGCGCGTTGAGCTGGTTGTGCTGGCCCGACAGCGACCAGCGCACGCGGCCGACGGCGCGCCCGCGCTGCTGCACCTCGAAGTCCGACGCCTCGCCGTGCGCGGTGAAGTCGCTGATCGCGCTGCCGAAGCCGCGCCGCTGGCTCCAGCAACCCTGCGCCAGCACGCGCGTCAGGCTTTCTTCCAAATCGTTGACGATGACGCGCCCGGACGGTGGCACGGTGCGCGCCAGATGGTGGAATTGCCGTTCGATGGCCGCCAGATCATCAAAGATGTCGGCGTGATCGAACTCCAGGTTGTTCAGCACCGCCGTGCGTGGGCGGTAGTGCACGAACTTGCTGCGCTTGTCGAAGAAGGCGGTGTCGTATTCGTCGGCCTCGATGACGAACAGGGGTCGATCCTGCCCCGGGGCCGGCGCGCCCAGGCGTGCCGATATGCCGAAGTTCAGCGGCACGCCGCCCACCAGGAAGCCGGGCGACAGCCCGGCGCTTTCCAGGATCCAGGCCAGCATCGACGTGGTGGTGGTCTTGCCGTGGGTGCCGGCCACGGCCAGCACATGGCGGCCCTGCAGCACCTGCTCCAGCAGCCACTGCGGGCCGCTGGTGTAGGGCGCGCCGGCGTCCAGGATGGCTTCCATCAGCGGGTACTTCGGCGTGCCATCGGCCAGCCGGGCGCGGCTGACCACGTTGCCGATGACGAACATGTCGGGCTTGAGTGCCAGTTGCCCGGCGTCGTAGCCCTCGATCAGCTCGATGCCCAGCGCGCGCAGCTGCTCGCTCATCGGCGGGTAGACGCCGGCGTCGCAGCCGGTGACGCGGTGGCCGGCCTCGCGCGCCAGCGCCGCCAGCCCGCCCATGAAGGTACCGCAGATGCCCAGGATGTGAATGTGCATGGGGCGAGATTCTAGTGGCCGTGCCTGGATTGCTGGTTTTGAATCAAATTGGCCTCCAGCGCCCGACTGGCGAGCGTCAGCAGCTATCCAAACGATAGTGAAAAACCGAGTGTCGGGGCGCCGGTCGAGGGGGCGTCGGTACCCGGCCTGCCGCGCCGCCGCCTACCTGGGGAACAGCTCGCGCAGCCGCAGCTTGTAGAACTTGCCGGTCGAGGTGCGCGGCACGGCGTCGATCACCTCGTAGCGCTCGGGCAACTGCCACTTGGCGAAGCCCTTGGTCAGCAGCAGGGCGTTCATCTCCTCGGGCGTGGCCCGCTGGCCGGGCTTGAAAGCGACGCAGGCCAGCGGGCGCTCGCTCCACTTCTCGTCCGGGATGGCGATCACCGCCGCCTCGGCCACGGCCGGGTGGGCCATGAGCGCGTTTTCCAGATCGACCGAGCTGATCCACTCGCCGCCGGACTTGATCAGGTCCTTGGTGCGGTCGCTGATGCGCATGTAGCCCAGCGTGTCGACGCTGGCGACGTCACCGGTGCGCAGCCAGCCGTCGGCGCTGAACTTGTCGGGCGGCGCGCCGGCCTCGTGGTAGCCGCCGGTGATGAAGGGCCCGCGCACCTGCAGCTCGCCCACGCTGCTGCCGTCCCAGGGTTGGTCCTGGCCGGCTTCGCCACGGATGCGCAGATCGACCAGCGGCACCGGCACGCCCGCCATGGCGGCGCGGCGGTACTTCTCGTCGGCGCTGGCGCCTTGCAGCTCGGCGCGCGGATACGACAGCGTGCCCACCGGGCTGGTCTCGGTCATGCCCCAGCCCTGCATGATCCACACGCCATGGCGATCGAAGGCGCGGATCAGGCTTTCCGGCACCGCCGCGCCGCCCACCATGGAGCGCAGCCGCGCGGGCAGCGTCCAGCGCCCGTGGTGCGGCGAATTGGGCTGCTGCGCGGCCTCGTACAGCTGGATCATGGCCAGCCAGATGGTGGGCACGCCCAGCGTCAGCGTGGGCGGCTGCTGCTGCATCAGGTCCAGCAGGTCTTCGGGGTGCAGGTGCGGACCCGGAAACACCAGTTTGGCCCCCACCATGACGGCGATGTAGGGCATGCCCCAGCTGTTGGCGTGGAACATGGGGGTGACCGGCATCACCACGTCGGTGTTGCGCACGGCGGTGGCGTCGGGCAGGGCGCCGACCAGCGAATGCAGCACCGTGGAGCGGTGCGAATACACCACGCCCTTGGGCTTGCCGGTGGTGCCCGAGGTGTAACACATGGAGGTCGGGTCGT
>Ga0208938_1001128_pt1 | contig 16270 bp, 12 predicted proteins | sample AD_UKC125_MetaG_FD_184434 | JGI IMG/M metagenome (GOLD analysis project Ga0208938, IMG submission 184434) | Active sludge microbial communities of municipal wastewater-treating anaerobic digesters from USA - AD_UKC125_MetaG (SPAdes) (version 2) | ecosystem: Engineered > Bioreactor > Anaerobic >...
TCGCCAACGCGTCATGCATCACCTCACCAAGCGTGCCGAAAAACTCGGCATGCAACTGGTTCCCCTATCCGTCAACCCGCCTGGAATCATTCAATCAATCATGGAGATAAATTGTGTTTCTTGAGAGAGTTCAGCTGTCAGAGACAGAACGAGGAAGGTGAAATTCAACCAGGACCGCACTGTGCGAGGAAAATCCGGTCCGCCAACCAGGCACCGGGCCACCCGGGTCCGCCGCAATCAGCCCGGCCCCCTTATAGCGCACGCTTGCCGAGCAGGAAGTTGCCGATCCGCAGCAGCCGTTGCTGCGCCGCTTCGCCGTCGAGCCCCGCGGTCAGCGGACCGGCTGCTGCCGCCAACTCGGCTGCCCGCTCAGGCGTCAGCGCCGCGACGCGCTGGCTGAACTCGATGACGGCAATCTGCTCGTCGCGCGTCAGGGCAAACGGTGGCGCTTCGCCACCGACATCGCCCTCCCCGGCCGGCAGGCGGCTCACGCTGGTGACATGCACGACCAGCGTTCCGGCGGCCAGGTCGCCGAGGCGTTTGCCCTGCGCATTCAACAGGCTGCTGACGAAACCCGTGGCGTACAGCAAGGGCAGGAAATCGATACCGCGCAGCGTGTTGCGGATGAACGCCGCGGTCCAGCCAACCGGTCGCCCATCGTCATGGACGACCGCCAGACCACAGGATCGTTTGCCCGGTGTCTGCCCATGGCCATACACCTCGAACACGACGGGATAGAACCATTCCAGCAGGAAAGCACCAAGCAGCAACAGGCCGAGACCAAAATCGCCGAGCATCGACGCGCTGATCGCCAGCAACAACCAGATCATCAGGCGCACCAGGAAGTCGAGAAACCAGGCCCGCGCCCGCGCCACAGGTCCCGCCACCCGCAGGTCGATGGCGCAGCCTTCGGGTGTCGCGATGTGGTAAATGGTGTCCAGGCGCTCGCCGGCCATCATGGTTCGAAAAAGACGTCCCGGTAGAATGCGTACAGTGAAGCGTAGACCACCGGAACCAACACCAGCCAGCCGAGGAACAGCGGCAGGCTGGCGACGACCGCGGCCAGCAGCACCAGCAGCCCATACACCAGGAACGGCGCAAAATTCTGCAGAACAACGACGAAACTGGTCTTCAGCGCCTGGAACGCCGAGATGTCGTGGAACACCACCAGTGGCGGTGCAAGCCAGACCGCCATGCCCAGCGGTACAAAGAGCACGACCATGGCCAGGACGGCAACGATAAAGGTCCCCGAGGCGGGGTCGCTGGCGTGTGCGTTACCGGCGGCACCCACCGCAACGACGATGCCGAACACCGCCGCCACCGCCAGGATCGCCAGCAGGTAGAGTAGTCCGACCATCAACAGCGCACCGGTCTTGTGCGAGAAGCCGGCAAAAAGGTGCCCGAATCGTAGCCCCTCGCCATCCTCGATAGCCCGACAGCCGATGACCAGGCCGCCGACGAAAACCGGGCCGAGTAGATTCACCGAGAGGTTGATGACTGGAATCATTCCCAGGATCACCATCAGCACCAGCAAGGTGAGGGTTATGCCTATCCAGGTACCGGGTGCGCTGCGAAACATCTCCCAGCCACGCAACAGCCACTGGTAACCGTTGCCGGTCGGCACGCATCTCCCTTGGGGAATGAAGGTGCCGATGGTCGTTTCGTTGTAGTCCAGCACCCGCGCCACCGGCGCCCTGAACGGATTGGTGTCGCTGCCCATCGCTGCCCCCCTATGCAGTTGAAGTCGCCGAAACGTGCCTCAGCGCGTGCACCTCTGCGGCACCGCCGTCGTCACGCTGCATACTATAGCGCGCCTGCCCGTTTTCTGGCCCAGTAGTGGTTGATCAGTGCCAGCGGCAGTTCGCTTGCGCCAACATCAAGAACGTGCACCCCGCCATGGCGCAGCAGAGCGATTTGCCGCCGCCGCGCCTGCAGGTACTCGAGACCAGCGGCACGCGTCAGCGCTGCATCGAAGTCAGCGACGGGTGTGGCGAGCAACTCGTCGAGCACCGGTTCGCGCAAGCTGGCGACACTCACCGCGTGGCGCCGCCGCAACTGCCGGACGGCCGGCAATAAGGTGTCGTCATCCTCGTCGCGCAGATTGGTCACCAGAACCACCAGGGCGCGTTTGCGCAACTGGCCGCCGATACGCTCCGCAGCCAGCAGGTAGTCAGGCGCCTGCAGCGAGGGCTCCAGATCGTAGACGGCGTTCATCAGCGCCTGTATCGTCTTCACCGACTTGCGCGGCACCAGCAGCCGCGTCTGGGGATGCCCGAAAGTCGCCAGTCCCACTGCATCACCCTGACGCAACGCCACATAGGCGAGCAGCAGCAGGGCGTTCAGGGTATGGTCGAAATGCGAGAGATCGCCGTCCCGAGCGCGCATGCGGGAGCTGCAATCGAGCAGGAACACGATCTGCTGGTCGCGTTCGTCCTGGTATTCCCGCGAGATCAGGCGGCCGACGCGCGCACTGGCTTGCCAGTCGATCTGCCGCGGAGAGTCTTCCTGACGGTAGTCGCGCAACTGCTGAAATTCCATTCCCGCACCTCGCCGGCGGCGTTGCAGGATGCCGATCTGCGACAGGCGGTGGTCGGTCGCCAGCAAGGTGTAATGCGCAATGCGTGCGAAGTTGGGGAAAACGCGGACCACATCGCGAGCGGCGACAGTCTCCTCGACCAGCCATAGTCGCAACGGCGACGCGCAGCGCAGGGTGACGGCGGTGAAGACCTGCCGTCCGCGCTCACTTACAGAAATCCGGTAGCTGACGCGCAACCAGCGTCCGGACGCGATCGTGAATTGCAGCGGCAAACCTTCGCTACGGAACGCAACCGGGTGCGCGTCGTGCAGCCAGCCGGTCGCGGCGCCTGCGTCCAGGCTCAGGCGCAGGTTGACGGTCTGCCAGGTCCCCACGGGCAGTGCATGCGGCACATCGCGCTGCACGGCGATGCGCCCGCGGCGGCGGCGTCCGGCAAACGCGTCGCCAGCGGCCAAGGCGAACAGCGTGGCGGCAGCCGCCTGCCAGAACATCAGCAGGCTCGGTACGATGGCCACCGCCAGACCCAGCAGCAGCCATAACCCGGCAACGATCAGCAGCCTGCAATCGGGCAGCAACATGGACGGTGGTGAAAGTCCCTATATCCGCGGTGCCGGCACACGCTCGAGCAGCGCGCGCAGCAGATCGTCGGCACCGAGTCCTTCGATCTCGGCTTCGGCGGCCGGGGTGACGCGATGGCGCAAAGCCGGCAGGGCGACGGCCTTGATGTCGTCGGGCGTGGCGAAACCCCGCCCGGCGATCAACGCCCGCGCGCGCGCTGCGCGCACCAGAGCGATCGCGCCACGCGGGCCCGCGCCGCTGGCCAGACCCGGGGTTTCGCGACTGCCGCGAGCAATGGCGACGGCGTAAGCGGTGACTCGCTCGTCGAGCGTCACGTGCGCCGCCGACTGTTGCAGGCCGACCACGGTTTCCGGCTGGATCAGTGTGGCCACCGCCTCGACATCGAGATCGGCGCCCGTCTTGGCCTGCGTCACCTGTCGGGTCAGGGCGATTTCCTCGGCCTCGCTTGGGTAATCGATCCGAATCTTCAGCAAAAAGCGGTCGAGCTGGGCTTCCGGCAAGGGGTAAGTCCCTTCCTGCTCGATCGGATTCTGGGTAGCCAGTACCATGAAAGGACGCGCCATGGCGGCGGCCGTGCCGTCCAGCGTCACCTGCTTCTCCTGCATCGCTTCGAGCAACGCCGACTGGGTCTTGGCCGGCGCCCGGTTGATCTCGTCGGCCAGCAACAGATGCGTGAACACCGGTCCCCGGCGGGTGACGAAACGCGCCGTCGCGGCGTCGAACAAGGTGTGGCCGACGACATCGGAAGGCATCAGGTCGGGAGTGAACTGGATACGTCGGGTTTCGCCGCCGAAGGTACGTGCGAGCGCCTTCACCAGCAACGTCTTGCCGAGGCCGGGAACGCCCTCGATCAACACGTGCGCGTCGGCGAGGAGAGCGATCAGCAACTGGTCGACTACCGCCTGCTGGCCGATCACGGCCTTGGCCATCTCGGCCCGCAGCGCGGCGAGAAGCTGGCGCGCCGGTTGCAGTTTCTCTTCCGGAAGAACCGGGTCGGGTGCGTTCATGGTGAGGATCTCAAAGGTGTCGTTCCAACTCGTGCAGGGTACGCATGGCGTCCGTGAACGCGTTCGCGGTCGTAACACGGCCTGCGAGGGCGGCGGCAATACGCCCGACAGGTTGGCTGGACAAGGCTGCCAACGCCACCGCCCAGGTCTCGGCAGGCTGGGTGGCGATCGCCGGCTGGCGTTGGCCGAGACGGTAGCGAAAATGCTCCCGCGCGGGCTCCAGCAGTGTCGCCAGGGCGCCCGAACGCCATTGATGGCGTGCGACTGCGGCCAGGTGTTCGCGTAATTCGCGGCGCGCCGGCGGCGCCTCCGCCTGCGCGCTGCCGAAGCGAGGCACGATGCGCCACAGCCACAGAACGATCAGTGTTGCGGCGGCGACGCACGCGGCCCAGGCATGCTGCCAGATCCATTCGCCGAGACGGGGCATCTGCAGACGTGACAAGAGCAGTACCTCAGGCTGCGACGTTCCGGAATAACGGCGGAGCAGGGTCCAGTACAATTCCGCGTGCTCCCTCTCGCCGATACGCCGGTTGCTCAACTGCTCGTCGAGGTCGCTGGCCAGCGTCAAATGTCCACGCCCGATGTCAAAATGCAGGATTTGCTGGCCGAAACCAGGCTGCCCGGCCGACCACGCAGGCTGGCGCCCGTCCGCCTGAAACAGGTGCCCACTGGCGTCGATCGTCGGCGAGCGCGCGGCACCAGGGAGCGTCACCTGCAGCACCCGCGACCACTGCGCAGCAGTCGCCGGTGGCAGTTCCAGACGCCTCACCCCAAGACTGTCGAGCAGCGGATCGTCCACGCCGGGGAGTTCGGCCACAGCGATCAGGTACCCGCCGTCCTCGATCCAGGCCAATAGTCGACGCAAGCGCTCAGCTGACAACACATGCGGGCGCTGACGGTCGAGGAGCAGTGTCGCACCTGCCGGCAGTCGGTCGAGGATGCGAGCATCCGACTGCCGCGTCAAGCGGCCGCCCATGCGCGCGGTAAAGCGCTCGGCAGCCAGCCAGGGATTGCGCCTGGCCTCGGCCTGCGGGGCCTCCCGGCGGTGCACCGGCACCCGTTCGAGGTTCATCATCAGCCAGCTCGTGAGCAGCAGCGCAACGACCACGCCGACGGAAGCCCAGACGACACGGCGAGTCATGGCCGTACCACCCGCGCTGCGAAATGCCTCCCCCATGTCTCGACCAGTGCCTCGACCCGTTTGACCGACACTGGCAGATGACCGTACGCCGCCAGACACCAGGCCTCGATGACCTCGACGAAGCACTTCTCCGCCGCTTCGGGAAGGCGCCCGGCGACTCGACGCCGGCAGTCGCTTTCGCTGTCTCCGGCAGCGAACTCGATCTGGCAATCATCGATCAGCGCCACCAGCGCTCCCCGGTAAAGCAGGCTCAGCGCCTCGATGGTTGCGCCGCTGGCGAGAGCCGCATGCGCCGCCGCAACGATGTCGGCCGGCAGGGAGGCTGGCCGCAGATCGAAGCCGCAGAGAAACTCCGGCGCGACGCGCGTCCGCTCGCTACCCAGGTTTTCGCGGTAACGCACGACCAGGATGATCACCATTGCCAGGGCAAGACCGACGACGATCCAGAACAAGGCCCGCAGCACCTCGGCCAGGAACTCAATCGTCCGAACCAGCGCCTTGAGCCAGTCGCGTTCGTGGGGATCATCTGCCGCCGGCTGCTCGCGCCAATGCCAGCGCCAGTCCTCCGTGACCTGGCCAAAAACCGGATCGGCAAGTACCGCGTCTATGGCTTCCCTGGCCACCCGGTGCGCCAGGTCGCTGTGCTCCGACGCGGACAGTACGTGCGTCGGCTGCGCAGATTCCTGCGCGCACAGGGGCGCAGGCAGCGACAGCGCCAACCCCAGAGCCAGCGGCAACAGCGCCAGCAGCGGAACGGCACCGATCGTCGTCGAACGGCGCTCGGCCAGACGGCGGAAGGCCAGTTCGATGTCCCAGGCTTCGAGTTCGCTGCGACGGTTCAGGTAGAGAGAGAAACCCGAAGCCACATAGAGCGGCTCGACGACGGTTTCGGCGACCATGAACATCAGGTTACCGAAGAGATTTCGCATACCTGAGGGCTCATCTCCAAACCACTCCCACAGCGACAGATCATGGCCCTCCCCTGGCACCATGGCCGACAGCGTGATCAGCATCGACACCAGCAAAATCGACGACATGTTCGCGCAGAAGACGGTCAGCCACACGGCATGGTCACGGCAACGCCGGCCCAGCAGCCTGAAACGCGCACGCGCGTCGGCCGCACGCTGCTCCTCAAGCTGCCATACCGGCAGCAGCAGGGAACGGGCCAGACTGAAGCGGCGCAGACTCAGGCCAGAGAGCACGCCCGGCCCTCGCAACAGCCCCGGCAGCTCGCGCAGCAACTCGCGCACGCAGAGCTGGTTGCCGAAGACGGATCGACTGAAGACATGCAGCAGCACGCGGTCGAAAACCGGTTTCAGCCACCAGAGCACGAACATCGCGTATCCCGGCCACGGCCACAGGAGCAGCAGAATGACGATGCCGGCGGGCCAGTACGTGGCAAACCAGGCGCGGTACACCCTTGGCGCCCAGGCATGCAGCATCGCGTGCCCGAGATCCAGCGCCTCCCACGCGCTGCGCCGGCGCAGGCGGACGGCAATGTCCTCAAGCCGCACGGGATCGGCGGCCGCCCAGCAACAGATAGGTGCAGGTCAGCAGCCAGAAACCCATCCCGACAGCGATCTTGAACTCCAGCGAAACGCCGCGCAGTGGCGACCAGAATGCCTCGATAAAGGCCGCGAGAAAGGTCAGGGCGGCCGCACCGTAGAGCAGCTGGACCGCGACGTGGCCGTTCTCCTTCAACGCCGCCAGACGCGACAGCCGTCCCGGCGCCAGCAGTGCCAGGCCAAGCTTCAACCCGGCCGCACCGGAGAGCACCGCGCCGGTCAGCTCGAAAGCGCTGTGGCCGGCAACGAAACCCCAAAAAGTCGATACGAAACCGATCTGCGTCAAGTGACCGGCGACCGCACCGATGTACAGGCCGTTGTAGAGCAGGTAGAAGACGGTACCCAGGCCAAAGGCAATGCCGCCGGCGAAGGCCTGGAAATCGATGCGCACGTTGTTGGCAATGTAGAAACCCCACATCGCCCACTCACTCGATGCAGCACGCGGCCTCCCCAGGTGCGGCGCCGACGGCGAGTACATGTTCTCGATCTCGGTCACCGTCTCCGGCGACAACAGCAGGAAAGCGACGTCAGGCCAGGCTTGAATCGCCAGCAGCATAGCCAGCAGCGGCGCAGCGAAGAGCAGCAGGGCGGCGAGAACAATGCGCCACTCGCTGCGCACCAGGACCGGGAAGCCACCGGCAACGAAGCGCAGGATGGCGCCACCCTCCGGCTTGCCTGCACCGTAGATGCGCTGGTGTGCAGCCAGCACGCGCCGGTGCAGATCCTCGGCAAGCGCCGCCGAGTAGTTCCGGTCACGCACCAGCGCCAGGTCGTGGCACAGCCGGCGGAAGCGGTGCGGCAGGCCGGCGGCGTCGATGGGATCGCCTGCCACAGCGCCGTTCACGACCCGCCGCCGCGGCGCCAGCCAGCGATCCCAGGCCTCCCATTCCGCCTGCCGGTGAGCGATGTATCGGCGTTCCTTGACCATGCAGGTCAGCAGCTTGCTCCGGACGGACAGGTGGCCAGGGCTCCGGGCACCGGCGACAGCATCCGACCTTCGCCAACCCAGGCGCGAATGCCTCCCTTGACGTTGTACACCTTCTGATAACCCGCCTGCTGCGAGAGAACCTGACTCGCCACCCGGGTCCGATTACCGCTGCGGCAAATGACGATGACCGGCTGATCGGGCCCGGCCACCGCCTGTACCTGTTGCAGCCAGGCCGGCGGATCGGCACGGCCATGCTCGTCGAAAAAGGTCAACAGCCTGCTGCCCGGCAGGATCCCGGTTTCCTTCCATTCGCCGGCGGTGCGGATGTCGATGACCGGCACGCCCGCGCCGGCAAGGCGTGCCAGTTCGGCATTGTCGATATCCACCACTTCGGCGCGGACCGGAAGCGCAAGAAGCAGCGACAGAAACCAGAAAAGCGGGCGCTGGACCATGATCGACACTCCTGAGACACTCGAGCCGCCATCATACAGTGTCCCTCTGCCAGCGCGGCAGGGCATGCGCATCCCGGCAGCACCGACGCTGACATTCCAGTGCGCGGCTGCCAATGCGACGAGCAGGAAAGTCATGAAAATGGCACCGGAGCCCGCTTCCCCGGTGCGCCCTGCCCTTTGCGTCGCGAAACCCTTTTCAGCGCTGCGGGGGCGCGTTAGTATTCATGTTCGCTCTTTTGGGGCCAGAGGCCATGACTCTGGGCTCGTGCCAAGGAAAGGATAGGTTCGTCTTGAAACCCACCGATATCGGCGCACCCGACTACTTCCACAAAGTCGTGGATTGCCAATGGGCATGCCCAGCCCACACCCCCGTTCCCGAATACATCCGCCTGATTGCCGCCGGCCGCTACAGCGAGGCGTACATGGTCAACTGGGTGTCGAACGTCTTCCCCGGCATTCTTGGACGCACCTGCGACCGTCCGTGCGAACCGGCGTGTCGTCGCAGCCGCGTCGAAGAGGAAACGGCGGACGGCCTCAACCGCCGGGAACCGGTCGCCATCTGTCGGCTGAAGCGCGTCGCCGCCGACTACAAGCAGGATATCCGTGGCCTGCTGCCGCCAGCGGCAACCCAGAAAAACGGCCGGCGCATCGCTTGCGTCGGGGCCGGTCCCGCTTCGCTGACCGTGGCGCGTGACCTCGCGCCGCTCGGCTACGAGGTCGTCATTTACGATGGCGATGCCCGCGCCGGTGGCATGATCCGCACGCAGATCCCGAAATTCCGGTTGCCCGAGGAGATCATCGACGAAGAAACGGGCTACATTCTCGGGCTCGGCGTCGACTTCCGCAGCCGCCAGTACGTCAGTTCGCTGAAGAACCTGCTCGCCGAAGGCTACGATGCGATATTCGTCGGCTCGGGAGCGCCGCGTGGCCATGATCTCGACATTCCCGGACGCAAGGAGGCGGCGAAGTACATTCATCTCGGCATCGACTGGCTGGCCAGCGTCGCTTTCGGCCACGTGACCTCGATCAGCAAGCGGGTGATCGTGCTCGGCGGCGGCAATACGGCGATGGACTGTTGCCGCTCTTCACGCCGCCTCGGCGGCCAGGACGTGAAGGTCATCGTGCGCTCAGGTTTCGAACAGATGAAGGCCAGCCCCTGGGAGAAGGAAGACGCGATGCACGAAGGCATCCCGATCCTCAACAATCTGGTGCCCAAGGCCTTCACCCACAACGGTGGCCGTCTCACCGGCGTCACCTTCCAGAAGATTCGCGCGGTATTCGATGAACAGGGACGGCGCAGCCTGGTGCCGACCGGCGAACCCGACGCCCACTTCGAGTGCGACGAGGTGCTGGTGGCGGTCGGTCAGGACAATGCTTTCCCCTGGATCGAGCGCGACATCGGCATCGAATTCGACAAGTGGGGGCTGCCCAGGCTCGACGAGCGGACCATGCAGTCCACGCTGCCGAATGTTTTCTTCGGCGGTGATGCGGCTTTCGGGCCGAAGAACATCATCTGGGCGGTGGCGCACGGCCACGAAGCGGCAGTGTCGATCGACCGCCTGTTGAACGGCGAAGACATCGCCATCCGGCCGGAGCCGATGACCAATCTGGTTTCACAGAAGATGGGCATCCATGCCTGGCGTTACGACAATGCCATCTCGGTGGACCGCCGCCTGCGCGTACCGCTGCGTGACATCAGCGCTGCCCTGAAGAGCATCAAGATCGAGGTCGAACTGGGCTTTGATCCGCAACTGGCGTTCAAGGAGGCGCAGCGCTGCCTCAACTGCGACGTACAGACGGTGTTCACGTCCAGGCTGTGTATCGAGTGCGACGCCTGCATGGACATCTGCCCGATGGACTGCATCAGTTTCACGGCCAACGGCGACGAGCAGGAGTTGCGCCCGCGCCTGCTCGCCCCGGCGCTGAACACCAGCCAGGATCTCTACGTCTCGGAGACGCTGAAAACCGGGCGGGTGATGGTCAAGGACGAAGATGTATGCCTGCACTGCGGCCTGTGCGCTGAACGCTGCCCAACCGGCGCGTGGGATATGCAGAAATTCCTGCTGGTGATGACCCACGCGGGCTCCGGCTGCCGCAGTGCCGGCGTCCAGGGTCCGCAACCAGTAGTCGTCGCCTGAGGAGCGAAAATGCAGAAGATCGAAGCGGTCAATGATTTCGTCGTCAAGTTCGCCAATATCAACGGCTCGGGGTCGGCCTCAGCCAACGAACTGTTCGCACGCGCCATCCTGCGCATGGGTGTGCCGGTCTCACCGCGCAACATCTTCCCGTCCAACATCCAGGGACTGCCGACCTGGTTCGAAGTGCGCGTCACCGAGCACGGCTATCTCGGCCGGCGCGGTGGCGTGGACATGATGGTGGCGATGAATCCCCAGACCTGGGATCAGGATGTCCGGGAAATCGACCCCGGCGGCTACCTGTTCTACGACAGCTCCAAGCCGCTGCCGCGCGCGAAATTCCGCGACGACATCCACGTACTCGGCATGCCGCTGACCGAGATCTGCAACGACCACTACAGCGACTCGCGGCAACGCCAGCTGTTCAAGAACATCATCTACGTCGGCGCGTTGACGACGCTGCTCGACATCGACCCGGCCGAGATCGAAAGGCTGTTCAGCGAGCAGTATCAGGGCAAGGAGAAGCTGTTCGACTCCAACGTCCAGGCGCTCAATCTCGGACGCGAATTCGCGCGTGCGCACCTCAAGCCGATCGCGCTCAAGGTCGAGCGCCGCGACCGCGTCGGCGACAGGATCTTCGTCGACGGCAACACCGCCGCCGCGCTGGGCTGCGTCTATGGTGGCGCTTCGGTTTGCGCGTGGTATCCGATCACCCCGTCGTCGTCGGTAGCGGAAGCCTTTCAGCGCTTCGCGCAGAAGTTGCGCATCGACCCGGCCACCGGCGCGCGGCGTTATTCGATCGTCCAGGCCGAAGACGAACTGGCCTCGATCGGCATGGTCATTGGCGCCGGCTGGAACGGTGCGCGCGCCTTCACCGCCACGTCCGGTCCCGGCATCTCTTTGATGTCCGAGTTCATCGGGCTGGCCTACTTTGCGGAGATCCCGGCGGTGCTGATCAACGTCCAGCGCGGTGGGCCATCGACCGGCATGCCGACGCGTACCCAACAGGCCGATGTACTCGCCTGCGCCTACGCGTCGCACGGCGATACCAAACACGTGCTGCTCTTTCCCGAAGACCCCTACGAATGCTTCGAGATGTCGGCACAGGCCCTCGACCTCGCCGAGCGCCTGCAGACCCCGGTGTTCGTCATGACCGACCTCGACATCGGCATGAACCAGCGTCTGTGTCGCCCCTTCGCCTGGGACGACCAGCGCGAGTACGACCGCGGCAAGGTGATGACCCGTGAAGCCCTCGACGCCGGTGCCGATTTCGGCCGTTACCTCGACGTCGACGGCGACGGCATCCCCTTCCGCACCTATCCGGGCACGCATCCGACCAAGGGCGGTTACTTCACCCGCGGCACGACCAAGAACGCCTATGCCGGTTACTCCGAAGTCGGCGCCGACTACATCTACAACATGCAGCGGCTGCGGCAGAAGTTCGAGACGGCAAAGTCGCTGGTGCCGATGCCGGTGCTTACGGCCGCCCGGTACCCGGCGCGTTTCGCCGCCATTTTCTATGGTTCGACGGGGCCGGCGATGCAGGAAGCCATCGACGCGCTCGCCGAACAGGGAATCTACATCAACGCCCTGCGCGTACGCGCCTTCCCTTTCCAGAACGAGATCGCCGACTTCATCGCCTCGCACTCGAAGGTCTTCGTGCTTGAACAGAACTTCGACGGGCAACTGACCACGCTATTGGTCAACGAAGCCGGCGTGAATCCGGCGAGCCTGATCCCGGTACTGCATTACGACGGTACGCCGATCACCGCGCGCTTCATCACCCAGGAGATCGCCGAACGCGTTTCACGCCTGAACGTGCGCCCGCTCCGCGAACACATGGTGGCCTGAGATGACTTACCTTGCCAAACCCAAGCTGCACCACCCCAGCCTCGCCAAGAACCGCGTCGGCTATACCCGCCGTGATTACGAAGGCCGGGTTTCCACCCTGTGTGCCGGCTGCGGCCACGATTCGATCTCGGCGGCGATCATCCAGGCCTGCTGGGAACTCGACATCGAACCGCACCGCGTAGCCAAACTCTCGGGAATCGGTTGTTCGTCGAAGACGCCGGACTACTTTCTCGGCAACTCGCACGGCTTCAACACCGTGCACGGCCGCATGCCCTCGGTGCTTACCGGCGCCTACCTCGCCAACCGGGAACTGATCTACCTCGGTGTTTCCGGCGACGGCGATTCGGCGTCGATCGGCCTCGGCCAGTTTGCGCACGTGCTGCGCCGCGGCGTGAACATGACCTATCTGGTCGAAAACAATGGCGTCTACGGACTCACCAAGGGCCAGTTCTCGGCCACCGCCGACAAAGGATCGAAGTCCAAGAAGGGGCAGACCAATAACGACGCGCCGATCGACCTGGTGACCCTGGCGCTGGTCATGGGCGCCACCTTCGTCGCCCGCAGCTTCTCGGGCGACAAGACACAACTGGTGCCGCTGATCCGGGCCGCACTGGCGCATCCGGGCGCCGCGGTGATCGACGTGCTCTCGCCGTGCATCGCCTTCAACAACCACAGTGGCAGCACCAAGAGCTACGACTATGTCCGCGAGCACAACGAAGCGGTCAACCGCCTCGATTTCTTCCCGCAGCGCGAGGAGATCACCGCCGACTACGGCGCCGGCGAACTGATCGAGGTGCGCCAGCACGACGGATCGCTGGTTCGCCTGCGCAAGCTGCACGCCGACTACGACCCCACCGACCGCATCCGGGCGATGAGCTACGTCCAGGAGCACGCCGCACGCGGCGAAGTGGTCACCGGCCTGCTCTACGTCGACGGCGAGGCCTGTGACCTGCACGAACAGCTCGGGACCGTCGAGACACCATTGAATACCCTCGGCGCTGCCGAGCTGTGCCCGGGTTCGGCTGCTCTGGAAAAGATCAACGCCTCGCTGCGGTAGTTCGCTGCAATCCCTGTCGCCGACTACATTGGCCTTCCCGGCGTCACCGCTGCCGGCTTGCGCTCCGGGCGTCCGACGCCCGGAGCAGCCAGAGCGGAACGCCCACTGACCCCCGCAAAACTCGCCTTGCACTTGATCCCGCCCGGCAGCTTCATCCCCGGATTGGCCATTTCCAGGCGAACGCCGAAAGTGCCGCTGGCGGCGTCGTGCACCCGGTCGATGACCTTCACCGTCGCCGTGTAGCGGCCACCGACCGGCGCCTCGGGCAACACCTCGGCGCTCTGGCCGAGAACCAGCTTGCCGAAGGCCTCGATCGGCATCAGCACCTCGACGAACAGCGTGCCGATGTCGGCCAGCCGCAGGATCGGTTTGCGCAGGTCGCGGTTGTCGGCGAGTTCCCCGGCGTTGAGCAGGCGGTCGACGACGACGCCATCGACCGGGCTCCTGATCGTGCGCAGACGCAACTGCTCGGACAGGCGACGGAACTCGATCTCCGCGAGGCGACGGTCGTCCCTGGCCTCGATCAGTTCGGATTCGGCGAGCCGTTTTTCGGTCAGCGCCTCGTCGCGGTCGTGCAGCGAGATGAACGACTGTCCGGCCAGCTTTTCGCGCCGGTTGTACTTGGCGGTCGAGAACTCGACCCGGCTCTCGCCGGTCCTGATCCGGCCGTGCATCGTCGAACGGTAACGCGCGGCTTCGGTCGCCGCGCGCTCGACTCCCGAATCGAGCGTCACCAGCACCTGCCCGGCCTTTACGCTATCGCCGCGGTCCACCCAGATCTTCTCGATCAGCCCCTCGCTGGCCGCGCGCACCTCAATCGTCCTGCTCGGTTCGACGATGCAGTCGAACTCTCCGGCAGACGCCCCGCCGGAGAGCAGCGCCAGCAGCAGCCAGCCTCTCCCCTTCGCCATCCCTCATTCCCCCCTTCCGGCAAATGCCAGAGATCTTTCGAGCTGTTTGTCCCGTTCCACTGTCTGTCGCCGAATCCGTGAATTCTGTTGCTCGGCCGCGCGCTGCGCGAATCGCCGCAGCCAGATTCCGAGCGCTGCCGGCAGCAGCCCGTCGGGCGTGACGCGCGCGCGCAGCCAGCCGAGCAGCAGCGCAGCGTGCGCGACAAACAATTCGTCGTCGAGCGAGACGATCGCTTCGCACGATCCGGGATCGCCCTGACGGCCGGCGCGGCCAAAGAGCTGGCGGTCGATGCGCGCCGCGTCGTGGTATTCCGAGAGAATCACGTGCAGACCGCCGGCCTGCCGCACCTCTGTGCTGAGCACGATGTCGGTGCCACGGCCAGCCATGTTGGTGGCGACGGTGATCCGACCCGGCTGCCCGGCTTGCGCGATGATCGCCGCTTCGCCGGCGTCCTGGCGCGCGTTGAGCACCGCGTGCGGCAAGCCGGCGGCGAACAGCCGCTGACTGGCAAGCTCGGACGCCGCCACCGAGCGGGTACCGATCAGCACCGCGCGCCCGTCGGCACGCATCGCGGCCGCGCGCTCGACCACCGCCGCCCAGCGCCGCTCGCTGTCGAGGAAGACGCGCTGCCCGAGGTCGCAGCGCCGCAGTGGCCGATGCGGCGGAATCGGCAGCACCTCCAGCGCATAGACCGAGCACATTTCCGGCGCCACTTCGATGGCCGTGCCGGTCATGCCGGCCAGGCACAGGTAGCGGCGGAAGAAGCGCTGATAGGTGATGCGCGAAATGGTATCGCGCCGCTTGCTGAGGGCCAGTCCTTCCTTGACCTCGATCATCTGCTGCAGGCCGCGCTCCCACGAGCGATCGGCCATCACCCGGCCGGTGTACTCATCGACGATCTGCAGCTTGCCGTCGACAATCAGGTAGTGGCGATCGAGCTGAAACAGGTGCAGCGCCGACAGGCCCTGCTCGACGAGTTCCTCGCGCGCCCGCGGAATGCGCCACAGTCCCGGCAGACCGCGGGCGAACTCGGCAACCGTGACGCGACCGGCATCCGCAAGCTCGATGCTGCGCTCCTGGCGCCGCAACAGGTAGTGCTGTTGGGAATCGAGGCGGGCGGCAAGCGCCAGTGCCTGCGCGTAGAGCTCGCGCCCCTGCGCGTCATCCACATCGCTGGAGATGATCAGCGGCGTCCTGGCTTCGTCGATCAGCACGCTGTCGGCCTCGTCGACGATCGCGAAATACAGGCCGCGCAGCAGCAACGGCGATCGCTCCGGGCTGCGCGCCCCGGCCAGCCAGTCATCGAGCACGCCGCCGGCGCCACCTCTCGCTCGTTGCCGGGCCAGGCGATCGCGCAGATAGTCGAAGACCAGATCCTTGTTCACGCAGTAGGTCACGTCGCTGCCATAGGCCTGCACGCGCTGCGCAGGTGCCTGCCCGGGAACGATCAAGCCGACCCGCAGCGCGAAGAACGCATACACCGGCGCAAGATACGCGGCATCGCGGCTCGCCAGGTAGTCGTTCACCGTGATCACATGTACCGGCGCGCCAGCGAGCGCCACGGTCACTGCCGGCAGCACCGCGGTCAGCGTCTTGCCTTCGCCGGTCGGCATTTCCGCCAGTGCGCCGCGCAGCATGGCGTAGCCGCCCATCAGTTGCACCGGATAGTGGCGCAGGCCGAGCCGCCGAGCACAGACCTCGCGGACCAGCGCGAAGCACTCGGCGACCGGCGCGTCGGCGAGCCCCTGTACCTGCAGGGTGGCGCGTACAGCCATCACCCGGTCGCGCAGCTGTTCCGTCTCCAGCGCGCGCAGTTCGGCGGCGAGCGCTTCGACGCGCTCGGCAAACTGCCGCAGTCGCCGGCAACGCAGCGGCGCGGCAGCTTGTGCCCAGCGACCGCGCAGGCGGCCAAGCAGGCGATCGAGGCGACCGTCCTTGAGATCGCGACGCTCGGCGTACGGGCCCGGGGCGAAGTCCCGTACCTGCCAGCCATCGAGCAACGCTCTAGCAGCCTGTCGGACTATAGGCCTGCCGCTGCCGGATATGCTATAATCATAGCTATTCAAGCGACCGAGGTCTGGCATGTCCAAGTTCATCGTCACCGACC
>Ga0208938_1001129_pt1 | contig 16270 bp, 8 predicted proteins | sample AD_UKC125_MetaG_FD_184434 | JGI IMG/M metagenome (GOLD analysis project Ga0208938, IMG submission 184434) | Active sludge microbial communities of municipal wastewater-treating anaerobic digesters from USA - AD_UKC125_MetaG (SPAdes) (version 2) | ecosystem: Engineered > Bioreactor > Anaerobic >...
GATTATTCGAGCGATGGCGAACAATGCCGCCAGCACGGCTATCTTGGGGTTTCTAGAAAAGCCACCTGTTGGCGTGCCCATCAACGTGCCATAGGTTTAGTCGTCGACTCCAAATGACCACACCGGTCGATCGCAATTAGCCATGGTCATCGGTTCTCCCCCATCTCCACCACCCTCGCCACATCCCCAAGACACTCCGAGCATGTCCCAACCAGATGCAGGTCACCCGCCTTGACGGCACCGGTGAAGTTCCGGATAGTGACTCCGTAAAGGTTCAGTCAATTCGGCAAATTCCTTGACAACCCAACAAGTGCTCTTTGGAGATCATCATGAACGGGGATGCAGCTAGGCAAGCGGAGCGAGATAGGGCGTTGGCGGGTGTTCCAGGCGCGCAGGATCGATTCCGACGTTTGTCAAAGGCGATGACGGAACTGGCTCAAACGGGCCAGTTGTCTGTGGGATGGGAGGAGTTCGGTCGTAGGGTCGGTGCAAACCGCAACGGGCTGGGCAGTTGGAAGACCTATCTGAATATGGCGAGGCAATGGAGCATCTTTCCGATCCCCGAGCACACATGTACAGCGGACGGCATCATACTGAAAGCGTCAAAGTCGGAAACGGGCAATTCGGACGACAAGTTACCGATCCTAGCGGTCACCTCTCAATCTGTCGTGGCGCCGACTTTGCCCGAAGTGGCAACTTCACCTGCAAATGAAAAGGACACGAAATCATCGTTCAAGCAGGTAGAGGTATTCCCGCTTATATACAGATTAGTCACGGAAAGGACTTTTCACGATGGTCCGTTCGTTACGCACACTGATCTGGTCAAGGCACTACAAGAAGATACCGAGGGCCGCGAGCTAGTTCTTGCCACCATGACGAAGAACAAGCAGGGTTTTGACTGGACGGCTTCAAACATGCTCGCTTGGTTCTCCCAGCGTTTCACGATTGGCAAGAATCAATATGAGGCTTTTCTTGATCGAGAGAAAATCGGTTCAACGTGGGCGTATCGGTCCAGGCAGACTTGGCGAACGTCCGCAGTTCCGCCCGATCTTGATGAAGTCTTCGCAATGGAAGGTGCTCCGCAGCTTGTTTTGCACCTAAAACGAGAGCGGGATGCAGGCATGGTCAAGGCGAAGCTCAAGGCAGTCGAGGCGACTACTGGTTGCCTTGCATGCGAGTGTTGCGGCTTTGAAGCCAAGTACGTTTTTCCGAATCTGTCCGCTCCAATCGTCGAGGTGCACCATCGGGCGCCTTTGGGGACCAGTGCAGGCGTGTCAAAAGTCACCCTCAAAGACCTCGCGATACTGTGTCCGAATTGCCACCGAGGGATTCATCGAAGCGGCGGAGTGTCTGTTGAAGACTTTCGAGCCAGGTACTTTGCCGACAAAGCATGATTGAAAGGTCGAACGTTCCGGGCAACAGGCCAGCCCCTCGACCGAACCCCACCCGAACTTCCTGCCCTATGCTGCGGCCTTCTTGAGCGGCAAGACGCCAGAAACACAAAAGCCCATCACTAGGACGGGCTTTTGAAGACGCTTGTGCATCTGGAGCGGGATAAGAGGTTCGAACTCTCGACCTATACCTTGGCAAGGTATCGCTCTACCAACTGAGCTAATCCCGCAAATTTTGATGAAAAACCCCGCTACGGTTGAAGTAGCAGGGTTCCCATACTTGGTGGCCTGGGGCGGAATCGAACCACCGACACGCGGATTTTCAATCCGCTGCTCTACCAACTGAGCTACCGGGCCGGAAGGCAAATTATAGCAGGGGAAAAGCGCCGCCCGCCTCAGATGTGCCCTTGGCGCTTGCCTCTCGAGAGGTCGACGCCGAGTTGCTTCAGCTTGCGGTAAAGGTGCGTCCGCTCCAGGCCCGTCTTCTCCGCGACCCGGGTCATGGAGCCGCCTTCGTTGGCAAGATGGAATTCAAAGTAAGCCTTCTCGAATTCGTCACGGGCATCGCGCAAGGGTTTGTCCAGTTCGAAGCTCTGGCGTCCGGCAGGGCCGAGGTCTTGCGCAGCCGGCAGCAGCACGCCGCCGGTCATGGCGGCCTCCACGGTCAGATCAGCGGACACCACCGCGCCCGTCGGGCCGGGTATCACCTTGCGCGTGCCTTCACGCGCGAGTCCCTGTTCCACGGCCTTGAGCAGCTTTTGCAGGGTGATTGGCTTTTCGAGGAAAGCCTGCGCACCGATGCGAGTGGCTTCCACGGCCGTGTCTATGGTGGCATGCCCGCTCATCATGATGACCGGCATGCTGAGCAGTCCGGTGGTGGACCACTCCTTCAGTAAGGTGACGCCGTCGGTGTCCGGCATCCAGATGTCGAGCAGGACAAGATCGGGGCGCCCCCGGTTGCGCGCGGCGCGGGCCTGAGCCGCGTTCTCCGCAAGCTCCACGTTATGGCCTTCGTCGTTCAGGATTTCCGACAGCAGGTCACGAATGCCGAGTTCGTCGTCGACGACCAAAATATTTGCCATGATTGCTGTGTGCGTCCCCTGGTATGACTGCGACAGCGATCAGGCTGCCGGCGTAATGTCCATGGCGAATGATAGCGACACTTGGGCCCCGCAAACGACACCATCCGACACACGGTTGGAGATATCCACGCGGGCACCGTGCTCATCGGCAATTTTCTTGACCACGGCCAAGCCCAGGCCGGTGCCCCGCGCCTTGGTGGTCACGTAGGGTTCGAACGCGCGTTTCAGGATGTGCTCGGGGAAACCGGTGCCGTGGTCCAGCACGCTGAGACGCACGCGCCCGGAGGACTTGACCCACTGGGTGCGAATCCGGACCCCACCATCTTCGCCCTCTCCCTTGCGTGCGTCGGTCGCGTCCTGGGCGTTCTGCAGCAGGTTATGGATCACCTGGCGCAGTTGCTGGGCATCGCCGCGAATGAGCGGACTATCGGCATCCAGTTCGACCCGGATCGGGCTGCCCTCGTCACCCGTGCCATTGCCGTACAGATGCAGCACATCCATCACCAGCGCATTCAGGTCCAGCGGATGGAGTTCAGCCGCCGGCAGGCGCGCGTAATCCCGGAACTCGTTCACCAGGCGCTTCATCGCGTCGACCTGGTCCACGATGGTCTTCACGGACTTGGAGAGCATGGCCTGATCTGGCTCGGCAAGCTTGGACGCCAGCTTCATTTCAAGGCGCTCGGCGGACAGCTGGATCGGGGTCAGCGGGTTCTTGATTTCATGCGCCAGCCGCCGGGCCACCTCACCCCATGCCTGGGCCCGTTGCGCAGAGACGATTTCGGAGATGTCATCGAACACCAGCAGCCGCGTGTTGTCGGGCAGCAGCGCGCCGCGCGCGACCAGCGTGATGGCGTCCTTCGGCATGCCCTGCGATGGCGCATTCAGTTCGAACGATTGCTGCCAGTGATCCAGCCCATGCTGCAGCCTCTCGCCGAGGAACGATTCGAACTGGGCCAGCACGCTGTCCGCAAAGGCATCGAGCCCGGGGATTCCGGCCAAAGGGCGCCCTTCGAAGGCGGCCAGCGGCGCCCGCAGAATCCGCGTGGCGCCAGGATTGGACGAAATGACCACACCATCGGCGTCCAGCACGATGACGCCCGCGGTCAGGTTGTCCAGGATGGTCTGCAGGTTGGCCCGGGCGCCATCCAGCTGCACCATGCTGGTCTCCACGGCCTTGCGAGCGTCGGCCAGCTGTCGGGTCATGTCGGCAAACGAGCGGGTCAGTCCGCCAAGTTCGTCGCGCCCCTGCAGCGCCATTTTGGGGGTGAGATCTCCGGCCGCCACCTGCTTGACGCCCTCGGCCAGCAGCAAAAGCGGACGGGCAAGCTGGTTGCCCAACACGACGGCCAGCAGGATGGCCCCGAACACGGCCAGAAACAGGCTGAGCGTGAGGGTACCGATGTACATGCGGCGCAAGCCATCGCGCCCCAGCGCCCGCTCCTGATATTCCCTGTTGGCCACCTGGACTGCCACGGCGTTGGCAACCAGTGCCGCCGGGATCGGTTCGGTGACCTGAAGGAAGCGGGGTTCGTCGCGCAGTCCAATCCGCGGGCTCGGGACCAGTGCGAGGACCTTGATCCGCGCCGTCCCGGCACCGCCAGGGGCGCCTTCTTCGACGCCCTCCGCCTGCGCTACCACACCCTGGTTTCGGGCCAGGCGCAGCTGCTGCACGCTCGGGCGTTCCGGATTGATGTCGTAGCGCGACTTTCCCGCGCTCGCAATCATCTTGCCCGATGAACTCCAGAGAACGATGTCGCTGGCACCGAGTTGTTCCGCCAGGCGTTCCAGGCTGAGCGCGGCACTGGAGTCCGTGTTGCCCGAAAGCTGGGTCGCTGCGGTGCGGGTCTTGCTCGAAAGCTCGTTGCTGAGCGTGTCCAGCGTCGTTCGCCCAAGACTGAGCCCCGCAACCAGCGCACCTTCGACCTTGACGTCGAACCAGCTTTCGATCGATCGCGAGACGAACTGGTAGGACACCACGTAGATCAGCAAGCCGGGCACGAAGCCGACCAGTGCGAAGATGGCGGCCAGCTTGACCAGCAGGCGACTGCCAAACTTGCCACGACGCAAACGCAAGGCGAGCCGGATCACCATCCACAGGATGACCCCCACCAGCAGGCCGGCGACAACCACGTTCAGAACAAACAGGCGGGCGTAGTTTCGTTCGTAAAGCTCCCGGTTGTTGGTGGCCTGTGTCAGCAGGAACAGCAAGACCAGGCCCATCGCGACCATCGCTGCGGCGCCAATGATGATGCCCCAGCGCACTGCGCGGGACTGGTAGACCCGCCCAGGCGCTCTGCCGAATGCAGGCGCATTCATTTGCCGGAATCGGGGTTGAGCCGATAGGTTCGTGTCGCCGAGAGATTCCACTCCGAATTTCCGACGATACCGATCTGGAAAGGACGGGGCAGCTGGGACATGTCCAGCCTGAAGCGGAATTCGACGTAATGCCGGGAATCCGGATCAAGCAGAGTCGGATCGGCAATCTTCCAGCGCACCTGACGCTGCAACGCCTGCAGGGCGGCGTCCAGCGAATCGAAGTTCTGCGTGATGCTGACGCCCAGGCCCACATTGCCAATCGGTTCGGGTGAGACGTTGATGCGCCAGCGCCGCGTGAGCGGCTGGTAGGCCAGCCGGATGTACTTGGTTGCCACAGACAGTTTGCGGTCGTACCAGTACCAGCGATCGCGCAGCAGTTCGGCCTCGGCCACGAAAAACAGGGCGACTCCCTTGTTCAGAGCATCCTCCATGATGGTCGGCAGTTCGAGCTTGATCTGGGCCGTCAGGAACAGGCCGTCTTCCGCACGATCCACCCGCAACTGGGTCACCTCCACCGCAGGGCCCTCGGCGCGCGTGGGCAGGGGCAGCCCGGTCAGCAGAGCCAAGGCAGCCAGCAAGCCCCAGAGGCTATGCCGGGCGCTTCTCAAGCAACGCGTAGAAAAAGCCGTCATGGTCACCGGTGTAATTGTCCGGGACTGTTCTTCCACCTGCCCGAAAATGGGGCATTAAATGGCCGGGAGACGGCAGATGCACAGCGTGGGTGTTGTTTGCAACAAACGCTTTGATCTGCTGGCTGCCCTCAGCCCGAAACACCGAACAGGTGCAGTAGAGCAGACGCCCTCCCGGCCTCAGCAAGGGCCAAAGTGTGTTCAGCAGCCGGGCCTGCACCGTCGCCAGCTGGTCAACATCGCTTTCGCGCCGCAGCCAGCGCACGTCCGGATGCCGCCTGACGATCCCCGACGCGGTGCATGGCGCATCGAGCAGGATGGCGTCAAAAAGCGCCCCGTCCCACCAACTGGCCGGATTCCCGGCGTCGGCGGCCAAGACCTTGGCGCTGAGGCCCAAGCGCTGCAGGTTGGCCTCGATACGCTCGCAGCGTTGCGAGTCGATGTCCAGCGCGGTGACCCGAACGCCTCCCTGCTCCAACAGATGGGCAGTCTTGCCACCCGGTGCAGCGCAGGCATCCAGCACCTCCAGCGGGCGTTGCGACGCGAGCCATTGCAGGAGAAGCGGTGCCGCCAGCTGCGCCCCGGCGTCCTGCACGGAAACCAGTCCGTCTGTGAAACCGGGAATGTCCTGCACCGGCAAGGCGCGCTCCAGCAGAATGGCCGTCTCGCCTTGGCGGACGGCGGCAAGACCTGCGGCCTCCAGCATCTGGAGGTAGTGCGCTGGGGAGATCCGGGCGACATTGACCCGCAGCGCCATCGGCGCCTTGGCGTTGTTGGCTGCAAGAATCGCCTCCCAGTGCAAGGGATGATCCGCCTTCAGCCGCTTGATCCACCAGGCCGGGTGGTTCCAGCGTGCCACCGGGTCGGCATCCGTAGCAGCCATCAACCGGTCACGCTCCCGTAGAAATCGGCGCAGGCAGGCGTTGATGAAGCTGGCGCTTGGGCGCAGGGAGGGGTCGCGCTTGGCGGCCTCGACAGCCTGATCGACCAGGGTGAAGGCCTCATAGGGCGCCTCCTCCGAATCGGCAGCCAAAGCCAGCGCGGTGCACAGCAGCGCATCGACAGCAGGAGGTGGCGCTCGGCGCGCCAGTTCCCGGCGCAGCGCCTGGGCGCGACCCTGGACGCGCATCACATGAAAGGCAAGCGCCTGCACCCCGGGGCGAAGCGTCCGATCGACGCCGTCCAGCACCTGCGTCAGCGAACGGCCGTTGCGCACATCGAGCAGCACCTGCGCCGTGCTCTGAAGCTGGCGCCACAGGGGAATGGATGGGCTGGTCACCGGCGGTCTTTCTGTGATTCAAATGGGCGTGATCAGGCCGCTGCCTCAGGCCAGTCGAGAGTACCGGCGGGCTTGAAGCTCCAGATGCCCGCCAGAATCAGGGCCGGGAACTGGCGGATGGCCAGGTTGTAGACCCGGACCGTGGCATCGAAAGCTGCCGCGGGAAGGGCCGCCTGCTCGTCAAGCGCCGCAAGGCGGGCACGCAGGTTTTCCGGCAACGTGCTGCCTTCCGGCGAGTCCCCATCCGTCGCCTGCCAGACTTCAGTCAGGACGCCGCGTGCGGCCGAAAGAACCCGAATGGCATCCGGGTCCAGCGGATGAGCGCGGGCATTGGCAAGAGCCTGGGCAAACTGCTCTCCTGCCGCGACAAGGCGCGACCACAGTGCGTCCGGGGATAGCTGCGAGACGCCCGCTGCGACGTCGACCAGGGGCTGCGCGGCCTTGATCACGGCGGGGTGCACCGACAGCACATTGTCCAGCGCCGAGTAGGCCTTGACCACCTCGGACCGCAATCGAACCAGCCGGTTGTAGGCGCCCACAGCCCAGAACAGCGCGATCGCCACCAGCAGACCCAGCATCATCGGTTTCGTCATCCGTTCTCCACCTTGCCCCGCAAACGCACCTTGTAGGCAAATCACAAACAAAAACACCCAAAGCCAGCGCCAACTGGTCTTTGGGTGCTATCAAGTCAGGACTGACTGATCAACCTGCCGTCGCGTCCTCGCTGCTCACGGCACCGTCCGGGGACTCGCTGCCACCCGCCAGCTCGGCCGCTTCCGCTTCGGCAATGGCGCGGCGCTCGGCATCGTCCATCAGGTCCTTCGCCTTGCGCGCCTGATGGTAGGCCAGGCCGGTACCCGCGGGGATCAGGCGACCCACGATGACGTTTTCCTTCAGGCCACGCAACTCGTCGCGCTTGCCCATGATGGCCGCCTCGGTCAGCACACGGGTCGTCTCCTGGAACGATGCCGCCGAGATGAAGGAGTCGGTCGACAGCGAAGCCTTGGTGATGCCCAGGAGCAGGTTGGTGTAGGTAACCGGGATCTTGCCCTCGGCGCGCAACGCGTCGTTGGTGTCCAGCATCTCGGAACGCTCCACCTGTTCGCCTGCGATGTAGTTCGAATCGCCCGGGTTGCCGACCACGACGCGGCGCAGCATCTGGCGCACGATCACCTCGATGTGCTTGTCGTTGATCTTCACGCCCTGCAGTCGGTAAACATCCTGGACTTCATCGACGATGTAGCGCGCCAGTTCCTCGACACCCAGCAACCGCAGAATGTCCTGCGGATCGGCCGGACCGTCGACGATGGATTCGCCTTTGTTGACCACCTGGCCTTCGTGAACCAGGATGTTCTTGTCCTTGGGAATCAGTTCGTCCCAGACCTTGCCGTCCGGATCGGTGATCTGCAGACGGACCTTGCCTTTGGTCTCCTTGCCGAACGACACCGTACCCGTCATTTCGGCCAGCATGCCCTTGTCTTTCGGCGAACGCGCTTCGAACAACTCGGCCACGCGCGGCAGACCGCCCGTGATGTCGCGGGTCTTCTGGCCTTCGACCGGGATGCGCGCCAGCACTTCGCCCGGACCCACATCCTGTCCGTCGCGAACCTGGATCAGCGAGCCAATCTGGAAACCGATCGTCACCGAATGGTCGGTGCCCGGAATCTTGACCTCGTTGCCAGCGGCATCGATCAGCTTGACCTGCGGACGCACGACCTTGGCAGCGCCACGGCGCTTCGGGTCGATCACCACCAGCGTGGAGAGGCCAGTGACCTCGTCCACCTGCTTGGCGACCGTCAGGCCTTCCTCGACGTTTTCGAACTTGGCCTTGCCCGCGAATTCCGTGATGATGGGTCGGGTCAGCGGATCCCAGTTGGCCAGAATCGTGCCCGCCTTGATCGCTTGATCGGCCTTCACCGTCAACGTGGCGCCATAAGGAACCTTGTGGCGTTCGCGCTCGCGGCCATGCTCGTCATGGATGACGATCTCGCCCGAACGCGCAATCACGACCAGTTCACCCTTGCTGTTGGTGACGTAGCGCATGGTGGCGTTGAAACCGATCACCCCGTTGGACTTGGCCTCGACGCTGGACGCAATCGCCGCACGCGACGCGGCGCCACCGATGTGGAAGGTCCGCATCGTCAGCTGCGTGCCCGGCTCGCCGATCGACTGCGCCGCGATCACACCGACCGCCTCGCCGTTGTTGATCAGGCCGCCGCGACCCAGGTCACGGCCATAGCACTTGGCGCAGATGCCGAAGCGGGTCTCGCAGGTCAGCGCGGTACGCACGCGGATCTCGTCCACGCCCTGCGCCTCCAACTCGTCGATGACGTCTTCGTCGAGCATCTCGCCCGCGCGCACCAGCACCGACTGGTCTTCAGGGTGCAGGATGTCGTCTGCCGCGGTACGGCCCAGGATACGTTCGCGCAGCGACTCGATCACCTCGCCACCCTCCACGATGGAGCGCATCAGCGAACCGTTATGGGTGCCGCAATCGTCCTCCGTCACCACCAGATCCTGGGTCACGTCGACCAGTCGACGCGTGAGGTAACCCGAGTTGGCCGTCTTCAGCGCGGTATCGGCCAGACCCTTACGGGCGCCGTGGGTGGAAATGAAGTACTGAAGCACGTTCAGGCCTTCACGGAAGTTCGCCGTGATCGGGGTTTCGATGATCGAGCCGTCCGGCTTGGCCATGAGGCCCCGCATGCCGGCGAGCTGGCGGATCTGCGCCGCGGAACCGCGCGCACCGGAGTCAGCCATCATGTAGATCGAGTTGAACGACTCCTGGTCCACTTCCTTGCCGTGGCGGTCGGTGGTCTTCTGCTTGGCCAACTGGGCCATCATGACCTTTGAGACCTCGTCACCGGACTTGCCCCAGATGTCCACCACCTTGTTGTAGCGTTCGCCCGCTGTGACCAGACCGGACACGTACTGCTGCTCGATCTCGCGGACCTCCTTCTCGGAGCGTTCGATGATCCCGGCTTTCTCCTTGGGCACGAGCATGTCGTCGATGCAGATGGAAATGCCGGACTTGGTGGCCAGGCGGAAACCGTTTTGCAGCAGCTTGTCGGCAAAGACCACCGTTTCCTTCAATCCGCACTTGCGGAAGGAGACGTTGATCAGCTTGGAGATTTCCTTCTTCTTCAGCGCCTTGTTGATGTTGGAGAACGGCAGGCCCTTGGGCAGGATCTCGCTCAGCAACGCCCGTCCCACAGTGGTCTCTACCAGCGAGGTGGACGGAATGAATTCACCGGTGACTTTGTCCTTGGTGTATTCCGTCAGGCGCACACTGATCTTGGCCGTCAGTTCAACCTCACCCGCATCGAGCGCGCGCTGGACTTCGCCAGTGTCGGAAAAGACCAGACCCTCGCCTTTGGCGTTGATGCGGTCGCGGGTGGTGTAGTACAGACCCAGCACCACGTCCTGCGACGGCACGATGGAGGGCTCGCCCGAGGCCGGGAACAGGATGTTGTTGGAGGCCAGCATCAGGGTGCGGGCTTCCATCTGGGCTTCGACCGACAGCGGCACGTGCACGGCCATCTGGTCGCCGTCGAAGTCGGCGTTGAAGGCCGCGCAGACGAGCGGGTGCAGCTGGATGGCCTTGCCCTCGATCAGGATCGGTTCGAAGGCCTGGATGCCCAACCGGTGCAGCGTTGGCGCACGGTTCAGCATCACCGGGTGCTCTTTGATCACCTCTTCCAGGATGTCCCAGACCACCGGCGTGCCGGATTCCACTTCCTTCTTGGCTGCCTTGATGGTGGTGGCGATGCCCATGGTTTCCAGACGGGCGAAAATGAAGGGCTTGAACAACTCCAGCGCCATCAGTTTGGGCAGGCCGCACTGATGCAGTTTGAGCGTCGGGCCCACGGTAATCACCGAGCGGCCGGAGTAGTCCACGCGCTTGCCCAGCAGGTTCTGGCGGAAGCGGCCGCTCTTGCCCTTGATCATGTCGGCCAGGGACTTGAGCGCGCGCTTGTTGGCGCCCGTCATGGCCTTGCCGCGACGGCCGTTGTCCAGCAGCGAGTCCACGGCTTCCTGCAGCATGCGCTTTTCGTTGCGCGCAATGATTTCAGGGGCCTTGAGCTCGAGCAGGCGGCGCAGACGGCTGTTGCGGTTGATCACGCGGCGGTACAGGTCGTTCAGGTCGCTTGTGGCAAAACGACCTCCATCCAGCGGCACCAGCGGACGCAGGTCCGGCGGCAGCACGGGCAGGACGTCCAGCACCATCCACTCGGGCTTGATACCCGACTTCTTGAAGGCTTCCAGCACCTTGAGGCGCTTGGCGTTCTTCTTGACCTTTACCTCGGAGCCGGTCAAGTCGCCACGCAGGCGCTCGGTGGACAGGTCCAGATCGATGCCTTGCAACAATTCCTTGATGCCTTCGGCGCCCATCTTGGCTTCGAATTCATCGCCGTATTCCTTGCGTTTGGCGTCGTAGTCGTCTTCCGACATGATGCTGAACTTCTTCAGCGGCGTCATGCCGGGATCGGTGACCACATAGGCTTCGAAGTACAGCACGCGCTCGATGTCACGCAGGGTCATGTCCAGCACCAGGCCCAGTCGCGACGGCAGCGACTTCAGGAACCAGATGTGGGCGCAGGGGGCGGCCAGATCGATGTGACCCATGCGCTCGCGGCGCACCTTGGTCTGCGTGACTTCGACACCGCACTTTTCGCAGATGACGCCGCGATGTTTCAGGCGCTTGTACTTGCCGCACAGGCACTCGTAGTCCTTGATCGGGCCGAAGATCTTGGCGCAGAACAGACCATCACGCTCGGGCTTGAATGTGCGGTAGTTGATGGTTTCGGGCTTTTTCACTTCCCCGAAGGACCACGAACGGATCTTTTCCGGCGAGGCCATGCCGATCCGGATGGCATCGAAATGCTCATCGGGTGTGAATTGCTTGAACAGGTCGAGTAGTGATTTCATGTGACTCTTTCCTTTTCAATTAAGAACGTTCGAGTTCAATGTCGATGCCCAGGGAACGAATTTCCTTGACCAGGACGTTGAACGATTCCGGCATGCCGGCGTCGATGGAGTGCTCGCCCTTGACGATGCTCTCGTACACCTTGGTACGACCCTGCACATCGTCAGATTTCACAGTCAGCATTTCCTGCAGGACGTAAGCGGCGCCATAGGCCTCCAGTGCCCAGACTTCCATTTCGCCGAAGCGCTGTCCACCGAACTGCGCCTTGCCGCCCAGCGGCTGCTGGGTCACGAGGCTGTAGGGACCGGTCGAGCGCGCGTGCATCTTGTCGTCCACCAGGTGATGCAGCTTCAGGAAGTGCATGTAGCCAATGGTCGTGGGACGCTCGAACGGGTCGCCCGTGCGACCGTCGAACAGGTGGGCCTGGGTACGGGCTTGCGTGAGCCCCTTGCGCTGGACCACTTCATCCGGGTAAGCCAGCTTGAGCATGGCGCGGATTTCATCTTCCGAAGCGCCATCAAAGACCGGGGTGGCAAACGGGACGCCGGTACTCAGGTTCTCGGCCATCTCCAGCACATCCGCATCGCTCAGCTGGGCCAGTTCTTCCTTGCGCCCCGTGCCGTTGTACAGCTCTTCCATGAAGGTGCGCAGTTCCGCCACCTTGGCCTCGGCCTGCAACATGTCACCGATGCGCTGGCCGATGCCCTTGCCGGCCCATCCCAGATGGACCTCGAGCACCTGCCCCACGTTCATCCGCGAGGGCACGCCCAGCGGGTTGAGAACGATGTCGCAAGGGGTGCCGTCCGCCATGTAGGGCATGTCTTCGACCGGAACGATCTTGGAGACCACGCCCTTGTTGCCGTGGCGGCCGGCCATCTTGTCGCCAGGCTGCAGGCGGCGCTTGACGGCCAGGTACACCTTGACCATCTTCAGGACGCCGGAAGGCAGCTCGTCACCTTGGGTCAGCTTCTTGCGTTTTTCCTCGAAGGCGAGGTCGAAGCTGTGACGCGTCTGCTCCAGTGAGTTCTTGATGCTCTCCAGCTGGGAAGCGACCTCGTCCTCGGCGGGACGAATGTCGAACCAGTGGAACTTTTCCACGCCGGCCAGGTAGGCCTTGTCGATCTTGGTGCCCTTTGCCAGCTTCTGCGGGCCACCATTGGCCACACGTCCGGTCAGCAGCTTGGCAATTCGATCGAAGGCATCGGCCTCGACGATCCGCAGCTGGTCGTTCAAATCCAGGCGGAAGCGCTTGAGTTCGTCGTCGATGATCTGCTGGGCGCGCTTGTCTCGCTGGATGCCCTCGCGGGTGAACACCTGCACGTCGATCACGGTGCCTTGCGAACCCTGATCCACGCGCAGAGACGTGTCCTTCACGTCGCTGGCCTTTTCACCGAAGATGGCACGCAGCAGCTTCTCTTCTGGCGTCAAGGTCGTTTCGCCCTTGGGCGTGACCTTGCCGACCAGGGTGTCGCCGGGCTGGACTTCGGCACCCACGTAGATGATGCCGGACTCGTCGAGACGGTTGAGTTGCTGCTCGGAAAGGTTCGGGATGTCGCGGGTGATCTCTTCCGCACCCAGCTTGGTGTCGCGTGCCATCACCACCAGTTCCTCGATATGGATCGAGGTGTAGCGGTCTTCGGCCACGACGCGCTCGGAGATCAGGATCGAGTCTTCGAAGTTGTAGCCGTTCCAAGGCATGAAAGCGATCAGCATGTTCTGGCCGATGGCGATCTCACCGAGATCGGTGGACGCGCCGTCGGCAATCACGTCACCCTTTGCCAGCTTGTCGCCCTTCTTGACGATGGGGCGCTGGTGGATGTTGGTGTTCTGGTTGGAGCGCTGATACTTGATCAGGTTGTAGATGTCAACGCCCACTTCGCCCGCCTGGGCTTCGTTGTCGTTGACCCGGATCACGATGCGCGTCGCGTCCACGTAGTCCACGACACCCCCGCGGGTGGCTGTCACCACCGTGCCGGAATCCACAGCCGCAACCCGCTCGATGCCGGTGCCGACCATGGGCTTTTCAGGACGCAACACCGGCACGGCCTGGCGCGACATGTTGGCGCCCATCAGCGCGCGGTTGGCGTCGTCGTGCTCCAGGAAAGGCACCAGCGAGGCGGCCACCGAGACAATCTGCGCCGGCGACACGTCCATGTACTGCACACGTTCGGCGCTGACCAGGATGGATTCGCCCTTCTCGCGCGCCGACACCAGGTCGCCCGTCAGACGGCCTTCCTTGTCAAGCGCGGCGTTGGCCTGGGCAATGACGTACTTGCCTTCTTCGATGGCCGAGAGGTAGTCGATCTGGTTTGTCACCTTGCCGTCGGCCACGCGACGGTACGGGGTTTCGATGAAGCCGTACTCGTTCAGGCGGGCGTACAGAGCCAGGGAGTTGATCAGGCCGATGTTCGGACCTTCCGGCGTTTCGATCGGGCACACCCGGCCGTAATGGGTCACGTGCACGTCGCGCACCTCGAAGCCTGCACGCTCGCGGGTCAGACCACCCGGGCCCAGGGCCGACACGCGGCGCTTGTGGGTAATTTCGGCCAGCGGGTTGGTCTGGTCCATGAACTGCGACAGCTGCGAGGCTCCGAAAAACTCCTTGAGAGCCGCAGAGATCGGCTTGGAGTTGATCAGGTCGTGTGGCATCAGGGGCTCCTGCTCAGCCTGGCCGAGACGCTCCTTCACCGCCTTTTCGATACGTGCCAGACCCGTGCGGTACTGGTTTTCGGCCAGCTCGCCCACACAACGCACGCGGCGATTGCCCAGGTGATCGATGTCATCGACTTCGCCACGACCGTTGCGCAGGTCGACCAGGATCTTGACCACAGCCAGGATGTCCTCGTTGGTGAGCACCATCGGCCCGGTTGACTCTTCACGCCCCATCTTGGCGTTGAACTTCATGCGGCCCACGCGCGACAGGTCGTACGTGTCGGGGTTGTAGAACAGGCGTTGGAACAGGGCCTGCACGGCATCTTCGGTCGGCGGTTCGCCGGGACGCATCATGCGGTAGATCGCCACGCGGGCGGCGAACTCGTCAACCGTTTCGTCAATGCGCAGCGTCTGAGACATGTACGCGCCTTGATCCAGTTCGTTCGTGTAGATGCACTGCAAGTCCTGAATCCCGGCAGAGCGCAGCTTCTTCAGAAGCGCTTCGGTCAGTTCTTCGTTGGCCTTCGCGATGATTTCACCGGTGTCTGCATCCACAATGCTGCGCGCAATCACGCGACCGACCAGCAGGTCTTCCGGCACGCTGATGTGTGTGGTACCGGACTGCTCCAGCTCACGCGTGTGACGAGCGGTCACACGCTTGTCCTTCGCGACCACGACCTTGCCGGACTTGTCGGTGATGTCAAAACGTGCCACCTCACCGCGCAGGCGTTCGGCCACGAACTCCATTTGCGCGCCACTGTCCATCAAGCGGAAGTGGTCGTTCACAAAGAAGTTCGCCAAGATCGACTCTGGGTTCAAGCCAATCGCCTTCAGCAGGATCGTGACCGGCATCTTGCGGCGACGGTCCACCCGGAAATAAAGAATGTCCTTCGGGTCGAATTCGAAGTCGAGCCAAGAGCCGCGGTAGGGGATGATCCGAGCAGAGAACAACAGTTTGCCTGAGCTGTGGGTCTTGCCCTTGTCATGCTCGAAGAACACGCCCGGCGACCGGTGAAGCTGCGACACAATCACGCGCTCCGTGCCGTTGATGATGAAAGAGCCTTTTTCCGTCATGAGTGGTACTTCACCCATGTAGACCTCTTGCTCCTTGACTTCCTTGACCACCTTGGATTGGGAGGTCGAGGATTCACGGTCATAAATGATCAGCTGAACACGGGCGCGCACGGCCGAACCGAAGGTCAGGCCACGGGTCTGGCATTCGCGAACGTCGAAGGCGGGCTTGGCGAGGTTGTACTCGACAAACTTCATCTCCACGAAGCCGTTGTGCGAAACGATCGGGAACGCCGCCTCGAAAGCTGCCTGCAGCCCTTCGTTGGTGCGCTTCCTGGGGCTGGCGTCAGCTTGCAGAAACGCGGTGTAGGCATCCTTCTGCATCTGCAGCAGGTAGGGCACCTCAAGCACGCTTTCGCGGCTGCCAAAACTCTTGCGGATGCGCTTGCGTTCAGTGTATGAATAGGCCATGGATTCTCCGGTCAAAGACATACGTCCTGGGTCTTTGGCGACTAGTGCGTCGAGCATCCTGCTCGACTTGCTTGGTGGCTGGCCACTACCAACCATTGGCGGACGGTCGCGCATTGCACGCAACCCGAACCAAGTCGTCTTCTGCAGTCGGGGTCAGAAAACACTTGAAAATCTCTTCTGGTGTTTCCGATCGACATCTGGGTCGTCCGGAAACCGGCCCAGAAGCCGGTTTTCAGGTGTGCTCTGCAAAGCAGCAAAGGCTGGAGGCCCCTGAGGATCCTCCAGCCTTTCGGATCGATCCCAATTACTTGAGTTCGACCTTCGCGCCGGCTTCTTCCAGCTTCTTTTTGGCCGCTTCGGCGTCAGCCTTGGACAGGCCTTCCTTGACCGCCTTGGGAGCGCCGTCCACGACGTCCTTGGCTTCCTTGAGGCCCAGACCGGTGATTTCGCGCACAGCCTTGATGACCGACACCTTGTTGGCGCCTGCCTCGAGCAGGACAACGTTGAATTCG
>Ga0208938_1001132_pt1 | contig 16230 bp, 9 predicted proteins | sample AD_UKC125_MetaG_FD_184434 | JGI IMG/M metagenome (GOLD analysis project Ga0208938, IMG submission 184434) | Active sludge microbial communities of municipal wastewater-treating anaerobic digesters from USA - AD_UKC125_MetaG (SPAdes) (version 2) | ecosystem: Engineered > Bioreactor > Anaerobic >...
AATCAATGGGTTACACCCCAGAGAAGGTCGGAACCCGGCTCCGTTCCCACCGCCAGGTCCTCCCGCCTCCGAACCCGCCTCCCTTTAAATCGCCGCGCAAAGCCCGGGTTTCCCGCGATCATTCGCGGCTGCTCCCGCGCGCCGGCGAGCGATAGCGCGCCTCGCGTGAGCCGCTTCACCGCCCTGCGCCAACCGGGGTGCTTCGCTCTGCCGGTTGCGCATCATGATCATCAGGATCCGCCGCCGCCCAGATAGGCGGACCACTGGTCCATAAGCTCGCGGTGCTTCGACAGGGCGTCCCCGCGGCGATAGGCGCGCCCAGCGGCGGCTACGAGTTCGTCTACGCCCCGATCGGCTGAGTTCGATCTGGTTCACGGGCGGCCTTGAACCGGAAAGGCAGACGAGTTCTGCTTGTCGGTGAGAGCACAACCAGCATTTGAACGGGGGGCCTACCCGGCGATCAGCGCATTCTCCTGTACAAGCAAGTCCGGCGATATCGCCACAGGAACACCCTCTGCGTCCTGCTTCAGAATGAACGCCTTCTGCGCGTCCGAAAACCTCGATGCCCTCATCGCCCTCCGCTCCTCCCAGCCAGGGAGATTACGGCGAAAAACTCCAACTCAAAACAATCCAGTTTTCTGGGCTCAGATCAACGTTGGGGCAGCCTCTACATCAGATCGAGGGAGCCAGCGGGGGCAGGTCAACTTCTTGATTATCTGCACGAGCGGCTCTGCGCGCGCCTTGCCTCAACCAAAGGCGCGCCAGTTGCAGGGTCATTCAGGACATCGCCTTTTGGATTCAGAAGGCTGCTCAATATAGTGTTGTCGAATGCGACCGTCACAAGGAGGACTCGCGTTCATTGTGCAGCCGGCTGCGCTTGCTTTGACACCACCATATCAGGCCATGACTGCAGGAGTTCGGGTGACCCGGACCGGGTTGGAAACGGCGTGGCTGAAGCCATCGGCTTTATCTCGATCCGCGAGCGGCCTTTTGCTTTGGCGATGAACAGCGCCAATTCGGCATTCTTCACGGTATTGTCTGTAGAACTGGAAATTGCCGCAATGCCGACGCTGGTCGAGACCGGGAAGCACTCGTTGGGGGCGGCCCCGCCAACTTGCGCGAGCGCCTCGACGATCGGCATGCACGATGCCTCTGCAAGGTTTGGCGTCATTCCCGGCATAATCACTCCGAAGCGTTCGCCGCCTACTCGCGAGATGATATCTTCGCTGCGGGTCATCGATTGAAGCAGTTCGGCGAATGCCCGAAGGAGATCGTCGCCCGCACCCTGGCCGTAACGCATGTTAAAATTCATGAAGTGATCGATGTCGAAAAGCGCCAGCGATGCACTCTTGTCGTGGGCAACCAGGTGGTCGAGCATCGCGACGAACGCGATGCGATTGGTCAGATGGGTAAGCGGGTCGGTAAATTCGGCGGCGAACAGCCGCTCTTCAAGCGATCTGCGCCTTGCTATCGAACGCATCACCACCAAGGTACCATTGATCCGGCCGTGTACGTCTCTCATTGGACTGATTTGTGTTTCGAACCATTGGGCCCGGCGCTGGTTGTCGGCCGTGGGCAGTTCGAACCAGTCATTACTCTCCGCGCCCGCGATCACCGCGCGGTGCCTTTCTTTGATGAACTCGCAATATTCCGGGAGGACGAGGTCGCGCAAGTGCGGCCCAATCAGGGTTGAGGGTAAGACATACCCGAGTTGCTCCAGCCCCCGCGAGGCCGAAACCACATAGCCCTCGCGATCAGTCTTGAGGATGATGTCCGTCGATTGATCTACCAGCATACCATAGAGCGCCAAACGCTCCTGCAACGTGAATTCGACCCGCATTCGATCGTCTCGCCCCAAGACCGCGCGCCCAGGCAGGATTACCTGACATGGCCGAGTGGCGGTCGCCCCACAGAATGACCCCGCGTCCGGTAAGACGGGGGTAGCTGAAAGTTAGGTGAGTTAGTTAACTCGACTAATATTCAGCTTATAATTCAAATCTTTAACCATGATTCGGGGCGATGAAAAGTGGCTAATGCGCGATGAACCGAGTCTTGGCGTTTTCGGGCGGAATCATAGCTCAATCGATACCCTCACCCGGGCTGGATCCACAGCATAGGCCTTTGCCACAAGGTTGCGTGCCTGGCTGAGCGCTTCTGCCAGCGCGCTGACATCGCGGCCGCTCACCAATTCGTCCTCGGTCACTCCGAGGCGCTCGGCAAGTGCCGGGATTCGTTCCGGAGTAGGTCGCGACTTGCCTCGTTCCCAGGACCAGACCGTCGGCTTGCTTACCTTCAGCAATGCAGCCAGTTCGTCGAGAGTCAGGCCCTGCTCCTTGCGCAGCCGGGCGATGCGGACCGGCAGGGTATCTGGCTGGTCGGGGAGCGGAGCGGAGGCTTGCTGCGCACGCGTCTCCAACGCATCCAGTGCGGGGGCGGGGATGGGCGTGTCGAACCTGCACCCATAGAAATTATCGTCCGTCCATACGACTTGAGCAGAAGTGGGACCCATCTGGGGTAGAGCGATCTCTATTCGCTCTGCTTCGGCCAGCGCGACCGGGCTTTCGATCAACAGCCCGGTGGTCGAGATGTTGTGAATCAACACCCTCCCTCTCTGGCCGGATGCCGTGGAACTTTCGGATTCTATCCGCAACTGGCGCCGGAGCGCGCGCGGATGCAGGTTATTGACAGGGAGGTCTTCGAAGTAAGCAGGTATCGGCATGGTCTGGGCATCTTCCTCGTGCCCAGATCACTTACGCAGCGGTTAAGATGGAGTTACCAAAGTGCCTGGTCAGGCCAGGCCGCAGCAGAATTCCGATGGCTCGCGTGGGAGCAGCAGGTAATCGAACCTTCGGTCCTGTTACGCGAGGCAGCATTTATCGAATAGAGCGCTGCATCCCGGGGGGGGGAGCTTGAATCGGTGCTGTCATCTGTGGATGGCCCCTGCGCTGCAAGAGGGTTTCTGGCTTGATGATTTGATCTGACAGGGTGCGGTCGTTTAATCGTGCCCCCGTCAAGGGTGATTTGAGGCGCGGTTATGCGTTCTGCGATCGGCTATCGCAGATCCGATCATCAACTCAATTTACCCCTTGCAGCGCAGAGGCCATCCACAGATGACAATTCCGGCCGGCCGCCTGCTGCCGGTCAGTGTGCAGGGGTTGCCGCGTAGAACCTGAGATTGTCGATCTCCACCCACGCGCTTGCCGAGGCGTCGCGCCGGGCGACAAGCCCGACCTGCAAGAGATCGTCCCCGCGCCAGACCCTTGGCTGGTCGCGCCCTGGGCGAATCGGTTTGAGGGCAGCAAAGGGCACCCGGACTTCGCTCCATTCGGGCTTTCCTTCGACGGTAGCGGTCCATTCACCCGCGAGCGTGGCAACGACGATCTGATAGTGACCCGCGCCGCGCAATTCGGCAGAGATGCCGCTGAAGGAGCGCGCATCGACCGGCTGGACCGATCCCCGTCGCAGCGGAACCAGGACGCCACCTTCGGCCTGATCCTTGGGCGCCATGCGGGCGGCGATCGAAAGGGCGCGCCCCTCCGGTGTGCGGGGGACGATGTTGGCGACAACCACTGATCGTTCCACGCCGCCGTCGATATCCGTCAACCGCAGCGTATCGAGCAAACTGCGCCCGTCCGCCCGCTCGAAATCATCGATCAGCTCTGCGGCCGGAGAAGGAGGCAGCGAAGCGGCGAAATTGCCTGGCGGCAGATCGATGCCCGGGCCCTTGACCAGCCGGCCGTCAATCAGCACGCGGTCGATCCTCCGCACGTCCGAGATGTTGTCCCAGGGCTTTCCGTCGATCACCACCAGGTCGGCACGCTTGCCCACCTCGATCGTGCCACGGTCCTGGCTCAGCCCCAGCGCCATCGCACTGCGCGATGTGCCGGCCAGCAATGCCTCCCTTGCGGGCAAGCCGGCGCCGACCAGCAGTTCCATTTCCCGAAGCGATGCTGTGCCATGCTTCGCCCCGCCGATCCCGGCATCCGTGCCCAGCACGATGGGCACGCCGGCTGCGTGGAGCATGCGCAGGTTATGCTGGGCAAAGCCCCATTTGCGCAAGCGCTGCCGCACTACGGGGTCGTCCATCCTGGCCGCAGCGGCATCGCCCGGTTCGTAGATCGCGAGCGTCGGCGCATAGGCGGTCCCGGCCGCCTTGATCAGCGCAACACTTTCGGCGTCGATCTCCTTGTCCTGCAGGCTGTGGGCGATCACGTCGGCGCGCGCCTGCGCAGCCAGCCTGCCGCGATCGACGGTGACCGTATGGGTCAGGACCTTCTGGCCATGCCTGTGCGCCTCATCGACGACCGCCTGCAGGGTTTCCAGGTTCATCGATGTTTCTTCGGGCAAGGTGCCATAGCGCCAGCCGTCGGCGAAGGCCTTGATGAAATCCGGGCGATAGGGCTGCAGCGCGATGACTTCGCGCCGGGCGCTGTCCGCCGTGGCGACCCATTTTGTGGTGTTGATATCGCCCCAATCGGCACCATGCCCGCCTGGCGTGCTCATGCGGGCGACGTGGAAGACATGCGGTGCCACAAGGGTCCCGAGCCACGCCCGGCGCGGTTCGAAGGCTTCGGGTTGCTGGTGAAAGTCGTTGACCGTGGTCACCCCGCTCATGACATAGGCGCTGGCGATCTGCGGCAGGGGCGCTGGCGAACCGTTGGGCGACCAGTGGGTGTGGACGTCGAAGAACCCCGGCAGCAGCGCCTTGCCATCGGCCTTGATCACCACGGCGCCCCGGGGAACCCTCGCCCTGGGGCCGACCGCCGTGATGCGATCGCCGCGAATGATGACGTTGCCCCGGAAGGGTTCCCGGCCAGTGGCATCGAAAATGACCGCATCGGTGATCGCCACCGCGCGGTCCCCGGCCCGTTCCTTGGCCTGCGCCTCGCTTGCCGTTTGCGCCGCCGCAAGCGCCGCAACCACCAGCATTCCTGCGACAAGTCCGGATTTGCCAACCTCCAAAGCGCTTCTCCCTGAACTTGTCCAATGGGCCTGATGGCAAAACTCTATTCAACCGCTTGAGTTTTGTAAATGCTGCCGTTACGTGAATGGCAAGCGTCTCGGCGCCGGAATTCCAGGAAGGCTCGCTTCGTCCAGCGACGGACGGGCATCGGGTTCAAGTTGCAGTACAGGGGGTTTCAATGCGCCGCAGTTCACGTTCCATCCGCAATCAGGTGCTCAGCGCCGCCTCGCTCATCGGCCTGATGGCCGCGCAACAGGCCTTCGCGCAGGAAGCGGCCCCGACTGGTTTGGATCAGGCCGCCAGCAGCCGCAATGAAGCGGACATCGTGGTTACGGGCAGCCGCATCGCCGGGACGAAGATCACGGCGGCGCTTCCGGTTACCGTGGTTTCGAGCGAGGAAATCGCCGCGACCGCGTCCGTTTCCGGTGACGAACTGTTCCGCACCCTGCCGCAGATGGGTGACGTGCTGTTCAACAGCACCAACGGCCAGACCAGCAGCAACTTCGCGCGCGGCGACGTGGGCTCGGTCAACCTGCGCAATCTGGGGGTCGGCAACACGCTGGTGCTGCTCAACGGCCGCCGCGTGGTTGCCCACCCCAGCAGCCAAGCCAACACCGAACTGGTTCCGGTGCTCACCTACAATACCAATGCCATCCCGACGAGCGGCCTCCAGCGCCTGGAAGTGCTGCGTGATGGCGCCGCAGCGCTTTACGGCACGGATGCGGTGGCGGGCGTCGTCAATACCGTCCTGCGCGAAAACATCAACGGCGGGTCGCTTGATGTGCAGTATGGCGGCGCCGAAGGCACCGGCCTGCGCGAATTCAACGCCAGCGGATTCCTGGGCACCGATCTGGCGGGAAGCCGGGGCAATGTTTCCCTGTTCTTCTCTTACACCGATCGCACGGCGCTCAGTTCGCAGGATCAGGACTTTACCCGCAGCTCCGATCGCCGTTACGAATTCGTCGGCACGAGTTTCGAAAACAACAACACGCTCGACCGGCGCAGCACGCTTGGCCCGTGGGGCGATTTCGCCACGATCGGCTTCAGCGGCGCGGTTCGCCAGGGGACGACCGCGGTGACCAGCACCGGCGGCATCTTCTCGGTCCAGCCCACGGCCAATGGCGGTTGCCAGGTCCAGCTCGCCGGCGGCATCTGCATCGATGACGGCACCCGCGCGACTTCGGCGGCGGATCGCAATACCCGGTCGGACGGACAGGCCAACTACCCGATCTCGATCACTCCCCGCCTCAAGCGGCTCAACCTCTTCACGACTGGCCACTACGACCTGAGCGACAACGTCACGCTGTTTGGCGAGGCGGGGCTCTATTACGCCAAGACCAAGAGCATCCAGGACAGCGTGTTCAGCATCGGCTCTATCCCGATGAGCATTCCGGCGTCCAACTACTGGAACCCGTTCGGTCCGGTGACCTTCGCCAATGGCACCGCCAATCCCAACCGGCTTGCCAACCTAAATGTTCCGGCATCGGGCATCGCGGTTCGTCTGACCAACTACCGCTTCGCCGACATGGGACCGACCGAGGTTGACGTGGTCAACAAGCAGTTCCGCCTGCTGGCCGGCCTGCGCGGCGAGGCCCTGGGCTTCAGGTGGGAAACGGCAGCGCTCTATTCCGAAGCGACGGTGGTCGACGAACAGGACGGCATCAGCGCCACCAAGTTGCAGCAGCAGCTCGCGCTGTCCACGCCGGATGCCTACAATCCGTTCAACGGCGGCAATCCGAACGATCCGACCGGCCTGGACACTGCTCGCAGCAGCCAGGCCGCGCTCGATGCGATCCGGATCAACACGGTCCGCAAGGGCAAGACCACGCTGGCCCAGTGGGACTTCAAGGCGTCGCGTCCCGATCTGCTGACCCTGCCGGCCGGCAATGTCGGCATGGCTTTCGGCGCCGAAGTGCGCCGCGATACCCAACTTGACGATCGCGATGACCGCGTCGACGGCACCATCACCTGGACTGATACGGTGACCGGCGTCGTCCAGCCCAGCGACCTCTATGGCGTCAGCCCGACCCCGGACACCCGGGGCACCCGCACCGTTGCGGCGGCCTATCTGGAATTCGCCGTGCCGGTCGTTTCGCCCGAGATGAACGTTCCGCTGATGCGCAGCCTCGAACTACAGCTGGCGGGCCGGTACGAGCACTATTCGGACTTTGGCAGCATCGCCAAGCCCAAGATCGCCGCAGCCTGGGACCTGCTTGAGGGCTGGCGGGTTCGCGGATCCTGGGCGCAGGGCTTCCGCGCGCCCAATCTGGAACAGACCAACGCCACCCTGGTGACGCGCGGCAACACCCGGACCGACTGGGTGCTGTGCGAGGCCGACCTGCGCGCGGGCCGGATCGCCAACTTCACCCAGTGCGGCAACGCCTCGTTCGTCGCGACCGCGCGGCGCGCCGGCAATCCGAACCTCGATCCCGAAACCTCGACCACCTGGACGGTCGGCACGGTCCTCCAGCCCTCGTTCCTCAACACCGGGCAACTGCGGACCACCTTCACGGCCGACTACTGGGAAGTCCGGCAGAAGGGCCTGGTCGGCGTGTTCGGCGAAGGCAACGCGCTGATCGTCGACTATCTGCTCCGCACCCAGGGGCAGACCAATCCGGCAGTGACCCGCGAAGCCCCCACCGCCGACGACATCGCCCGGGTGGCCGGCACCGGCCTCGCCCCGGTCGGGCGCATCCTCTATGTCGATGACCTCTACCAGAACCTTGAGCCGCAGAAGGTGCGGGGTCTGGACTTCAGCTTCAACATGAGCCTGAAGGACACCGGGGTCGGCAATTTCAACCTTACCCTCAACGCGTCGCGGATGCTCGAATACTCGCGCAGCCCCTCGCCGGGGATCCAGGCGCTGCTCGATGCGCGGGCGGCGGGCAAGATCAACATCGGCACCAACATCCCCGAAAGCGGAAGCCTGCTGGGGATCGACGGGATTCCCAAGTGGCGCGGTTCGGCTTCGCTGATCTGGTCGCTGGGCGGGTTCCAGGTTGGCAGCTTCGCGCAGTACACCGGCCCCGTCACTGATGACGACGTGACCGACGCGACCGGCGCGAACTGGGCGGTGAAGGGCCAGGTGACGGCCAACCTCTATGTCCAGTACGAATTTGCCGAAGGCGCTCTTGCCAAGACCCGCATCCGCGTTGGCGCGCGCAACCTGACCAATGCGCGTCCGCCGATCGAGTCTGGTTCCTACGGCTATCTGGGATCGCTGTATCAGCCTTACCAGCGGTATTGGTACGCCAGCCTCCGCAAGGAGTTCTGAGCGCGCGGGCATCCCCCTGCGGCAGGTCTTGCTGCGGGGGGGCGCCGTTTGAAATGACCGAAAGCCAGGAAGGCGTGCGTGTGAAACGGAAGCTTCGATCTGTCCTTGGGCTCGGTGCCCTGGTGCTTGCGATAGGTGCCGCTGTGCCACTTGGTGCGGCCCCGACGGAAACGCCCGCCCTTCCGGCCAAGGCCGCCGCCCCAGCGCCCTATCCCAGCACCTATCGCGCCCGGCCCGAGCCAGACACGGCGATTGTCAACGCCTCGATCCTGACCGCCACCGGCACGCGCATCGACAACGGCACGATCCTGATGGCGCAGGGGCGGATCGTTGCAGTTGGCCGGGACGTTGCGGTGCCCGCCGGGGCCCGCACGATCGACGGCACGGGCAAATGGGTAACCCCCGGGATCATCGATTCCCACTCGCACCTGGGCGTGTTTCCCGCGCCCGGGGTCGATGGCCATGCCGACGGGAACGAGAACATCGATCCCTATACCGCGCACGTCTGGGCCGAGCATTCTGTCTGGCCGCAGGATCCGGTGTTCACCAAGGCAAGGGCTGGCGGGGTCACCAGCCTGCTGGTCCTGCCCGGTTCGGCGAACCTGTTCGGTGGCCGGGGGGTCACGCTCAGGAACGTGCCGGCCGTCACTGTCCAGCAGATGAAGTTCCCTGGTGCCCCCGCGACGCTGAAGATGGCCTGCGGCGAGAACCCGAAAGGCCGCTATGGCAGCCGTGGCCGCGCTCCGGCGACGCGCATGGGCAATGTCGCCGGGTTCCGGCGCAGCTGGATCGATGCGGCCGAATATGCCCGCAAATGGGATGCCTACGAACGCAAGCGTGCCAAGGGAGAACCCGCCGAGGCCCCCAAGCGCGACCTTGGGCTGGAAACCCTGGCGGGCGTCTTGAAAGGGGAGATCCTGGTCCAGAACCACTGCTACCGCGCGGACGAGATGGCAGTGATGCTGGATGTCGGCCACGAGTTCGGCTACCGGACCACGGCATTCCACCACGCCGTCGAAGCCTACAAGATCGCGGATCTACTGGCCACCGAACAGACTTGCGTGGCGACCTGGGCGACGCGCTGGGGCTTCAAGATGGAAGCTTTCGACGGGATCGAGGAAAACGGCGCGATCCTGGCCTCGCACGGGGTCTGCGTGGCGATCCATTCGGACGAACAGCGCCTGATCCAGCGGCTCAATGTCGAAGCCGCGGTGGCCTTGGCCGCCGGACGCCGTGCGGGCATCGCGATTGCGCAGGAAGAGGCGATCAAGTGGATCACGCTCAATCCGGCCCGGATCATGGGCATTGCCGATCGGACCGGCTCGCTGGAACCCGGCAAGCTGGCCGATGTCGTGCTGTGGAGCCGCAATCCCTTCAGCGTCTATGCTGTGGCCGAGAAGGTCTTCATCGAAGGCGCGCTGGTCCACGATACGGAGAGCCCGGGATCGATCTACCGCAGCGACTTCGAGGTCGGCCAGCCGGTGGGAGTGGAATGAAATGAAGAGCAACCGACTGGCGCTTGTCCTTGGAGCACTGCTGGGGCTTGCGAGCCCGCAGACGGCCGCGGCGCAGACCTTCGCCATCACCAACGCGCACATCCTGACCCCCGGACCTGTCGGCGAGGTCGAGCAGGGCACGATCCTGGTGCGCGATGGCAGGATCGGTGCTGCCGGGCGTGATGTCGCGGTCCCCTCTGGGATTGCGATCGTTGACGCCAGGGGAGGCTACGTTACCCCGGGCCTGTTCGCCGTGAACACTGCGCTTGGGCTGGTCGAGGTCAGTTCGGTCGATGGCACGCTGGATGCCCGGACGGCCAGCTTGCGGATTAGCGCGGCTTTCGATGTCCAGTACGGGCTTAACCCGGCATCGACCCTGCTACCGGTCGCGCGCCTGGGCGGAATTACCCGGGCCGTCGTGATGCCGGACCATGACGACAGCAACAAGGAACGGGAGGCGCCGTTTGCCGGCAAGGCCGCGCTGATCTCGCTGGGCGAGGGTGGCAACATCCTTTACCGGGCCGGGACCGCCATGGTGCTTGAGCTTGGCGAGGACGGCGCTGCCCGCCTCGGCGGATCGCGCGCTTCCCAGCTTGGCCAGCTGCGCGAAATCTTCGCGGGACTGAAAGGCCGGTGGACGCAGGACAATGCCTGGGGCCTGTCCGAGGCCGACCACCGGGCGCTTGCCCCGGTGGTCGGCGGCAGGATGCCGCTGGTCGTCATTGTCCATCGCGCCGCCGACATCCGGCAGGTTCTTGGGCTGGCGCGCGATTTCCGGATCAAGGTGATCCTGAGCGGCGCGGAAGAAGGCTGGCAGGTGGCGGACGAGATCGCGGCGGCCGGGGTGCCGGTGCTGCTTAATCCCACCTCCAACATCCCTTCAAGTTTCGATCTGCTGGGCGCTTCGCTGCGCAACGCGGCAATCCTGCACCGCGCGGGGGTCGTGATCGCGATCAGCGGCAACGATGCCGGACACCGCGTCCGGGACATGCGCTACAACGCCGGTCTGGCGGTGTCACGCGGCCTGCCGCAGGCGGCCGGGCTCGAAGCCATCACCCTTGCACCGGCGCGCATCTTTGGCGTCGCCGACCAGCTCGGATCGATCGAGCCGGGCAAGGTCGCGGACCTGGCGATCTGGGATGGCGATCCGCTGGAAGCGCTGAGCGAGCCGGTCGCGGTCTATGTCAGCGGCAAGGCGCAACCGATGGAATCGCGCGGAACGCAGCTTGGGCAAAGGTACGCCAAACGCCCGGACTGACCCGGCGGGGGGAAGCTTGATTCTGGCAGTGCCGAAGCAGGTGTACCGGCTGGCCGGCGCGCCATCCAGTCCTTCGCCCGGTGTCACGGGCTGTCCTCGCTCAGGTGGATCAAAATCGGAGCCGATCTGGCCCCGGCCATCGCCCAAATTCAAGACATGTTCGGATGGAGCAGCAGGTAATCGACCCTTCGGTCCTGCTGCGCCTCCCGGTTACAGGGTGAGCACCCGCCCAAGCTCTCATTCTGCTGGACTAATGCCAGCCAATCGCCATGTGTCGGGCTGGCCCCGACGCTGATACTGAGCGCCTGGCCATGCCCCCGGACGCTCCGGGCTCTGGGTGGTGGGAGCGGTCTTGTCAGGGCAACTTCTACAGCGCGAACTAAGGCCTGCCCACAGGATCTCAGGCACCTGCCCCGGACGCAGTTCTCCACTAAGCAAAGGCTGCCGTTCGGATCTTGTCGCCCTGCCGTCAGGCCTTATGCCTGGAGGGCGTGCGCGGGTCGGGTTGGTCGAACTCATCGCCCGCACCCGATCGATTGGCGCATCGGCAATCATCGAGGGGTTCGAGCTGGCGCTGACGCGGGCCGCGTCAGACGGATCGAACCGCTAGCGGCGCGTTGGTCGCACGGGCAGCGCCGGACATTGTGCGGGCCCGCCAATCCGTTGCGCCATTTCCCTCATATCCCCGGCTGATCTGCCTCGTGGTCAGGAACCCTGCCGCTTCCTGCCAGTTATGCGCTGCGCACTGTCGTCCCGGCAAAGCCGTGCGGCAGGTTCCTGCACGCATCCGCTGCAACTCCATCAGCAAAGGTCACGACATGGCAACGAAGAAGACAGCGCGGGAAGATGGCAAGCTGCCGGGCCAGTCGCCGAACAAGGAACCACCGCTGCCAAAGGGTGCGCTGCTGCCATCCAGTTTCGCGGAGCCGCAGGGCAACGGGGGCGAGACGCATCAACAGGCCGCTGGCGAGGACACCATCATCACCACTCAGCAGGGCGTGCCAATTGCCGACGACCAGAACAGCCTGCGCGCGGGTCAGCGAGGTCCGACCCTGCTCGAGGATTTCATTCTGCGCGACAAGATCTTCCACTTCGATCACGAACGCATTCCCGAACGCGTGGTGCACGCCCGCGGCTATGGCGCGCACGGGGTATTCGAGCTGACCGACAGCCTGGCGGATGTCACCACGGCAAAGGTGCTGAGCGAGGTCGGCCGGGAGACTGACGTGTTCGTGCGGTTCTCGACCGTCGCCGGGCGCGCCGGCTCGATGGACCTCGCCCGCGATGTGCGCGGCTTTGCCGTCAAGTTCTACACCAGCCAGGGCAACTGGGATCTGGTCGGCAACAACATTCCGGTCTTCTTCATCCAGGATGCGATCAAGTTTCCCGACCTGGTCCACGCGGTGAAGGAAGAGCCCGACCGCGCGTTCCCCCAGGCGCAGTCCGCCCACGACAACTTCTGGGATTTCGTCAGCCTGATGCCCGAAGCCTGGCACATGATCATGTGGCAGATGTCGGACCGGACCATCCCGCGCTCGTTCCGGACCATGGAAGGCTTCGGGGTGCACAGCTTCCGGCTGGTGAACGAGGCGGGAAAATCGACTTTCGTCAAGTTCCACTGGAAGCCAAGGCAGGGATTGCAGTCGGTGCTGTGGAACGAAGCGGTCAAGATCAATGGCGCCGATCCCGACTTTCATCGCCGCGACCTGTGGGATGCGATCGAATCGGGCGACTTTCCACAATGGGATCTGGGGGTGCAACTGTTCGACGAGGATATGGCGGCCGGGCTCGATTTCGATCACCTCGATGCCACCAAGCTGATCCCGGAAGAAGTCGTGCCGCTGCGGATGGTCGGGACGATGACGCTCAACCGCACGGTCGACAACTTCTTCGCGGAAACCGAACAGGTGGCCTTCTGCACCCAGAACATCGTGCCGGGGATCGACTTCAGCGACGATCCACTGCTGCACGGGCGCAATTTTTCCTATCTCGATACGCAGCTCAAGCGGCTGGGCAGTCCTAACTTCACCCACCTGCCGATCAATGCGCCGCGCTGTCCGGTGATGCATTTCCAGCAGGACGGGCACATGGCGATGGTCAACCCGAAGGGCCGCGCCAATTACGAGCCCAACAGCTGGGGCGCCGCCGGTGGCCCGCGCGAAGGCGGCACGCGCGGCTTCGCCTCCTTTCCCGCGCCGGCCGAGGGGGCGAAGCAGCGTGTGCGTTCCGAAACCTTTGCCGACCACTACAGCCAGGCGCGGCAATTCTATCGCAGCCAGATGCCGATAGAGCAGAAGCACCTGCGCGATGCTCTGGTGTTCGAACTGAGCAAATGCGAACGTGTCGATATCCGCGCCCGCGCCGTGTCGCACCTCGTCAACATCGACGCCGAAATGGCTGCATTGGTGGCTGACGGATTGGGGATGGAAGTGCCGCCCGCCGCAGTGGCGGCGCGGCCGACCCTGGACCTGCCGCCGTCGCCGGCGCTGAGCATCATCGCCAACGGGCCGCCGAGCTTCAGGGGCCGCAAGCTGGGCATACTGCTGACCGATGGTTCGGATGCGGCGATATTCAAGGCCCTGACCGCCGCGATCGACGCCGAGGGGGCCGTATGGGAAGTTGTCGCGCCCAGGATCGGCGGCGTGACATTGGACGACGGAGCCATGATCGCTGCGCGGCACAAGATCGATGGCGGTGCCTCGGTGCTGTTCGATGCAGTGGCGGTTCTGCCCTCGGCCGAAGGGGCGGAACGGCTCTCGACCGACGCACCGTCCAGGGACTTCGTGTCGGATGCCTTTGCCCACTGCAAGTTCATCGGCTTCGGCAAGGGGGCGTCAGCCCTCTTCGCGGCTGCCCGCCTGCCTGAAGAGCTTGATGCCGGCTTCGTCCCGCTTGACGACAAGGGGCACGTCGGCGGGTTCGTTGAACAGCTTTCGCAGCTTCGCTTCTGGGCGCGCGAGATGAAGGTTGATCTCGATGCGAAATCCGCAGCGAAGCCGCGCAAGGGCAAGTGAACGCGGCCTCCACGCGGCCCGGCGACGGTTCATCGGGATCGCTTGTCACTGCAGCGCGGCGGCGGCCTGCCTGCCCGATCGGGCAGTCAGCCTGCCGCGCCTGCCGGGCTGTATGCGGCGAGGAATGCCTCGACGGCGAGCTGGATTTCCTTTTCGATCTCTTCCCGTTTCAGACGCGGGGCTGCGCCCAGCAGATGCCGGTAGAACCCGCCCGACTGGCATAGCCCCAGGAAGTGCGAGGCGGCTGCCCGGGGATCGGCGGCACGCAGGCGTCCCTTGGCCATCTGCAGGCCGAGCCATTCTTCCGCCCGCTGCTGGCCGCGCTCCGCGCCGCGCTGCCACAGCATCTGGCCCAGCTGGGGGAAATGCCCCGCTTCACCGACCACCACGCGGTGCAGGGCAATCACTTCGGGGCGCAGGATAGTCTCGAGCGTTGAAACGCCCAGCGCGATCAGGGTTTCGGCTAGGTCCGCGTCTTCCGGCAGATCCATCCGCAAGGCTTCGCCATAGCGTTCGATCTGGTCGTCGACCACGGCGGCGAACAGATCCTGCTTGTTGCGGAAATAGCTCCACAAGGTGGTCTTCGATCCGCCCAGCGCTGCGGCAATTCCGGACATCGAGGTCTGCCCATAGCCGTGGCGCAGGAACGCCTTGCGAGCCGCCGCCACGATCGAGCGACGACGAATTTCCTGAGGATTAGGAACCTTGGCAGCCACGATCGGCGTACTACACGGTATCATTAGGATTGACAAGCGGGCCTGCCAGCGGCCAAAGGCGTACCATGCAGTACGGTTCATCAACCGGCCGGCGGCTTGCCGTCCTGGCCTTGTCCAGCGCTCTGGCGGCGTGCGCCGTCCCGCCCGCGCCCCGGCCCGCCGCACCCTTGATGTCCCCCGGGGCGCTGGGCGACGTCCAGGGGTTATCGGGCGAAGCAGCACGCTTCCCGGAGGACCGCTGGTGGACCGCCTATGGCGACCCCGGACTGGACGCGCTGATCGAGGAGGGGCTGGGCAGATCGCCGGACATGGCGCTGGCCGCCGCGCGGATCCGCGCCGCCGATGCCGTGAGCGAGCGGACAGGCGGTGCCCTGCTGCCGACGCTGACCCTGGACGGCGCGGTGGGCGGCGCCAAGCAGAGTTACAACATGGGCATCCCGGCGCAATTCGTGCCCCGGGGCGTGATCGAAACCGGCAAGCTGTCGGCCACGCTGGGGCTGAACCTTGACCTGTGGGGGCGAAACCGCGCCGCGCTGGCCGCCGCGCGGGGCGAGGCCGAAGCCGCGCGGGTCGATGCCGCGCAGGCCCGGCTGATGCTGGCCAGCGGCATCGCGCTCAGTTGGGGCAACCTGGCCCAGCTGGGCGCCAGCCGCGACCTGGCGCAGCGTTCGGTCACGGCGCTGGAGGGGATCGAGCGGCTGACCGGGCAGCGGGTGCGCGCGGGGATCGACAACCGCGCCGACCATGAACTGGCGATCGCCCGCCGCGCCGGGGCCGAGCAGGCGCTGGCCGCGCTGGACGAACTGATCGCGCTGGAACGCAACCGCCTGGCCGCGCTGGTCGGCGCGGGGCCGGACCGGGCCGATCGCCTGCCCGCGCCCGCGCCCGGCCTGCGCCCGGTGGCTGGAGTTCCCGCCCAGCTGGCCGCCAACCTGCTGGGACGGCGTCCGGACATCGTCTCCGCCCGGCTGCGCGCCGAAGCGGCAGGCGCACGGGTTACCTCCGCGCGGCGGGCCTTCTATCCCGACATCAATCTCAGCGCAGTGGCGGGGCTCCAGGCGCTGGGGCTGGGCAATCTGGTGGATTCGGGATCGACCTTTGCGAACTTCGGGCCGGCGATCAGCCTGCCGATCTTCGACGGCCGGCGCCTGTCCGCCAACTACACGACGGCAGAGGCCGGGTATGACGAGGCGGTTGCCCGCTATGACCAGACCCTGCTGGCGGCCTTTCGCGAAGTGGCCGACACGCTTGATTCGCGCCGCGCCCTGGACGCGCGGTTGCTGGCCGCGCGCACAGCGGCGCAGGCCTCTCAGGAAGCCGCGCGGCTGACCCGGCTGCGGCATGAGCGCGGCCTTGCCAACCTGCTGCAGGTGTTGGCCGCTGAAGACGCCGCCCTCGCCAGCCAGCGCGCGCTGGCCGAACTCGATGCGCGGGCCTTCCTGCTTGATGTGACACTGGTCCGGGCGCTGGGCGGCGGGTTTTCCGCCCCGGCGGAGGACACGGAGCAAA
>Ga0208938_1001135_pt1 | contig 16205 bp, 10 predicted proteins | sample AD_UKC125_MetaG_FD_184434 | JGI IMG/M metagenome (GOLD analysis project Ga0208938, IMG submission 184434) | Active sludge microbial communities of municipal wastewater-treating anaerobic digesters from USA - AD_UKC125_MetaG (SPAdes) (version 2) | ecosystem: Engineered > Bioreactor > Anaerobic >...
CGTTTGGTTTTTTGTTTTCTGTTTTTGATTGCGCATAAATATGAATTGGAATAGAAATAGAAACAAACGGTAAAATGACAGGTAATGTATAAATTGTAGTTTTCATTTTATAAACTTTAGTTTCATGAGGGTGTCTCAAAAGGGCACTTTCTTTTTTTAGATCAAGCAGCTAAATCAAGGGTTAAATTTTGATTTGAGATTATTCTGTTTTTAATTTTTTGGAATGAGCGAAACATGACGATAAATATAAAGGTATTTATCAACCATTTTATGTCGATTTGTTGATTTTCCTGCTCTTTTCCTTTTCGTTTGCTCATTTTACGCCATAATTTTTCTATATTGAATGCTGTGGCAAAGAGAGCAAAGTCGGCTTCTACTTTTTCCTGTCCAAAATGGCGGAATCGATTATAGGCTTTATCATATTTGGTTTGTCCGAACACCGCTTCAGGTTCTATTGGTCGTTGGCTCCGGTGAAAAAGACCTTCGGGTGAGGTAAGCAGTTCTCTGACTTTCTGTTTATGTCTGTTCAGGTTATGATTTACTTCGATCCTGCGATTGGTTTTGGACTTGTGGCATAAACACCGAAGGGGACAACCATTACAGTTTTCGGCTTCGTAAATACTTATTTTTGAAACATATCCGCTTTCAGTTTTCCGTGTAGTGTCTCCTACTTTCTTCATATGCTGCCCCATGGGACAAACGAAATAATCTTCCTTTTCGTTGTAATATAAATTTTGAGCAAGAAAAGCATTGTTTTTGAAGGCTCTCTTCTCTTCCTTGTGAAAATAGTTGTACTTGACAAAAGGTTCAATCCGGTTTTCTTCCATGAATTCGTAATTTTCTTCGCTCCCGTAGCCTGAATCGGCTACTCCTTTATTGGGATAAAAACCGTAACGGCTACAGAATCCTTCCATAAACGGAATAAAAGTCAGCGTATCGGTACGATTGGAAAAGAAATCGTAGTGTGTGAAAAATTGATTCTCGGTTCCTATTTGAACATTATATGCCGGCTTGAGCTGTCCGTTCATCATGTGATCTTCTTTCATACGCATGAAGGTAGCATACGGATCGCTCTTGGAATAACTGTTCCTCTCTCCCAATATAGCCAGATGATTTTCATACTCTTCGAGCTTCGGCAAATGTTTTTCTTCGAGTGTCTTTATGGCTTTTTGTTCCGCCTTTGTGCGGTTCTCTCGATTAAGGGATTCTATCCTGCGGCGTAATTCTTCACTGTTGATAGGCAGGGTAGGCTGATCTTCCATTTGATTGTCCTGTGCAATCCCTTCTTCTACCTGTTCAAGAACCTTGCGGATTTTTTCTTCCAGTTTTCCCTTGTTCTTTTCTACCGTCTTCTTCCACACAAAAGTATAACGATTGGCTCGGGATTCTATCTTGGTCCCGTCCACATAAATTACCTCCAATGTCAGATATCCCATATCTACGAGCATAAGAACAACTTGGGTAAATATCCGGTGAATATGTTCCTTTAGATGGGAAGAACGAAAACGGTTGATGGTGTTGTGATCCGGCTGTTGACCACCCGAAAGCCACATGAAACTTATTCTGTCCGCAAGTGCCTGTTCAATTTTACGGCTCGAATAAATATTGTTCAAATAACTGTACAAAACTACTTTTAGCATCATGCGCGGATGATAGGCACTTGTTCCGCCTCCTTTGTAGGTGTCAATGATTTCTGCAATATCTAGGTTATCGACTATTTGATTGACAAGGCGGGCAGGGGAATCTTGCGGTACCTTTTCATCCAAACTGGCAGGGAACAAAACAACTTGTCCTTGTTCATTCGATTTAAAAACTGCTCTCGACATAATTCATGTTATTGATTGACAGCTATAAAGATACAAAATAATAGGCAATTACACGAATCTTTTATCCTGTTTTTCCCCATATTTTTTGATATTTTCCAACTAAAAAAAAGCTGTCCCTACTTTTGAGACAGCCTCATGAAACAATTTGCCAGAATATATTTTTAGAAGTTAAACCTATTAATTATATAATAAAAGTCAAATATGTCTATTATTTTGGATATTATTCATCCCAACCAGGATTTTGTGTCAATTTTTTATTTAGAGCCAAATCCTTTAAAGGCAATGGATATAAATAATAATGAGGCAGCCATCCAGATGGCGCATCATGATACCATAGATACCCTTCAATATTATCACCAGTTATGGGTTCTCCTTTTTCATTTAACAGTTTTGTCGTTGGACTATTCCCATATTCAGCTTTATTAATAAATGCTCCACGTGGTTGCATATTTAATACTGTTTCTGCTTTTTTCCAACGGCGTAAGTCATCAAAATGAAAACCTTCGGTAGCGAGCTCTGCAATACGTTCTCTTCTGATTTCCCAAAGAACAGGATCAACATCAGGATCACGTTTTGTATCCCAAGCTGCATTTATTTCTTTCACAACCATTTTCTCAATGCCCCCTCTCTTGCGTAATTTATTTATTGTAGCATCTGCTATTTCTTGTGTGAATTGTCCTAATTCAAATGAAGCTTCTGCATAATTCAGCATTACTTCGGCTACCCTAAAAATTGGAGCATCTGTTGTCCCTACGTCTGTGTTTGTCGATACATCGGTAGTGGTATTATAGTATCTCCAAACAAAATAACCCATCCATGTCTTACCCCAATTAAAAACACCATTTTTTGCACTAGCTAGATTAGGCATTCTTGTACAATATAAAGTTCTAAAATTTGAAATGGGGAGTGATTTATTACCTTTCCACGTTGAATTGTTTATAAGATCAATATATTCGCTATAAATAGGATCTGGATGGCGAGTCCATTGTGTTATATTACCGGAATAAGAATCACTTGTTTTGTAAGGGGGACAAATTGTAAGATATAGACGTCTATCTCGATTGCGAAAATTATCATATTCATTTGCACTTCCACAATATAAGGGACTTGTTGAAATTGGATGACCATCGGTGCATAAATAGCTATCTACTAAATAACGTGTACCTTCTATTTGCATTTCACCAGTACGAGTACGGCGGGTCAAGGCATGACCTTTTAAGCCTGGAGTATATTGTTTGAAAAGAAGTACTTCTTCGATGTTTGACAGATCTTCTGAATTAAATAAAAGATCGAAATTATCATATACATTTGGAATTTTTGCAATTACTTTTTGTGAAGCAGTTACTGATGCCTCGAGGTATTTAGAGACATCATTTAAACCGTGGTATTTACGCCATGTTCCTTCAAAAAGTCCAAAACGTGATATCAAAGCGTTAACAACTAAATTATTAATTGTATTTTTGCCATCTCCGTTTGTTTTTATATTTTGTTCTGCTTCGGTAAGATCTCTGAGAATGTTTGTAGCAACGATATCTCGCAAATCTCTTGGCATATACAATTCGGGAGATTTTTCATTCAAAGTATGTTCGATCCAAGGAACATCCTGAAATCTAGATAATAGTTGTATATATCGGTATGATCTAAAAAATAAACCAACTGCACGCCAATGTTTTTTTTCTGTTTCTGTCATCTTAGATTTATCTATGTTATCCAACATTATATTGACTCTCCGAATGAAAGAAAAACTCCAGCCTCCTCCTGAAGTGGGAACAACGACATTTCCCATTGACCAGGGTGTTTGTCCACCCGCAGTCATTCTTGTAAATAAACCACCATTTAAGTCTCCTGAAAAAAAGTCATCGGAATATCCATCAAAAATTTCATAAAAGCCCCACGCATATGTCTTGAAATTTTCATATGTTACAAAGGCTGTTGCTTCTGTTTGTTCATCTTTTGGATAAATTTCCAAAAAGTTGTCATTACAACTTATTATTGATATACATAATAATATGGTGAATAATAATATTTTTGCTTTCATTTTGTTTTCATTTAATTATTTAAAATTTTACGTTTAGTCCCAATGAAAATTTTGTTAGAAAAGGATAAGTCCAACCCCGCTGCTTTACTCCTGCTTCTGGATCCATACCTTTGGGTAAATGATCAAAGGTGTATAAATCTTCAACGCTGAAAAAAACGGATGAGCGATTAACTTTCAGCTTTGTTATTGGTAAACTATATGACAAAGTAATATTTTTAATTGAAAGATATGCACCATTAAGTTTGTATTTTGTTTGAGTTAACCGATTAGCAGAAGTATTTCCTTTTGCTCTTTCATAAACACGGGGGAAGTAAGCGTCTTGATTTTCAGGCGTCCAATAATCAAGTTGAGAACTCATAAGTGTACTAAATTCATCATACCACGGCCAAAATAGTTCATTAGAATACCAAACATCTCTTTTCCCCACTCCTTGAAGAATAAATGATAAAGTAAGATTTTTCCAATCTATGCCTCCTGTAATTCCATATTGATAACGACGTGAACGGTCTCCTATTATGCGTTGATCACCTGGGTCTTCAAGAGTATTTGAACCACTATTAATTATGCCATTGCCATCATAATCTACATATAACACGTCTCCTATATTCGGAGTGTAACCTTCAACTTTTGGGATTCCATTTTTTAATGTACCATCTGTGTTAAAATCATCTTCTGTATAATATCTATCGGTTGTGTATCCCCATTGTTCATTTACATTCATTCCCACGTAGTACTGTGAAAGCAATCCAACATGGTTGTCAAATTTTGTGATTTTTGTTTTTGAATCATAAAGATTAAATCCTAAATTATAATTTATTTTATTTATTTTATCTCGCCATCCAATAAATAATTCCCATCCTTTTGTTTGCAAATTTGCTACATTTTCTTTTGGTGCACTTGCCCCAAGAACTGATGGAAGTTCAGCACCTTCTGCTAGCATATCTTTTGTATCTCTTTGATACCAGTCATAAGTAACATTTAAACGATTATTTAACATGGTTAAATCAACCCCAAAATCCAATGTTTGAACTTTTTCCCATGTAAATGAACTACTAACTAAGGAGGGCATTCCTAATGTATATACACGATTATTATCCACCAGCCAATTTGCTACATATGGGGCCATAGAAGGAACATATGAATAAGGGGCAATATTTTGATTTCCTATATTTCCCCAAGAAATTCTGAATTTTAGGTTGTTAATACAGTTTCTGCTCCAATTCATGAAATTTTCTTCACTTATTCGCCATCCTGCGGAGATAGAAGGGAAAAATCCAAACCTAGATGTTTTTGGAAATTTAGAGGAACCATCATATCGGCCATTTGTTTCAAATAAATATTTTCCCGCATAATCATAATTGAAGCGATAAAATCCACCTCTAACACTGTATTCAGAATAAGCATCATCTACATATATATCTCCAACTCCACCTGAAATTGATGGAAGATTTTGATTTATCATTTCGGCTCTTGTTTCATAGAATTGCTGCCAATAATATTTTTCTTGATTAAATCCGGCCATTAATTTAAAAGTATTTTGTTTATATTGATATGTATATTCACTGTATATATTTAGAGCGTTATATGTATTTTTTTCACTTGTGTGATAAAATTTCGAATTTGCCGGTGTTGTGCTATCTTCTATTATGTTATCTTGTGCTCTTATGTAAGTAAATATTGGATCAAATTTAATATTTTCATAAAATTGTTTATTGATTGTATATTCACCAATAATGTTGAAATTTTTCAGAGGGATTAGGGTGATTTTTCCCGATAAGCGAATGTTATCAATATCTGTTGTTGTTGGATAAGATTTTTTAATAAGATAAGAAGGAGAATTATAGTTATATTCTACATTATTTATTTCAGTCGTCCCAATCGGATAATAGCTATGAAATGCAATTGCTGAACCCCATATTCCGTATGTAGCATTGGTTTCAGGAAGTTTACGTTTGGATGAAGCATATTTTATATCTAGTTCTGGTTTTAACCAACTTATAGCATTCGAATTAACATAACCAGCTATATTGTAACGATTGTATGAATCTTTGTTTGTAACTAAAATTCCATCTTCGTCGATATATCCGACTGACATTCTATAAGAAGATTTAGAACTTCCGCCCGTTGCTGATACGTTATACGATTGTTGAAACCCATTAGAAGACATCATATCATCTATTGAATTATGGCTTTGCAGATTGTATCTTACTCCGTCGATAGTTGTGAAACCATCTGGATATATTGATGGATTCATTTCATATTCTTTTAATAAATCTATCCATTTGTCAATATTATTGCTTCCCCAATTTGTTAGCCCCACATCCTTAAATAAAGTTACTGTTTGAAGAGGCGTTGCTTTTTTAGGTAAATTTTTTGGTGTTGAAACAGCAAAATTACATGAATAGTCAATATGAAATCTATTATCGGTTAGTCCTTTTTTAGTTGTAATCAAAATAACCCCAAAAGCAGCTCTTGCCCCATAAATTGCGGATGAAGCCGCGTCTTTTAGTACAACAACACTCTCAATGTCATTTGGGTTTATCATATTGATGTTCATTTCTACATTATCTACTAAAATCAAAGGGCTCCCACCATTAATTGATGCCATAGCTCCTCGGATTTTTATTGTATTTGCAGCACCTGGTTCCCCGGTTCCACTAGTAATTTGAAGTCCAGGAATAATTCCTCGTAAAGCAGTTGCTGCATTTATTACTGGCCGATCCCCTAAGACATCATCCATATTCACCGATGTCGTAGCACCAGTTAGGTTTGCTTTTTTTTGTGTTCCATATCCTACTGCTACTATCTCTTCTAACGCAATGGTTTCTTCTTCCATTACAACATCAATTTGCTGTTTTCCTTCAGCGGCAATTTCCACGGTTTGCATTCCCACAAAAGAAAATATCAAAACTGCATTACCCGGAACGTTAGAGAGAGAATACCGACCTTCTGTATCGGTGATCGTTCCTTGGGTCGTGCCTTTTACCACTACTGTTACACCCGGCAACGGGTTGCCTTGTGCATCACGCACCTGTCCTCTTACAGTAATTTGTTGTTGTTGAGCCAAGATTTCATTATCGACATTCTTTTTGGAAAGAAGGATATGGCGGTCAATAATTTCATAATTGATGTTTGTACCGGCAAAGAGCTGGTTCAAAACTTCGTTGATATGCCGGTCGGTAACATCGATGTTGACTTTTTGGTCTACGTCCACCAGCTTGCTGTTGTATACAAAGGTGAATTCGGTTTGCTCTTCTATGGATCGGAGCACTCTCTTCATGGGAACATTTTCCATTTTAAGCGTGAATTGAATATCCATTCCATAGGTATTTGAGGCAAATGTCCGAAACATCGGTATTAACATGGCAATGGCAATTAGTTTTATCGTTGGCGATATGGTTGATTTCCGGAGCCATGTCCAGCCGGAAAGGGTTGGAGATTGTTTTTTTCTCATTTTCTTTATGTGTTTTACATTAATTTTTTTAGTTTCTTTGATTGCTTTCAAGTGTTCAACCTGCAAAGGTTTTTCACGGGAAAGAATAATTTTTTCCACAGATATTTTTCACATGTTTTTTCGGCTAGAAGTAGCGAAAACGTAAGGAGTGTTCAGGGTTATATCATAGGCAATTGGTTTTTTTAGGGTTTATCGTGTTTTATCTTTTTTTAAAATGATTTTTTGTGTTTCGAAGCTCCCGTTATTTAATTGTTTTGCAGGCTGAATGGTATAAGAGATGGGAGAAGTTTTTTGCAGAAGAAAGAGTATCTGCTCTAGCGTCTCATCTTTAAATGTAGCCGTATAAACGTATTGAGCGATTTCAGGATCCGCAATTTCGATGTCTACATTGAATTGACGGCTGAGTTTTTTGACAACTTCCGTCATTACATCGTCTCTAAAAATAAGATAACCGTTGATCCATGAGGTGTATTTTTCCGTATCTGTTTGAACTAGGGTAATTTTGTGCGAAGATTCTTCGTAAACGGCCTTCTCTCCGGGTTTCATCTCGGCTATATCGAGCCGCTTGTTTCCTTCCTGTTCAACAAGTTTGACTTTCCCTGATGTCAGCACGACTTCCGTTTGTTTTTCATCCGAGTAATGGGCAACATTGAAAGTTGTGCCGGTCACGGCGATTCCAACTTTACCGAGATCCACGTAAAAAGGTTTCTGTTCGTTTTTTGCTACTTCAAAATATGCCTCTCCCGCCAGTTGAACCGTTCGTTCATTGGCAGAGAAAATGGACGGGTAGGTGAGTTTCGATCCGGAATTCAGCCATACCGTTGTTCCGTCCGGAAGTTGTATTTGCGATCTTACTCCGTTTGGAGTAGAAATTGTTTGCCAAACAATTGGGGTGGTTGGTGTTTTTGTCGTACGGAAAAAATAGATTCCAAGGGTGGCAATGAGTAAAGGGATTAGCAAAACGGCAGCTATTCGTTGCCAATAAAATAAGAATCTTTTTTTGTTGCGATGAGAAATTTCTCCGATTTTGTCGTTGACTTTTTCCAATGCTTTGCATGCATCGTATTTTTTCATTTCTTCCAAAAGATCGAGTGCATGCCATACTTTTTCGGCATTTGAGAAAACAGCAAGGTTTTCTTCCGATGCATTTTTCCATTCTTCCACACGCTTTCTCTCGTCGGCATTTAATTTTCCTGAAAAATAATCATCCAATAATATGTCGTAATCGTACTCAATCTTCATTTTGTCTTTATATAAAAATGGCAAAAAGTCTTTGCCTTGTATCATAAAGACAACTCAGCACGATAAAACACATATGTTTTAGATGGAAAAATTTTTTTATCCTCCGTCGGATTTCCCGACGTATACAAAAATTTTGATTTACCTTCATCTTGATCATATTCTTTAACAAATAAAAGCGAACTTCCGGCAAACCAAGGCTGTTTTTGCGCAAAAGAATCCGTTTTTTTGCCCGTCGGATTTTCAGAAATAGGATATTATTTTTTTTACCTCTCGTCGGACTTTCCGAAGGAGGAATCTAGTTAGTTAGTGTTAAAGCGCGTTTTCCGAAAATAGATAAAATTTTCTTTTGCTTTAACCTCTTTTTTCGAAAGGGAGATAAAAATTTGTTTTGTTTCTGCCGGAAAACTACAGCCAATAATCTTTTAGCTCGGTACGTAATATTTTCAAGGCGTTGCTGATTTGGAGTTCGACAGTTCTTTTCGATATGCCCAGCATTTGGGCTATGGTGGCATTATTCTTTCCTTCAAAACGACTGAGATGGAATATCTCGCGACAGCGGGGCGGTAATTTTTCCATGGCTTTTTTGATGAGTTCGGTTAATTCGGCTTCTGCAAATTCCCATTCTGTGGATAAATTATTCAGAATATTATTCCATTTTTCTTAATCGGACTTCTATACCGCTGTTTTTCAATGCTTCTTTCAATGGTTTTATGTTGGTATTTCCAAAATGATAGGGATAGAGAATTTTTGGCGAAAACATTTTGGCGGCGTTTACAGCCTGCGTAACAGTCATGGTGTAAGGTTGATTCACCGGAAGGAAAGCAATGTCGATATTTTTCAGGTTTTTCATTTCGGGAATGTCTTCGGTGTCGCCGGCAATGTAAATCCTTAGCCCATCAATGGTCAGGACATAACCATTGTCACGATGATGCGGATGGAATTGCTCTCTCCCCGGTGTTGTATTGTATGCCGGAACAGCTTCTATAGAGATTTGATCCGATACTTTAATTTTGTCGCCGTTTTTCATTATTTTAGCTTTTGGATTTCCCAATTTTTTTGCACTTGCTTCGTTCATGATGAGTAGCGTGTTTTCTTTTGATAACGTTTTGATGGCTTTAGGATCGAAATGATCATCATGTTCGTGCGTAATTAAGATTATGTCGGCTTTGGGGAAAGTTGAATAGTTGGCATACATGGAAACCGGATCAACCTGGATAGATAAATGGTTGAATGTAAGCGCAAGGCTTCCATGTTTAATGAAAGTAATCGCCACTTCGTGATTGTTCTTCGTTTTGAAGGTATCCGTTTCGTATGAATTACCTTTTATTGTAAAGGTCGGGAGAATTGCCAGGATCATAAAAAAAGGTTTTAAATTTAAGTAATGTTTCATACCCCTCTATTTTAGGATATTTATTATTTATCCATCAATTAATCTTCATAAAGAACCTCGTACAACATCTCACAATTGAACTAACGGAGATGATTTTCATTTTATATTATATCAATAATATATAACAATTGTATAACACAATTTGTTTGGCGAGCTTTATCATTTTTTTAAGATTGATTCCTTAATTATATTGGGATATGCAGGAAAATGTTAATATTTTTTTCAAGCATATCCCATGACAATTCGTGGTAATATCAAAATTCAGAATTAAAGTGAAAACGGATGTTTTTGAAATCTTGTTGTGCCATTGTGAGGATGTATTTCGACTCGGCAAGAAAAACATCCCTCCCTTCTTTGTCGTAAGCCATGTAAAGGAATTTTCGTTTTTTAAATTCTTCCAATTCTTTTTCATCGTCACTTTCGATCCAGCATGCTTTATAAAGATTGAGCGGCTCCCACCGGCATTGTGCTCCGTATTCGTGCAATAGACGGTATTGGATGACTTCGAACTGCAGTTGCCCTACCGTTCCGATGATTTTTCTGCCGTTAAACTGATGCGTGAACAATTGTGCTACCCCTTCATCCATCAGTTGTTCGATCCCTTTATGCAGTTGTTTTGCTTTCATGGGGTCGGCATTTTCGATGTATTTGAACATTTCGGGCGAAAAACTGGGCAATCCTTTAAAATGCAGGATTTCTCCGGCCGTGAGGGTATCGCCGATTTTGAAATTGCCGTTATCGGGCAGTCCAACAATATCTCCTGCGTAGGCTTCGTCCACAACTTCTTTTTTCTGAGCCATGAAAGCTGTGGGTGACGAAAACTTCATCATTCGGTTGTAACGAACATGTTTGTAATTTACATTTCGTTCGAATTTGCCCGAACACACTTTTACGAAGGCTATACACGAACGATGGTTGGGGTCCATGTTGGCATGAATCTTAAAGACGAACCCCGTGAAAGGTTCTTCGTATGGGTTTACAATACGTTCTTCGGCTTTTACCGGACGTGGCGAAGGTGCGATATCTACAAAACAATCGAGCAATTCTTTAACGCCAAAATTGTACAATGCCGATCCGAAAAATACCGGAGCAAGTTTACCTGCAAGGTAATCTTCACGATTAAATGAAGGATATACCTCGGTGATAAGCATGACATCGTCACGCAGTCTTTTTGCCAATGGATTACCAATATGTTTTTCTAGCTCAGGCGAATTTATATCGATGGTTACCGATTCGGTAAGGGTTTGCTTGCCGGGTTTATACAGATCGAGCCGGTTTTTGTAAAGATTGTACACTCCCTTAAACCGTTTTCCCATTTCGATAGGCCAACTTAGCGGTCGTACGTTGATGTGCAGCTCTTTTTCCAGTTCATCGAGCAGGTCGAAAGGGTCTTTCCCTTCGCGATCCAACTTGTTGACAAAAACCATGACGGGTGTATGGCGCATCCGGCAGACTTCCATGAGTTTTCGTGTCTGCATTTCTACTCCTTTGGCGGCATCTATGACGATGATTACGCTATCAACTGCGGTCAGGGTGCGAAATGTATCTTCGGCAAAGTCTTGGTGGCCGGGTGTATCGAGGATATTGATTTTGAAATTGTTGTATTCGAACCCCATTACTGAGGTTGCTACCGATATTCCCCGTTGTTTTTCGATTTCCATCCAGTCCGATGTCGCCGTTTTTTTTATCTTGTTCGATTTTACGGCGCCGGCCACGTGGATAGCTCCTCCGTAGAGAAGCAATTTTTCTGTTAAGGTGGTTTTCCCCGCATCGGGGTGACTGATAATAGCAAATGTTCGTCTGCGTTGTATTTCTTTTTGTAATGTCATAAATGATTCTTTCTTGTCTCTTTGTTTTTTATGTTAAGGATTAATGATCAATTTTTTCATGCATCTTTCCAATGCCTCTTCCCAATGGGGAATGGCGACATGAAATGTGGACTCTGTTTTCGATTTATCCAGCACACTATATCGCGGTCTTTCGGCTTGTACCGGGTACTCTTCCGTTTTTATCGGATTGATTTTGCATGTATCGATCCGTGCGAGCTCCTTAATTTTTCCGGCAAAACCATACCATGTTGTTTCGCCTTGATTAGAAAAATGATAGATTCCCTTTTTCCATTCGCTTTCTTCGGCGTCTTCCAGTATAACCATGATCATTTCTGCCAGATCGGCGGCATATGTAGGAGATCCTTGCTGATCGGAAACAACGTTGATTTCCTCTTTTTCGTTCATCAGTTTCAGCATGGTTTTTACAAAATTTGTACCAAATTCGGAATACAGCCACGAGGTACGGATGATGACGAAATCGGGTTGGATTTCCTGTATGGCTTCTTCTCCTTTTAGTTTCGATTTGCCGTACACCGATAGGGGGTTGGGTATCGCCTCTTCGGTGTATGGGGTGGTTGATTTTCCATCAAAAACATAATCGGTAGAAATATGAACGAGGCGGCACCCGAATTCTTTTGCTGCTTTAGCCAGGTTCTCGACACCGGTATGGTTGATGAGATAGGCTTGTTCGGGTTCGCTCTCCGCTTTGTCTACTGCCGTATAGGCAGCACAATTGACAATGTAATCTATCGTATTATGTTCGATGAATTCTTTCACTTGAGGTAAAGAGGTGATATCCAATTCGGCAACATCGGTATAAATAAAATGAAATGCATTATTCGTGCGTTTTTGCAACTCACGAAGAGCATTGCCTAATTGCCCGTTTGCACCGGTTACCAACACATTTTTTTGAATCAGCCCATAATAGAATTCCTGTTTATGGGTAACGGTTTCCGTTCCGCCCAACTGTTTGGTTGTTCCTGTATAAATTGCCATATCTGTAAGTTTAGAATAGGGAAAGCATGTTAGGTTTTTTCTTGATCGATTATCTTGTATTTTTCCGAGAGTAATCGAAGAAAACGAATGATTTGTTCCATTGCTGCTTGCGTTTCTTGCGAGATTTCTTTTTTCTGTAGTTTCAGTAACAGATAACCATACACGGCAACAAAACACATCTCCAGTTCGGAGATATCATTTTGATTTGATTTTGCTTTTAGTTCAACAATTAATGGTAAGGTTTTGTAATAGGTCGTAATGTATGGTGCTTCTTTTGGATCGTTTAAAAGACGAAGATGAAGATCGGTAAGCTCGATAAGCACGTTTTTGTTGATTTGCAAATGCCCCTCTTTTTGAACACCTTCGGATTTCATCATCATAATCAGTCCTTCATACCAATCTCGCATTTCTTTTTTCTCTTCTTCGGAAAGATGAGCAGGATCGATGAGATTTTGTTGAATTTTATCGATATCCAAATTATAAGCACGCAAGATATCTTCTGTTTGCCACATATACAGCAAATATTCTGCGATATGCTCTTGTTTATTGGGTTTGAGGAACATCTTTAATCTATCTCTCCTTAGGATTACACTTTTAGGCGATCTCTTCAAAGATTCTATTCACTGCCTGTAATTGATCTAAAAAGTGTATTTTTGTGCAAAATTACAAATTTATGCTCAGGTTTCATACCATAGAAACAGGATATTTTTTTGCTGACGGGGGAGCAATGTTTGGTCCGATACCTAAAAAATACTGGTCGAGGCGTTATCCTTGCGATGAAAACAATATGTGTGAGATGGCCATGAGAATCCTTTTTGTTGAAACAGACGACAGAAATATTCTTGTTGATACCGGTGCCGGTGATAAACAACTCGATCGCCTGAAATTTTATCAACCTCACAAGTTGATTAATCTGTGCGCAGAAATTGGACGATTCGGTTATACTCCTGATGACATCACTGATGTTATTCTTACTCATTTACACTTTGATCATTGCGGTGGGGGTACGGTCAGAAATCCTCAAGAAGAAATTGTACCCACTTTTCCCAATGCGACCTATTGGTTGAGCCGGTTGCAATGGGAAAATTATCGTCATCCGTGTCTCTATGAGAAAGATTCTTTTTTTGCCGAAAATATTGAACCGGTTTTTGAAGCAGGACAATTGAGGCTGATTGATAAAGATTTTGAATTGTTCCCGGGGTTTTATCTTCGGCTGTTTAATGGGCATACACCCGGGCAGATTGTTGTGATTGTTAATACGGAATCGGGCAAATTGATTTTTCCGGGCGATGTGATACCTTCACGTGCACACATGTCCTTGGGTTGGTTGTCTGCTTTCGATAATCATGCTGCGTTGGCAATGGATGAGAAAAAGCGGCTCTTAGACGAAACTGCCGGTTCATCTTGCGTTTTTATTTTTTGTCACGACGCTTTTACACCTTTTTCAAAACTTCCGAATAATGATTTGTAAGATTGCGATAAAGATTGGGTGTGGAATTGATGTAGGAAAGAGTTTTTGGTATGGTTTTTGCTAACTATACACAGCTTTATGTATAAATTGGCATTGTTTTTGTATTTATAGAGTACAATAATGAGTCCACTTTAAAAAGTCGATGACTTTAATTTATTGTTTTTATTTTGTTTTTTGTTGATAAAACGCGCTTAAAATCTATTGTTATCAGATAAAAAAATCGTATATTGTATCCCGTTAAAGATCAAGAAATCATGTTCAAGAAGACACCGGAAAATCCGCAATTTGACTTGTTTTCCACGCCTTCCACCCAAATGCGAAAGCGTGAAGCAAAAAAGTATGATGATCCTCACGGGTGGCATAACCTGTTTTATGCAAATGTGACCTCCAAGATAGACGAAACCATTTTTTCCCCTTTGTTCAAAGAAGGTAACATGGGCGCTCCAAACGCTTCCATACGGGTGATTATCGCCATGTCCATTATCAAAGAAGGCTTCGGCTGCAGTGATGAAGATCTGTTTGAAAAATGCCAATTCGATCTGCTGGTGCGCAAAGCTTTGGGTCTTTTCTCCCTGAGCGATGTTGTGCCCTCTATCGATACTTATTATTTACTGAGAAGACGCATTTGCGAATACGAAAACCGGCATGGTGTCAACCTGATGGAAAAGAGCTTTGAACAGCTCACCGGTGACCAATTGTCCCGTTTCAAGATATCCGGTAAATCGGTGCGTATGGACAGTAAACTCATCGGCAGTAACATCGCAGGGTATTCGCGTTTCGAGATTATTCACAACACTTTTCGTCAGTTTATCAAAGGTCTGGGAGAGAGCGGACTGCTTCTTTTGAACCCCAAGCTCAGAAAACGGGTCGTTCTTTTTTTGGAAGAAGATGCACAGAAAATGATATACCGGCTAAACACTGAAACCATCGGTGAGAAAATCTCTTCCCTTGGCCGGCTCATTTATCAGGTTCTAAAACGTCTTTCGGAAACCACTCCCGGTTACGACCTTCTTCACCGTGTCTTCCACGAACAATATGAAGTCGTCAAGGGACAAGCCATTCTTCGACCCAAGGAAGATATCGCGGCCAAAAGCGTTCAAAACCACAATGACCCCGATGCCGATTATCGGGAAAAAGGAGGTCAAAAGGTAAAGGGTTACAGTGTGAACATCACCGAGACCTGTGATGATACGGATGAACAGAAAGACAAACCCAACCTGATCGTAAACGTTCAGGTGAAAGGGGCAAGTGCGGCCGACAACGACTACCTGAAGGAAGCCGTTACCAACATCCGGGAGAAGGTAAGCCACGATACAATAGAGAAAGTCTATGCCGATGGTGCTTATCAATCCCCTGATAACAGGGAGTTTGCCGATATGAACTCAATTGAACTTATAACGAGCGGATTACAAGGGAGACAATCTAAATATGATCTAGAGATGAAGGACGATGAGCTGATTGTCACCCATATCGAAACCGGAGAGATTATCCCTGCATACAAAACCGGAGATAAATGGAGGATTGCCACCGAGGGTAAGAGCAAGTACCGCTATTTTACCGACGAACAGATAGCAACAGCCGAACTAAGGCGCAAGCTGGCAGCCATTCCTCAAGAGGAACAGAACAAAAGAAACAACGTGGAGGCAACCATCTTTCAGTATTGTTTTCATACAAGGAACAATAAAACACGATACAGAGGTTTGCTCAAGCACAAATTGTTTACTTTCGCCCGATGTTTATGGATAAATCATGTCCGTCTTGGAAATTATCTGATAACAATAGGTCAAAGAGCGCATGAAAATGGTTTGATGACCGATTTTCGCTATATAAAGAGCTCCATTTTGGAGAAACTTTTCTTCTTTATTGTTTTTTTACTTCCTCGTTCAATAAAAACCGGAAAGGTAAAATCATCAAACTTATTTTTTAAACTTCAAATTGTCACTTTTTAAAGTGGACTCA
>Ga0208938_1001143_pt1 | contig 16112 bp, 12 predicted proteins | sample AD_UKC125_MetaG_FD_184434 | JGI IMG/M metagenome (GOLD analysis project Ga0208938, IMG submission 184434) | Active sludge microbial communities of municipal wastewater-treating anaerobic digesters from USA - AD_UKC125_MetaG (SPAdes) (version 2) | ecosystem: Engineered > Bioreactor > Anaerobic >...
GTAGAGCCAGTAGTCATTCTTGCGTTGTTGGGCTTGCCCCCACTCGTCTTGTTCGAGCCAAATGGCGCGAAGTCCGTCTTTGAGTCCTTTGACTTCTACGAGGCGCTGTTCGCGGGTGTGGGGGTTGCGGGCGTACAGGTCGTAGCCGACGCCTGCGGTTTGCCGGTCGTCCACGGTGAACCCGAGGCGTTCCAGTTCTGCGACGACTGTGCTGACGGCGACCTTCTCTGAGTCGGGGTCGTAGCCGAGTTCGTCCGTGCGGGCGCCCCCTATGACGGCGACCCAGCCGATGAGTCGGACGGCGGATGCCTGAACCGCTTTCACGTCTTGTAGCGCGGCGAGGCGGTGTTGCTTGTCACGTTCGAACGCTTCCAGGAGTGTTCTGCGCTCTGCGAGAGGCCGGTCGCGGATGTTCTCCTCGAACCGGTACTGCGTGGCTTCCAGTTGACTTTCGGCCGCGGCGATCCAGTCTCGGCGTTCCCTGACGAGAATCTCTCTCTGGTCGGCAAGGGCTGCTTCGGCGGCTTTGGTCGCGTCGTGGCGGAGCGCGGGCTTCAGGGTGAGGGCTGTGGTGGGCTGCGGGTCTCCCGGTAATGGCGTCCGAATGGCCATGAGCGATTCCCACGCAACGGGGATGGCCTGGTCGGCGGAGCATCGGATGAGGAATGGGGACTTGCGTGTGGTGCGTTTGGTGCCGTCGTGGAGTTGGATGTCAGCGTCGAACAGCATAAGGATGTATGAGGTGAGAGAGCCGGTGTCGACCAGGGCGGTGCCGCGGGCGAGGTCCGCTTCGCCTTGCTGCATCGCGTAGGTGACGAGTTCCTGGAACGGTTCCTCGGTGGGGCCAAGAACGATCACGTCGTCCAGACCGGCGGCACCGTCGTTGATTGCCTGCCGGACGCTGGCGCCGTCCGCCGCGATCAGCGCTGACTGTTCCTCGTTGAGCGCGGGTGGTAGAAGATCGTGTTGCGCGGTGACGAGGCGGATTCCTTGGGCGGGACCGGGGTTGATCCGCCAGTCTGATGATCTGGCTATCTGGTCGACCATGGCGTCCACGATGACCGGGTTGATCGCTTCGAGCCGGTCGTTGGCGAACCTATCCAACGCGTCGGAAAGGTTCGCCGGGGTTGCCAACGACCGTTCCTCGGCAACGATTCCCTGCGCGGCGACGATGAGGGCGCCCGTATCAGGAATGTGCACGTGGCGTCCGGCCTGGGCGTCGAGCATGGCTTTGCCCCAGTCGAAACCGGCGCGTTCAGCGGTGGCATCGAGGAGGTCGTAGACCTTCCCTTCAAGTGCTTCGGAGGCGGCATCAAGGTTGTTGAGCATGACCTCTTGCACACGTCCCTCGCGAGTGTTCGGGGCGACGAGGTGGTAGACGTACACCTCGCGTTGTTGGCCGACCCGGTGCAGCCGCCCGCCGCGCTGCTCCAGGCGAACCATGGACCACGGCAGATCGTAGTTGATCATCACGTTGGCGCTTTGCAAGTCGATGCCTTCACCGCCAGCATCAGTGGACACCAGCACTTGGAAGTCGCCGTTCAGGAACCTTGCCTGGAGGCTGTCCCTGTCGTGGTGATTGACGGACCCCTCAAGGATTTCCGTGGAGAACCCGGCGTCGGTGAACATACGATGGAGCCACCGGGCGGTATCAGTGAACTCGGTGAACACCAACAACTGCCCTTCACCTGGAGCGATGTGATGCTTCGTGATGGTCTCAGTCAGCGCCTCCCATTTCGAGGGCTCACCGTCGGCCATCGCCTGATCCAGCGTGGCGATGAGATTCTTCACCGTCCGTACTTCACCTGACCTGTCGCTGCTGCGCGCCGTGATGACCGCCTTCTCCGCGTCGTCCCAAGCGGTGTCGTCGTCAGCGGCATCACCCAAACCCAAGTCGGTCAACAGATCATCGGGCACGAGGGTGGCCGCCGCCGATCCTGGCTGCTTCAGAGCCGCTTCGCGTCGGCGCAGCGTCTCCGCGACGGCGAACAGTGAGGATGCAGCCCGTTTCCCGTAGATCGTCTGAGCGAGGGTCAAGGCAGACCCAGCGTAGAACTGGGCCACATAGTCCATCACCGCGTTGTAGGCGGCTTCCTCCGACGCTGTCATGTCCGTGGAGACCGTCTCGGAGAAACGGGGCTTGAACAGCGGCTCCCCGTCGTGATCGACCAAGTCCTCCTTCATCCGGCGAAGGAACGACAATCGGGACGGGACAAGGGCATCCTCGTACTCCCGGTCGCTCGGGGACCACGGATACATCAACGGGTCAAGCAGATTCATCAAGGCCCGGAAGTAGTGCTCCTTCCCCCGGTGCGGAGTCGCCGTCATCAGAAGGAGATGGTTCGTGCGGTCGGCCACCTGCTGCGCAGCAGTCAGATACTGGCTCGTCGGCGTCAGACGGTGCGCCTCATCAAAGACGACCAGCGACCAGGACGCGTGACTCCCCGCGGCCTTACGACGCACGTCCATGTTGTGCGTGAACAAATCCAACGACACGATCCACGTGTCATAGCGCGGGTCAAGGTCGAACTGGTCGGCTGCGATGGCTGAGGTGAGCACCTTTGCCTCAACACCGAACAACCGGCGCAGGTCCCGTTCCCACTTCGTCACCAAATGCGCAGGCACGACGAAGAGAGCATTCCCCGTAATCAACCCGCGACGGCGCCCCTCGGTCAGGTACATCGCACCCATGATGGTCTTGCCCGTTCCCGGCTCATCCGCCAGAAGGAACCGCAGTCGCGGCTGCCCCAACATATAGCCGTGAACGGCCTCGTCCTGATGCGCGTACGGCGTCAACGGACGCGTCGCCAAAATGCCCGAACGCAGGCGAGGCACCGCATGCTGCATCCACCTGCCCCACATCCCCGTCAACGCACGCTCGGGATCACCCTGCCGATCATTCGTCGGGACCAGCGCGTCACGCAGTTGATCCACCGAACAGATGATCCGATCCGGCTCACCATTGTGATCCAGGACAAAAAGATCAACCGACGTGTCACTGACGGCTTTGGCCCGCACAACCGTCACGAGATGACCATCCCAGCGGATTTGCGAATCCGGTTCAGGAAGCAGAGCCCCTCCGGTGCCTGCCGTGGTGCCGGTCATACTCCCCCTTCCATTCCATCAACCAAGGATGCTCAGGACATATCGGCGGCGCGCCAACATCAAGGATATTCTCGGTTGAACGGGCCAGGCGTTTCCTGTCGTGACCGGTAGCGAATGCGAAAATCCGCCGCAAGCGCCCACGCGAATCGCACCAAGGATGGGGCAAACCCGCGCCGCAACGAGACAGCCCACAACTCGTTCCTCAGTTGTCACACACGCCGATGGAAGATGAGACAGGTGATATGGAACTAAGCGGCTAGGTAATCCTCGTTGTAGGAGGCCATGCGGTGACGCATGAACTCCCGGAACACGAAAATGGGCGCGCTGACGAAGAACGTCATGGAGTTGTGCTCGAACGGGGAGCCGTGCCGATCGCGCATCAGGTAGTTGATCAACCCCTGCGATCGTTGCGCGTCGCCGCCGACGTCCTCCAGCGAGTGTTCACCCTTGGTGGATACTCGGGCAGCGAACAGCACATCGGCGTCCTGGGCTGCCGCCCGGACCAGTTCGACGGTCACATCGCTGCGGAACTCGACATCTGCCACGATCCACCACTCTATGTCCGGTGGCAGTTCGCCGCGGTCAGTGCCACGCGGGGACCCAAGGGTTAGCCCCCCGGGCCGCCCGCGAGACGTTCGGCTGCGGGTGACCGCTGCTCAGGCGTTCTGCTGCTCGGCGATTTCGTCGCGCACCTTGTCCATGTCCAGGGCCTTCGCCTGGCTGATGATGTCCCCGAGGGCGGCCGCGGGTAGGGCGCCGGGCTGGGAGAACAGCAGGACACCCTGCCGGAAGATCATCAGTGTCGGGATGGAACTGATCTGCGCCTGGGCGGCCAACGCCTGCTCGGCCTCAGTGTCAACTTTGCCGAACACCACGTCGGAATGCTCCTCGCTCGCCTTCTCGAACACCGGGGCGAACATCCGGCACGGTCCACACCAAGCGGCCCACCAGTCGACGAGCACGATGTCGTTACCCTCGATGGTGGTCATGAACGTGTCAGCGGTCAGGTCTACGGTTGCCATGATCTCTCCTTAGATACCCTCTACGGGTATAGGAACGCAGCGCTGGCAGCGAGTATTCCCACCGACCGAGCAGTTGCTTCTATAGCGAACCCAGCCAATTGCGCAGCAGCTCGATCCCAGCCTCACCGCTCTTCTCGGGGTGGAATTGCGTGGCGCATAACGGCCCGTTTTCCACCGCCGAGACGAATACACCTCCGTAGTCGGTCCAAGTGACCTCAGGCGGGGAAACCGAACCGCTGCCGAAGTCCGGCATGTCCAGCGACCGCGCAGCGTACGAGTGCACGAAGTAGAAGCGCTCGTCCGCCAGCCCCGCGAACAGGACGCTGTCGGAGGGCGGGGCCACCGTGTTCCACCCCATGTGGGGAAGGATCGGCGCGTTCAGTTGTTCAACTCGACCCGGCCACTGACCGACGCCCGCGGTGACCAGGCCGTGCTCCTGCCCGGCTTCGAACATCACCTGCATCCCCACGCAGATCCCTAGCACCGGCCGGCCACCAGCGAGGCGACGCTCAATGAGCCGAGGCCCGTTCACGGCGCGAAGACCCCGCATGCAGGACTCGAATGCGCCCACACCGGGCACTACCAGGCCGTCGGCGGCAGCCGCCACTTCGGCGTTGGCGGTCACCGTCACCTGCGCCCCGGCGGCTTCCAGAGCGCGCTGGGCAGAGCGTAGGTTTCCCGACCCGTAGTCAAGAACCACGACCTTGGTCATGAGCCCAGCGTGCCCTTGGTGGACGGTACCCCGACCACCCTCGGGTCGAGGGCGACCGCCTGCCGCAGCGCGCGCGCGAACGCTTTGAACTGTGCCTCAACGATGTGGTGGGCGTTGCGCCCCGACATCACTTTCACGTGCACAGTCATGTTCGCCGTGGCCACGATCGACTCGAAGATATGCCGGGTCAGGGTCGTGTCATAAGTGCCGATGAGCTCGATCAACTCCGGTTCCTCGTGCACCAGGTAGGGCCGACCGGACAGGTCCACGACGCACAATGCCAGCGCCTCGTCCAAGGGGATCATGGCGTTGCCGTAGCGCTGCACGCCGACCTTGTCCCCGAGCGCTTCCCGCAGCGCCTGTCCGAACGCCAGCGAGGTGTCCTCGACCGTGTGGTGGGCGTCAACCTCAAGGTCACCCTTGGTGCGCACAGTCAGGTCCAGGCCGCCGTGGCGGGCGACCTGGTCAAGCATGTGGTCGAAGAAGGGCACCCCGGTGCTGATATCAGCCTGGCCAGTGCCGTCGACATCGAGTTCGACGAGAACGTCGCTCTCTTTCGTGGTGCGCGCGACGCGGGCGGTTCGACTCATGCGGGCTCCCTGAGATCGGTAAGGGTCGGTAACTGGTCAAGAAGAGTCCGCATGTCCGCTGGTGTGCCGACGGTGACCCTCAACCAGAGGTCTAGCCCGACGTCGCGGACGAGGATCCCGGCATCGAGGAGTCGCTGCCACGCGGCGGTGGTGTCGCTGAAGGGACCGATCAGCAGGAAATTGGCATCGGAATCGGGACACTGCCAGCCTTGCGCAGTGGCGGCGGTGATGAAGTCGTCCCGGGTGGCCTTCAGGAGGGCGACCTGGTCCCCGAGACGTCCTGCGTACTCCACTGCCACGATTGCTGCTTCCTGGGTGAGGGCGGACAGGTGATACGGCAGGCGCACCAGCAACAGGGCATCGACCACCGCGGGGTCGGCGGTCAAGTACCCGACCCGGGCACCGGCGAAGGCGAAAGCCTTGCTCATGGTGCGGCTGACCAGCAACCGCGGGCGCCCTGGCAACAGGTGCACCGCACTGGGGACACTCGCGAATTCGCCGTAGGCCTCATCGACCACCACGATGCCGCGTTCGGTCTCGGCCACGGCGTCATGGGCGGCCTCAATAGCCGCCAGCGGCAGCGAACCGCCGGTCGGGTTGTTCGGGCTGCAGAGGAAGAGGACATCCGGGCGATGAGCACGGACCGCGGCCACGATCGTGTCGGCCGGCAGATCCAGGCCGGCGCGCGGCACACCAACGAAGCGTGTCCCCGTCCCCCGGCTGATCAGTTCGTGCATCGTGTATCCGGGGGTGAAACCCAGTGCGAGCCGGTCCGGACCGCCGAACGCCTGCAGGATCTGTTGCAGGATCTCGTTGGACCCGTTGGCGGCCCAGATCTGCTCGGCGGTGAGGTCAGCGCCGGTCTGGGTGCTCAGATAACCCGCAAGAGCGGCCCGCAGCGCAGCGGCATCCCGGTCGGGGTAGCGGTTGAGGTCGGTGGCAACGCGACGACCGATCTCGACGATCATCTCCGGGGGCGGCGGGTAGGGGTTCTCGTTGGTGTTCAGCCGCACGGGAACATCGAGTTGCGGCGCACCGTAAGCGCTGCGCCCCACGAGTTCCGGGCGCAAGGGCAGGTCCGTCACGGGCGTTCCCGGCGGATGGTCACGGCGCGACCGTGAGCCGGCAGGTCTTCGGCGATCGCCAGCGCGAGTACCTGGTCGGTGACCTGCTCGAGGGCCGCCGCGTCGTACTCGATGACCTGGACACTGCGCAGGAACGTCGTGACGTTCAAGCCACTGGAGTGGCAGGCACACCCGGCTGTCGGCAAGACGTGATTGGACCCGGCCAAATAGTCGCCCAGCGACACGGGGCTGTGAGGCCCGACGAAGATCGCCCCCGCATTGCTGATGCGAGCGGCATCCTGAGCGGCGTTGCGGGTGTGGATCTCCAAATGCTCCGCGGCGTAGGTATCGGCACAGGCCAGGGACTGCTCGAGACCGGAGGTGATCACCGCGGCACTCTGCCGGCCGGACAAGGCGATCTCGATCCGTTCCGAGTGTTTGGTGGCTGCCACCTGCACGGCCAACTCAGCGTCCACCGCATCGACGAGTTCGCGACTGTCCGTGATCAGCACGGACGCCGCAACGACATCGTGCTCGGCTTGGGAGATGAGGTCGGCAGCCACCAGAGCTGCATCGGCAGTGTCGTCGGCGACGATCGCGATCTCCGTGGGACCCGCCTCGCTGTCGATGCCGACACTGCCGCGTAGCAGCCGTTTGGCCTCGGTCACGTAGATGTTCCCCGGTCCGGTGATGACGTTCACCGCTGGCACACCCTGCACTCCCAGCGCGAGCATCGCCACGGCTTGTGCCCCGCCGGCCGCGTACACCTCATCGATCCCCAGCAGCGCACACGCGGCCAGGATCGTGGGGTGGGGCCAGCCGTCGTTGTCGATCTGCGGCGGGCTGACGACGGCCATCGACTCGACGCCAGCCACCCGGGCTGGAACCACGTTCATGACAACACTGGAGGGGTAGACGGCACGGCCACCTGGGACGTACAGGCCCACCCGGCGCACGGGTCGCCACGTTTGGCGCACGACCGCGCCGGGTCCCAGTTGCGTCGTGCGCGGCTCCGGGAGCTGATCAGTGTGGACGGTCGTCGTACGCTCGATCGCCGTGAGCAGTGCCGCACGGACGGCCGGGTCCAGGTTCACCTCCGCGGCAGCGATCACCTCGGCCGGGACTCGCAGCGTCGCTGGACGCACCCCGTCGAATCGCTGCCCGAAGTCCAGCACCGCTTCGGCACCTCGTGACCGGACATCGTCAATGATGTGGCTGACCGCGGCCGACTCCCCCTCGGGCAGGGCCCGGGGCACATCGAACGGCTCATCGGCGGTCAGGTCGATCCGGCGCAGCATGTCTCAATGGTATTCGGCACTGCTCAGCGGCTAAGTTCGAGGACGTGGCCAAGCGCAAGAAGGACGATCGTGCCTCCACCCCGGCAATGGTGGCGCTGCGGGAGGCCAGCATCGCCTTCGCGATTCATGAATACCACCATGATCCGGACGAGACCGCCTACGGCGACGAGGCGGCCGCCGCGTTGCGCTTGGACCCGGAGCGGGTTTTCAAAACGCTGGTCGTGGAGGTGGATGGTCAGTTGGTCGTGGGTATTGTGCCGGTCAGCGGTCAACTGAACCTCAAGGCACTGGCCGCCGCCGTGGGTGGGAAGAAGGCGGCGATGGCCGACCCCAAAGCCGTCGAGAAGACCACCGGCTACGTCTTGGGTGGTGTCTCCCCCGTGGGCCAGCGCAAGGCGCTGCCGACTGTCCTGGATGACAGAGCGGTGACTTTCGGCACCATCTTCGTCTCGGGCGGAAAGCGTGGCCTGGACATCGAACTCAAGCCTGATGATCTGATCAAGGCGACGAACGCGAGGACGGCACCGATCGGGGTGTAGTTGGCCGGCGCCAAGAGCCACGCCGTGGCGTCCGGATCGGCGCTCCCCTGGCCGTGAGCCGAGCATCACCGAGGTCGCGACCATTGCGGGGTCGTTCACCGCTACTGCCGCGCCACCTTGCGCAAAGAGCGTCGACCGCTTCGATCTCGGCCCCGTCGTCGGTCATGATCCACGATGAGGACCTGTTTGGGGTATTCGGCAGTTGTTGTTGCGACACGCCGTGGCCAATCGCACCTTCTGCCCATTTGCGGCTGGAGTTCTTCCAGGGCACGGGGTCGGGACGGCGGTGGTGTATGTCTGGCAGTCCGGCGGTAGTCCGCGAGGGTGGGGCCATGGGATCACCGCCGGCCTTGCCCAGAGTGCGTCTACGGCGCAGAAGGGAACTGCTGCACGGGCGTGGCCACGTCGATGTCCGCTTCCTCGTCCGACTCCGGGTCGCGCGCGAACGCCGAGCTCAGAATCACTACCAACAGCGCGCTGAACGCCGCCATCAGCAGGACACCATTGGCCTGTAGCGTCAGCGGCAGTTCCACGATGGCGCCGTCGCGCACCATCGAGCGCCCAGCGAGCCACCAACCCAGCACCCGCGCCACCGCGGCGCACATTCCCGCTGCGATGATGACCCCCACCACTTGAACCCCGCCCTGGCCAAAACCCAGTTGTCGCAATCTGCGCGCAGCGACCCCACCGAGCACCAGTCCGGCGACCAACAGAGCCAGTGCCAGCGTCAGATCGGCTATCGCAAATCCTTGCGGGTACGGTTCGATGAACCCACCATCCCCGTGGGCGACGGCGACCCGGGGCGCGAGCAGCACCCAGGCCAGCCCAGCGGGCACCCCCAGTGCCGCCCCCAGCAGCAGATACCGGGCGATCACTCCCACGGCTGGGAGCGGCGTCACGCGGGCAGGCACCCTGACCCCAGCAGAGCTTTGAGGTCGGCGCCGAGTGCCGAACTGGGCACCACACGAAACCCCTCGTCGAGACGCAGCACGGTCGTACGGGTGCCACTGACCATCTGCAGATGCACCTCGGTGGGCCCGGGATGGGCGGACAGCACGTTCTTCAAACGGTCGACGGTGTCCGGGGTGCACTGCTGGGCCGACACCGTGATGAGGAACGGCTGATTGCGGTCCACAGAGACGTCAGGCGCGGTGACCTCCATGGCCATAAGTCGCGGCGACTCCTCGTTGACCTCCAGCCGACCCTTGATCTTCAGGATCGCATCGGTATGGCAGTACGGCGCCACCTGCTCGAACACCTTCGGGAACACCAGCACCTGGATCTCGCCGCTGAGATCCTCCACGACCAACTGCGCGTACGGCTTACCGCCCTTGGTGGTGCGTCGGGTGGCCTGGGTGACCAGGCCCGCGATGGTCACCACCCGTGCCTCTGAGGTCTCCACCGCGGTCAGATCCGAGATCTGGCCATCGGAGATGCTGCGCAACTGGGACTCGAGGCCGAACAACGGATGGTCGGAGACGTACAGCCCCAACATCTCCCGCTCATGGGCCAGAAGGACGCTCTTGTCCCACTCCCCCACAGGAATCTGCAGGGCCAGTCCGGGCGCGACCTCCTCGTCGGCGGACATGTCCCCGAAGAGGTCGAACTGCCCGATCGCCTCGGCACGCTTTGTGCTCAGCACCTCGTCGACCGCGGCCTCGTGCACGCTGATCAGACCCCGACGGGTGTGCCCCAACGAGTCGAAGGCACCGCTCTTGATCAGGGATTCCACTGTGCGTTTATTGCACGCCTGCGCCTCGATCTTGGCCAGGAAGTCCTGGAAGTCAGCGAACCTGCCCTTGGCCGAGCGGGAGGCGATGATCGATTCGACGACAGCCTCACCGACGTTGCGGACCGCGGACAGACCGAAGCGGATGGTGTCGCCCACGGCCGTGAACCGGGACTGCGAGTCATTGACGTCCGGCGGCAGCACCTTGACGCCCATGTGCCGGCACTCAGCGAGGTAGATCGCGGACTTGTCCTTGTTGTCCTTGACGCTCTCCAGCAAGGCGGCCATGTACTCGGTCGGGTAGTTGGCCTTCAGATACGCCGTCCAGTAGGACACCAGACCGTACCCGGCGGAGTGGGCCTTGTTGAAGGCGTAGTCCGCGAAGGGGACCAGGATCTCCCACAACGTGTTGATCGCGGCGTCGCTGTACCCGTTGGCGCGCATGCCGGCGGCGAAGGGTCCGAACTCCTTGTCGAGAATCTCCTTCTTCTTCTTACCCATGGCCCGGCGCAGCAGGTCGGCTTGTCCGAGGCTATAGCCGGCAACACGCTGCGCGATCGTCATGACCTGTTCCTGGTAGACGATCACGCCGTAGGTCTCGTTGAGGATGTCCTCCAAAGGATCGGCCAGTTCCGGGTGGATCGGCGTGACGGGCTGGCGACGGTTCTTGCGATCGGCGTAGTCGTTGTGGGCGTTGGCCCCCATCGGACCGGGCCGGTAGAGCGCGAGCACCGCGGAGATGTCATCGAAGGAGTCCGGCTTCATGCTGCGCAGCAGCGCACGCATCGGCCCGCCATCGAGTTGGAACACCCCGAGGGTGTCGCCGCGGGCGAGCAGGTCGTAGGTGGGGCCGTCCAGCAGCGGCAGGTCCTCCAGCACCAAGGTCTCGCCCTTGTTGATCTCGATGTTGAACAGGCAGTCATCGAGGACGGTGAGGTTACGCAGGCCGAGGAAGTCCATCTTCAGCAGACCGAGTTCCTCACAGGCGCCCATGTCGAACTGGGTGACGATGGAGCCGTCGTCTCGCATCCACAACGGGACCACATCCAACAACTTCGCCCTCGACAGGATCACACCTGCCGCATGGACGCCGGGCTGGCGTTTCAGGCCCTCGAGCCCGCGGGCGGTCGCCACCACCTGCGCGACCTGCGGATCGCTGTCGTGTAACGCGCGGAACTCGCCGGCCTCCGCGTAGCGAGCGTGTTTGGGGTCGAAGATCCCGGCCAACGGGATGTCCTTGCCCATGACGGCATCGGGCATGGCCTTGGTGATCTGGTCGCCCAAGGCGTACGGGAAGCCGAGCGCGCGTGCCGAGTCCTTGATGGCCGCCTTGGCCTTGATCGAGCCGTAGGTGACGATCTGCGCCACCTGGTCGGCGCCGTACTTGTCCGTGGCGTACCGGATCATCTCGCCACGCCGGCGCTCGTCGAAGTCCATGTCGATGTCAGGCATCGAGACCCGATCGGGGTTCAGGAACCGCTCAAAGATCAGGCCGTGTTCGATCGGGTCGAGTTCCGTGATGCCCATGGCCCACGCGATCAGCGCACCTGCTGCCGAGCCACGGCCTGGCCCGACCCGGATGCCGTTGGCCTTGGCGTGGCGCACCAGGTCGGCCACCACGAGGAAGTAACTGGGGTATCCCATCTGGTTGATGACCGAGATCTCGTACTCGGCCTGCTCGAGGTGACGCTGGGGCACGGGGTTGGGGGCGAACCGCTCCTCCAGGCCGCGGTGCACCTCCTTGGCCATCCAGGACTCCTCGGTCTCCCCCGCAGGCACGTCGAAACGCGGCATCAGGTTCGCGGAGTCGTCGAAGGCGACATTGCACCGTTCGGCGATCCACAGCGTGTTGTCACACGCTTCGGGCAGTTCCCGCCAGACATCGCGCATCTGATCGGCGCTCTTGAGGAAGTAGCCGGAGCCATTGAACCGGAAGCGCTTCTCATCGTTGACCTGTGCCCGGGTTCCGATGCACAGCAGCACGTCGTGGGCCTCGGCGTCGGACTCGTGGACGTAGTGCAGGTCGTTGGTCGCCACCAGCGGCAGGCCCAGGGTGCGCGCGATCTTGAGCAGGTCCTCGCGATGACGGCGCTCGATGTCCAGGTCGTGGTCCATCAACTCACAGAAGAAGTTGTCCTTGCCCAGGATCTCCTGGAAGTCCGCGGCAGCTGCCAGCGCCTTGTCGTACGCCCCTGCGCGCAGCCACATGTTGACCTCACCGCTGGGGCAGCCCGTCGTGGCGATCAGGCCCTTACCGAACCGATCCAGCAGTTCACGGTCGAAGCGAGGTTTGCGGTAATACCCCTCGATACTGGCCAGACTCGACATCCGGAACAGGTTGTGCATCCCCTCGGTGGTCTCCGCCAGCACCGTCATGTGGGTGTACGCCTGTTTGCCCTTGATCGTGGGGGTGCCGTCCTCCGCCACGTCGTCCCCGGGGACCTCCCCGAAGTCGAAAGGGGATTTGGTCGCCCGGCCCTGCGGCGCGTAGTACCCCTCGATGCCGATGATCGGCTTCACGCCGTACTTGTTGGCCTTCTTGTAGAAGTCGTAGGCACCGAACACATTGCCGTGATCGGTCATCGCGATCGCGGGCATCTCCAGCCGGGCGGCCTCTGCGAGCAGGTCGTCCAGCCGCGCCGCACCATCGAGCATCGAGTACTCGGTGTGGACATGCAAATGGACGAACGAGTCCGGCACAGGATCTCCTTTGGGCTGGGTTTCCAGGGTAAGCCGAGGGTGTGACGAGCGGGGCGGATCGACGCGCGTGGGTTGGGCTTTGACGTCGGGCCGGGTGGCAGGCAGGTTGGGATACGCCCGCTTCGTCCAGATCCGCCCCTTTCCGAATGGGCGAATCTGAACGAAAGCGGCGATTCCGCCCAGAGTCGCCCCCCTGCGCGGTGCGGCGGACCTCACGCCAGCCGAATCACCTCCAGCGCATGCTCCAGATCCGGCGGGTAAGGGCTCACGAACTCCACCAGGCTGCCCGATCCCGGATGGCGGAAACCGAGGCGCACCGCATGCAACCACTGCCGGGTCAGGCCCAAGCGCTGCGCGAGGTTCGGATCGGCGCCATAGGTCAGGTCCCCGCAACACGGGTGGTGAACGGCCGCCATGTGCACCCGGATCTGATGAGTGCGTCCGGTCTCCAGCGTGACCTCCAGCAGGGAGGCGAACCGGTGGTTCTCGATCGTCTGGTAGTGGGTGATGCTGGCCCGTCCGTCGGCAGTGACCCCGAACTTGTGATCGTGGCGGGGATCCCGACCGATAGGAGCGTCGATCGTGCCGGCCCGCGGGTCGGGGTGGCCCTGCACCAAGGCGTGATACACCTTCGTCACTTCGCGGGCTTTGAAGGCGCGCTTCAGAGCGGAGTAGGCACGAGCGGACTTGGCCACCGCCATCACGCCGCTGGTGCCCACGTCGAGGCGGTGCACGATGCCCTGCCGCTCCTCCGGACCCACGTCAGCGATTTGGAAACCCATCCGGGCCACCGCGTCGAGAACTGTCGGGCCGGTCCATCCCGGGCTGGAATGGGCCGCCATACCGACGGGTTTGTCCACAACGATGACGTCGGAGTCGTGGTACAGCAATGGCAGATCCAGGAATGGCCGGTCGCGCTCGGGCGCATCGAGATCCGCCACGCTCACCGTCTGGTCGGCCAGCACCCGCGCGGACTTGGGCAGCAGTTCGCCATCAAGGGTCACCCGGGCGTGGTCGATCAGCTCGGCCGCCTTGCTGCGGGAAACGCCCAGCATCCGGGACAGTGCTTGGTCCAGGCGCTGACCGTCGAGGCCGTCGGGCACGGAGTAGGAGCGCGACGTCACGCGGGCGCTTCCTGCGGTTCGGGCTCGGCGTCGTACGGAACGTTGAGCAGGCTCAGGATGACAATCAGGATCGCCGCGCCGATCAGCGACATGTCAGCAACATTGAAGACCGGCCAGTTGGGCAGGCGCAGGAAGTCCACCACGTGGCCCTGCAGAACGGATGGCTCGCGGAAGATGCGGTCGAGCAGGTTGCCCAGCGCGCCACCCAGCATCAGGCCCAGAGCCACCCCCCACCACATCGACGTCAGTTTGGTCGACATCCGGAACAGGACGACGGCCACCACGACGGCAATGAGGCTGAACACGATGGTGGCACTGCCACCCAGACCGAAGGCCGCACCGGGATTGCGCACGAAGGAGAAGCGCAACAGGTCACCGATGATCTGTCGGTCGGGCTGGCCCTCCAGCGTCGCCACGGCCCACACTTTGGACATCTGATCAATGATCAGAACGAGGGCAGCGGTCGACCAGGCAACGATGGCGGCGGGATGTCTCATCGCCTCCCACGGTAACGGGCACGTGCGAGGAGTCGTGCTGCCACCATTGTTCACGGGCTCGCCCTATCTCGAGCGCAGATGCTCCCAGCGCCCGGCCACCTCAAGGGCAGGTGCCTCGACCCGCACCCGCTTTGCGCGAGAGGTGACGCCCGCAACGATCGCCACCTGGGCGACGCGCAGGCCCAGGGCAGCCGCGAGGGCCGCACACACCGCCCGGTTTGCGGCGCCGTCGACCGCCACAGCGCTCACCCGCACGACCAGACGCCCGTCGTGCTCACCACCCACCCGGGTCTGCCGCGATCCGGGCTTGGTCCAGACGTCGCCCTCGAACACCGAGCCCACAGTAGTCCCCCGATACCCTCGTACTGCAGCCATATCGAAGGAGTGGAATGTACCGTTCTGTACCCCCGAAAGTTGATCTGCCGGCGATGGAGCGCGAGATCATCGGGTTCTGGGACAGCCACGACGTGTTCCACCGGTCGCTGCGCGCCTCTGAGGGCAAGCCGCAGTGGACCTTCTACGAGGGGCCGCCGACGGCCAACGGCACGCCCGGTGTGCACCACATCGAGGCGCGGGTGTTCAAGGATCTGTTCCCCCGGTACCGGACCATGAAGGGGTACCACGTCCCGCGCAAGGCCGGCTGGGACTGCCACGGCCTGCCCGTCGAACTCGCAGTGGAGAAAGAACTTGGGTTCAACGGTAAACCTGACATCGAGGCCTACGGGATAGCGGAGTTCAACGAGAAGTGTCGGGAGTCCGTGCTACGCCACGTGGATGCGTTCTCCGAGATGACCTCACGAATGGGCTACTGGGTCGACATGGACGACGCCTACTGGACGATGTCGCCCGACTACATCGACAGTGTCTGGTGGTCACTGAAGACGATTTTCGACAAGGGACTGCTGGAGCAGGACTACCGCGTCTCCCCCTACTGCCCTCGCTGCGGGACCACCCTCAGCGACCATGAACTGGCCCAGGGCTACGAGACAGTGGTTGATCCCTCGGTCTTCGTGACCTGCGAGGTCACCGACGGCGATCTCGCCCAACGCTTCCCAGGCGTCGCGCTGCTCGTGTGGACGACCACTCCGTGGACCCTGGTCTCGAACACAGCGGTGGCCGTCTCTGCAGAGGCAACCTACGTTGTGGCCCACAAGGATGGGCAGACCCTGGTCGTCGCCGAGGATCTGCTCGGGGCCACGCTTGGCGAGGACGCCGAGATCCTGCACCGCCTGCCCGGCGCGGACCTGCAAGGGGTGCACTACCGAGCGCCCTTCGACCTCGTGGACATTCCCGCCGCGCACTACGTGATCCAAGGCGATTTCGTCACAACCAGCGACGGCTCGGGGATCGTGCACCTTGCCCCAGCGTTCGGCGCCGACGACATGGCCGTCTGCCGGGCCTACGACCTCCCGGTGGTGAACCCGGTCACCACGGACGGCCATTTCGGCGCTGAGGTGCCGCTGGTCGGCGGTCAGTTCTTCAAGCACGCCGACGAGGATCTCGTCGCGGATCTCGACAGGCGCGGCCTGCTTTTCAAGCGGGTGCCGTATGAGCACGCCTACCCGCACTGCTGGCGTTGCCACACCCCCTTGATCTACTACGCATTGCCGTCCTGGTACATCCGAACCACCGCGATCAAGGACGAGTTGTTGGCGCAGAACGAGGCCACGAACTGGTACCCGCAGACGATCCAGTGGGGCCGATACGGCGACTGGCTGCGCAACAACATCGA
>Ga0208938_1001146_pt1 | contig 16075 bp, 14 predicted proteins | sample AD_UKC125_MetaG_FD_184434 | JGI IMG/M metagenome (GOLD analysis project Ga0208938, IMG submission 184434) | Active sludge microbial communities of municipal wastewater-treating anaerobic digesters from USA - AD_UKC125_MetaG (SPAdes) (version 2) | ecosystem: Engineered > Bioreactor > Anaerobic >...
CGAGCCGCCGAACTGCCCAATCAGAACCCGACCACCGGACATCACCGCAGCGAGTCCAGGTACGCGACCGTCCCCTTCGTGAAGACGTACAGGTGGGCTCCAGGTCGCTGTGGGTAGTGATCGAGAATCGTCGGCAGCGTGTCAGAAGGCGTGTGCCAGTAGGACCCGTGCTCCTCGGTCTGGGTGTAGCCGTCAAATTCCCCGATCTCCCAGTTGGTCGCCTCAAAGGCGACGATCGGGATGCCCACCTTGTTGAACGCGGTGTAGTCGCTGAAGCCGTTGGGCGTGATCCCAGCCGGGTAGGCCCGGTTCCAGCCAGGTTGTATCTGCAGCGGAAGCATGTGCCTCGCGGCCACCCCAAGCATGGCGTCGCGGGGTCCAGTCCGGCGATTGGCACCAGCGTGGACATAGAGGTGATCGCCCACGATGAGCGAGTCGTAGTTGATCATCACCTGGGTCCGGCGGATCTGGGCCTTGCTCATCCGCTGCACAAACCTGTTGGACCCCACCAACCCGCCGGGATTCTCCTCAGCGCCGAAGGCCACGAAAGTCACAGTGAAGGGCAGCGGACCTCGCTTCGCAACCCGCTTGGCCACCTCGAGCATCACGCTCACACCGCTGGCGTTGTCGTCGGCACCTGCCCCCTCCGGGCGGTTGTCGTAGTGCGCCCCGATGATGACTCGCCGCGATGTCGTGCCAGGCAGGGTGGCGATGATGTTGCGGGAGGTGTACCGAACCCCCTTGCGGGTGAACGCGAACTTCTGCACGCGGGTGTCGAGGCCGTAGTTGTCGAACCACGATCGGATCTTGGCACCGGCTCTTCGCTCCCCGGCAGTGCCCTGCACGCGGGGCTCGGTGGTCAACTGCTCCACGATTCCCAGCGCGTACTGACCCATCGGTCGCGGGTGCTCGGTCGCGACCGCCGGGGTGACCCCGATCAGCAGGACCCCAACCACGCACATCACACGCTTCATAATGTCCACGCTACTCCCGGCATTGCGGCCTCCCGGTTCATCCCGACCACAGCGGGTACCTGACCACCATGGAGGAGACCGTCGACCATGCTGAGATCCGCGAGTGGGCCAAAGCGCGTGGTGTCGTGCCGCGGCGACACGGCCAGGACCTCTCGTTCACGGACGGCGTCCAGATCAGCTGGCAGGAGTGGTTCGAGCAGTTCGACGCCAGCGGTCTGCGGCTGAGCTACGACGCGACCAACACCGCACCCCGCAGCCTGGTCTACCGGCTCGCCTGACGAATGCCGCCCGTGGCTTGTTTACTCCTTACGGTCCCTAGTTGCAGGGAGGTCGACCGGTGCGGGAGATTGCATCTGAGTGGCACACTGGAAGTGTGCAGCCGCCTGAAGCAGGCTCCGGCGATGGGCTGACGGTGGCCTCCACACACGCAGAAGCACTTGTTAACGGTGCCCCCGCGACCGGAGACGATCTCGCTGACGACCGGGACGTGGCCGCCGAACTCAGAGATGGCCAAGCGAATGACCGAGACCGTGCCTCGGATGAGCAGGACGTCATCCATGGGCGCCCAGGGCGAACCCGCGCGGTGCAACGTGCGGCGGCTCGCCAAGATCGCGAATCTGCGGCCGAGGATCGGCGCTGCGCAGCTCTTGACCGTTCAGCAGCCGCCGCGAGTCTCGCGCAAGCCGCAGAGCGGATCGATTCCTTGCTGCATGACTCACTCACTGGGTTCTTTCCGCGCGGCGCCGGATGGACGGAACTCGAGCGCATGGCCGAGCAATGCCAGGAAACCGGCGAACCGTTCACGGTCGCCTTCGTCGATATTGATGGCCTGAAAGCGGTGAACGACGCAGCAGGTCACGAGGCGGGCGACTCACTGATCCGTGTCGTGTCGGACGCGATCAAATCCGTTCTGCGCGACTGCGACATCGTGATTCGCTACGGCGGCGACGAGTTCATATGCGGCATGCCGGGCATATCCGAGGTGACGGCCTGTGAACGCTTCGCGGACATGCAAAAACAACTGGCCGAAGGTGGCAGGGGCATGGCATCAGTCGGGACAGCTCAACTGCAGCCCTGCGACTCGTTGCAGGACGTCATCAGTCGCGCCGACACCGCGATGTACGCGTCGAAGTCGGATCCAGGACTGCGTCGCCAAATCACGGCCGGTGACCTCAGGCCCGGCCCATCAGTCTGACGAGCGCGGAACGCCGCCGAGAGTGTTCCCTGAGCAAGGGATCGCGCGGGCACTGTGCGAGGGTGGTTACCCGCGCCATCCAGCCAAGGCCGATCCCGGGGCCCACGTCGAATGTGTGCCGCTGCTGATCCGCTCGGGCAGCGTGACCCGGGCAACGGGTCCGTCCGCGACATTTGCGGCGTCGAAGACCAGTGCCTGGGACCGGTTCTGGGGCATGTCGATGGTAAAAGTCACCAGGTAACCGTCGTCCTCGCCCGTCGAACCGACCCTGGGTGCCATCGCCGTCTCCGAGCAGTACACCCCATCGGGCAGCATGAAGGCCTGCTCCGTGCCGGCGTCCACATCGTGCTTGACCAGGCCGTTGAATTGGAACTTCCCGGGGACGCCGGTTGCGGCGTAGGTGTAGCGGTGTCGGCGCCCACCATGCAGACCATTGATCATGCCGAACTCGGTGATGGTGTCGGACAGTCGTTCCTCCTTCACCGCACCCGTGACCAGATTGAGCCGCCAACGGTGCAGGTGGGTCTGCATCCCATCCAGCGACAGGAACCGCGAGATCCGCTCGTAGTACGTGGCATCGGGGCCCACCGCAGGCATGGGGTCATCCTGGAAGAAGCCGTCGAGCACGATCTCGTCGCCGTCCTCGTAGGCGTTCACCCAATGCAGCACGTAGGTCGGGTCCGCCTCGAACCACTGCACGGTGTCGCCTCGGCGACCGATGACGCCAAGCCGCGTGGGCAAGTCCCGGCGGAAGGTCGGCGCGTACACACCCCGCGGGATGAGATCGGGCTCCCAGAACAACGGGCAGTCGTTGAGGATGGCGTAGTTCTCGGTGAAGGCCATGTCGTGCGGGATCCGCGGCCCGGGCAGTTCCACCGGCACGTAGTGCACGAGTGTGTCGGTCTCGTCGACCACCCCGTAGTTCAGGAAAGGCTCCTCCACGGAGTAGTTGAAGAACATCAGCTCGCCGGTGTGCTCGTCCAGTTTCGGGTGAGCGCTGGTGCCCCGCTCGGGCACCCACGGGGCCTTGCCGTGCGGGTCCAGTGTCACCGGGTCCATCCGGTAGCCCTCGCCACACTCGAAATGGGTCGACAGCGCGAAGCCGTTGTGCACCACAACGTCGGTGCTGGAGGCGTCCTTGAGCTGGTGCCGGGCACCCCAGCCCCGACGTCCGGGGCGCTCGGCCAAACCGGCCCACAACGGCCCGCCAGCCTGCTGCTCAGCCAGCATGGCGTCGGTGCGGACGAACTTGTTGCTGTAAAACGCTTGCCCGTCGCGGAAGCCGATCGCATGCAACATGCCGTCCCCGTCAAACGGGTGGTAACGCTTCATCGCCGGATGCAGCGGGTTCTCAGTGTTCCGCAGGTACACCCCGTCGAGGTCCTCGGGGATGTCACCCTCGACCACCATGTCCGTCGCCCGCCACTCGGTGTTCTGCGGGTGCCACGGACCAGTGCGATACGGGTGGTCGTCGTCCTCGGGAAGAGTGCTGAGCAGGCGGCCGACGATCTCGATGTCCATGTGGCTCAGGGTAGGTCCCCAACCGCCCGCTGACCATGGTGGTGGTTGTCGCGGCGAACGTGTCGACGCGCGTGGGCGATGGCGGCGGGGGTCGAATCGAAGAGGTGGTTGTTGGTTCGGAGATCGTCAATGATGCCTGTGGCCTCCAGCTGTGGCAGGAATCGCTGCGGCAATCCTGACACCAGAACCGTCGTTCCCCTGGCCTCGAGGCCGCGAATCGTGTCACTGAGCACCGCCGCCCCCGTGGCATCCAACGTGCTCATGTGCGACATGCGCAGGATCACCACGCGAGTGTCTGTGATTTCGGCCAACTCCATCAGGGCACTGTGGGCGCCCCCGAAGAACAGCGGACCATCCAGGCGATAGGCGACGATGTGCTCGTCAAGTAGCGCCCGCTCGCTTGCGGTGTGGGAATCCGCTGCGTCGCTCAGCGGCATTTCCGTGAGGGAGGTGGATCGAGCGACCTGACGCAGTGCCGTGGCGCCGGCGACGACGATCCCGAGGATGACGGCCGTGGCCAGATCAAGCGCAACGGTTGCCACAAACGTCACGATCAGCACGATGGCATCGCTTCGGCTTGCGCGCAGCAGGACTCGCAGACTCGATACTTCCACCATCCGGGCGGCCGTCGCTATCAGGACGCCAGCCAGGACGGCCAACGGGATCAGGGCCACGACAGTCCCCAGGGCCACCACCACCAGCACCAGCACCAGCGCGTGCACGAGCGCAGCCAGGCGCGACACGGCGCCGGTTCGCACGTTGACGGCCGTGCGGGCGATCGCAGCGGTTGCCGGGATTCCACCGAACAGCGGGCTTGCGATGTTGGCCAGACCCTGTCCGAAGAGCTCTCGGTCGGGATCATGGCGTCCTGACACACTCATCGCGTCTGCCACCGTTGCTGACAGCAGACTCTCCAGCGCGGCCAGCGCCGCCACGGCGAGCGCGGGAGCGGCTAACACCCGCAGGTCTGACCACCTGAAGTCCGGCAGTTGGGGGGCGGGTATCGCCGACGGAAGGGTACCGATGGCGGCCACCGGGATGTCAGCCACCTGCACGAGCACTGTTGCCCCTACGACTGCGATGAGAGCCACTGGCACAGCCGGTCGCACACGAAGCCGCGCTGCCCCAAGGATCACAACGACTGTCCCCATGGTCAACAGCAAGGGGGGCCACTGCGGAGCGGACAACCACGCCCAGAGATCATCGATGGCGCTGAGTACGACCTGCTCGCCACCGCCCTCTTGGCCCAAGGCAGCCGGGACCTGCTGTAACGCGATGATGACCGCGATCCCCAAAGTGAATCCCTCGATCACCGGCAGCGGCACGAAGCGGATATACCTCCCCAAACCAGCGAAGGCCATCACGAGAAGGAGCAGTCCCGCCATGATGCCCACGACGAGGACACCGTTGGCCCCATAGGCTGCGACGATCGGCACCAGTACCACTGTCATGGCCCCGGTCGGCCCTGAGACTTGAACGTTGCTTCCCCCGAACACGGCCGCCACGACCCCTGCCACGATCGCTGTCACGAGTCCCGCCGCCGCGCCGAGGCCGGAGGTGATCCCAAAGGCGAGCGCCAGCGGCAAAGCGACTACTCCAACAGTCAAACCGGACTGTAGATCACGGGCGGGTGCAATCCGCATGGCGCTGAAGTCACTTCGTTGGGGCAGCAGCGATCTCGTACGCTGCCACGTCCAGATAGCCCCTTGCCGCAGATCCTGCGCCCAAGCGCCTATCACGGCACAGGGGTGATGTCATCAACCAAGCCGCCCTGGTCGGCGGCCTTGGTCTGCAGGATCTCCCTGGCGGCGGCCAAGAGTTCCTTGACTGCGGGCAGAGCCAACGAGTAGACGACTTCGCCGCCCTCGGTTCGTCGGGTCACCAGACCGGACAATCGCAGAACCGACAGCTGCTGAGAGATAGCCGACTGCTCAGTGTCGATGGCCGCGCGCAATTCGTGGACTGGCTTGTCTGATTCGGCCAGCAGCTCCAACAGGCGGATCCGCACGGGGTGACCCAAGGTTCGGAAGAACTCCGCTTTCGCGCGGTAGAGGGGGACAGGCACCGCAGTGACCGCCTTTCACACTTTCAAATATCTGCAATCCTGCATATCCTACCTGTCTCCGGTGACCACGAAGCTGACCGAGGTAGCCGTACTGCCCCCGATGTTCAGTGTGGCGACCCGCGAGGCGCCGGGCACCTGGTAGCCACCGGCCGTACCGGTCACCTGCCGATAGGCATCCAGAACCATGCGGACACCCGTCGCGCCCACCGGGTGACCCACTCCGATCAGGCCGCCGCTGGGATTCATCGGAATCCGCCCGCCGATCTCGAGGTCACCGTTCTCGATCGCCTCCCAGCTGCGGCCAGGCGCGGTGATCCCGAAGTGGTCGATGGCCATGTACTCACTGGGTGTGAAACAGTCGTGGGTCTCGATCGCTTCGATGTCATCCAGTTGCACCTCAGCGCGCGCAAAGGCATCGGCGATGGTGGCGGCCACGTGCGGCATGATCAGCGGATCCCGCTCGGCGAGTTTCGCCGCCAGACCCAAACCGACGGTCCGGTGTCCCCACCCGCGGACCACGGCCGGCGCCTCGCCCCGCGTCAGCACCAGTCCGACGGCACCGTCGGTCACCTGACTGCAGTCGTTGCGGTGGAGCCGGCCCTCTACGTGCGGGCTCTGCGGGTGGTACGTCCAGTCCCTGGTCTGGGCCAGCGGGTTGCTGCGCGCATTACGCAGATTCAGCTCGCCGATCGCATGCAGGTACCGGTCTTCGAGGCCGTACCGTCGGTCGTACTCGTCGGCCAGTTGGGAGAAGGACCAGGGCCAGCAGTACTTGGCATCCATCGCGTCCCGCCCTACCCAGGCGGCTGCTCCCATGAAGTCGGCGGCATTGTCCCCCGGTACCGTGCGCTCGAGTTCAACGCCGAGCACGAGCGCGGTTTCATACCTGCCCGCCTCCAGGTCGGCCATGGCCGCGAGTATCGCGATGCCACCGGAAGCGCACGCCGCCTCGTGCCGTGAGGCCGGTTTGCCGGCCAGTCGCGGCTCCACCGTGGCTGGCATCGCACCCAGCTGACCTTGTCCGGTGAACAACTGCCCGAAGGCGTTCCCGACATGGATGACGTCGATCTCTTCTGGTTCGACGGCGGCCGCCTCGAACGTGCCCGCGAGGGTTTCGGCCACGATGTCGGCGGTGTCGAGTCCTTCCCGGGTCCAATTGCGCGCGAAATCGGTCTGGTATCCCCCACGAATGCCAATCACGGCCCCAGCGTATGACTCCTGCGCCGAGAACGGTGCTGCCCGGCGTTGCAGATCGCGGTCAGCCCGCCCGTTGGCCACGATGAGGGGGTGTACATCATCGACTGGGTCCGCACCCCGCGCGGCAGGTCCCCGCTCACTCCCCTGGACATGGTCACCGGCTTGCAGGGGGCGCTGGTCGAGCGCGGTCTGGACTCCGGTCACGTGGAGGATCTTGTCCTGGGTGTGGCCTCGCAAGTGGGTGAGCAGGGAGCGAACGTGGCGCGGACCGCAAACCTGCGCAGCGGGTGGCAGACACCGGGGGTGACCCTGAACCGGTTCTGCGCCTCAGGCATCGATGCTGTCGCAACGACGGCGGCCCGCATCCGTGCCGGTGACCTCACCCTCGCGGTGGCCGGAGGCGTCGAGAGTGTCAGCCACGTGCCCATCTTCAGCGACGAAGGTCCACTGTGGCGCGAGCCCTATAGCGTGCACATGGGAATCGCCGCTGATCTCAATGCCACGCTCGAGGGTTTCTCCCGCGAAGAGTTGGACGCATACGCGGTCGAGACACACACCAAGGCCGCGGCCGCCTGGCGTGACGGCCGCTTCGACCGCAGCGTTGTGCCGATCGGACTGACCCGCGATGAATTCATCCGCGAAGTGACGCCCGAGCGGCTGGCAACCCTGCCGCCGGTGTTCGCCGACCGGCCCGCCGAGGATGCGATCGTAATGCAGCGCTACGGGGCGATCGAGCACTTTCACACCGTCGGCACATCACCGCAGATGGCCGACGGTGCGGCCCTCATGGTGCTCGGTTCTCAGGACGGCCGCGCTCGCATCATCGCCTCCGCGGTGGCCACCTGCGACCCGGTACTGATGCTCACCGCCGGCCAGACAGCGATGGAGCAGGCCATCGCCCGAGCGGGCTTGCGACCAGCCGACATCGACGTGTTCGAGTTCGCCGAAGCCTTCTCCGCGTTGTGTCTGCGGTTCCGCCGCGCCCTCGACGCGGGACCCGACCGGATGAACCCCAACGGCGGGACCATGGCGATGGGGCATGCCTTCGGCGCGACCGGCACGATCATGGTCGGTCAGTGCCTGGATGAGCTGGAGGATCGCGATGGCCGGTACGGGGTGGCCGGGGTCAGTGGAGCGGCGGGGCTCGGCGTGGCGGTGGTCATCGAACGGCTGTGACAGCCGACCTGCCACGATTGGGGACACTGTGAACGAAACCGAAGCGATGGCTCTCGCGCTGGAGCTGGCGACCACACCCGGCGTGCCGCTGGGCCCCAATCCGCGGGTGGGGTGTGTCCTTCTGCGCGACGGGGAACTGCTCGCACAGGGTTATCACCGCGGAGCGGGCAGCCCGCACGCGGAAGTGGATGCGCTGGCTCATTGCGCCGACCCAAGGGGCGCCACAGCGGTCGTCACCTTGGAACCGTGTAACCACCACGGACGCACCGGACCGTGTTCGTTGGCCCTCATTGACGCCGGAGTGACCCGCGTGGTCTTCGCCCTGGCCGACCCAAACCCGGTGGCCGCCGGGGGGGCCGAGACACTACGGGCGGCGGGGGTCGACGTTGCGGGCCGGTTGCTGGAGGACAAAGCGCGGGCGGTGAATCGGGCCTGGTTGTTCGGGCTCACGCATGCCCGGCCATGGGTGACATGGAAGTTCGCCGCCAGCCTCGACGGCCGCAGCGCAGCCTCGGATGGCACCAGCGCGTGGATCACTGGGCCAGAAGCCCGCGCGGACGTGCATCGACTGCGTGGACAGTGTGACGTCATCCTGGTGGGCACCGGCACAGTCGCCGTTGATGACCCTCTGCTCACCGTGCGCGATGGCCGTTCCCACCAGCCGTTACGAGCCGTCATCGGGCTGCGGACTCTGGATCCGGAGCACAGGGTCTTCAACCATGACGGTGAGACCGTGCTGCTACGCACCCGCGACCCGGCCGAAGCGCTCGCCGAGCTCTATGCCACGGGCCGGCGGCACGTGTGGCTGGAGGGTGGGCCCACGGTGGCCGCCGCCTTCCTGCGCGCCGGGCTCGTGGATGAAGTCATCGCCTACATCGCACCAGTCCTGCTCGGCGCGGGGCGAGCGGCGGTCGCGGACTTCGGAGTGGACACCATCGCCCAAGCCCTGCGCTTGACACTGCTCGACGTCACTCGCGTCGGCGGGGACGCCCGCCTCACGCTGACGCCCGTGCCATCCTGATTGCCGTGAGCGAACCCACGATCCCGGCAGCGGACACCAGAGACTGGACCTTCGTCATCGAGCACGGTTGCCCCGAATGTGGGTTCGCGCCCGCGCCTGCCCAGCAGACGGGAACGCGGCTGCGGGCGACACTGCCTGCCTGGCAGGAGGCGCTCACCGCCCCCACCGCCCGCGAGCGCCCCGCCCCGGCAGTCTGGTCAGCGACCGAATACGCCTGCCATGTGCGCGACGTCTGCGAGTTGTTCCACCAGCGTCTGCAGCTCATGCTCACGCAGGATGATCCGGTGTTCGCGAACTGGGATCAGGACGCGACCGCGCTGGCGCAGGACTACTTCCACCAGGACCCCGGCGTCGTGCTCGCCGAACTCACGACCGCAGCGACTGCCATAGCAGCAGCCTTCGATGCCGTCCCGGACGATGGCTGGGACCGCCCGGGACGGCGCAGCAACGGCTCGGCTTTCACCGTGGGCACCTTCGCCGTCTACTTCCTGCACGATGTCGAGCACCACGTGTGGGACGTGAGCCGCTAACTCCTAGATGTACTCGGCAGGGACGTTGGTGACGTGTCGGTGCTTGTGAAAGGGGAGGACCTCCCGGCTTAGTGGAGATGTTCAACGTCTTCACGACCAGGAGGTTCTCGTGTCCCACGCTAATGCCCGTTTGACTGTTCATGGCCGCCGACTACTTGTTCAACGAGTGATCGAGGATGGCCGGCCGGTGGCTCACGTGGCCAAGGAGATGGGGGTGTCTCGGCAGTGCGGGCACCGTTGGGTCAACCGGTACCTCGCCGAAGGGGACGCTGGTCTGCACGACCGGTCCTCACGACCACGCAGCTGTCCGTCGCGTACCCCGGCCGCGGTCGAGGCGCAGGTCATCGCGATGCGTCAGCAACAGCGGCGGGGTCAGGACTGGATCGGCCCGGAGCTGGGTCTGGCGCCGCGGACCGTGTCGGCGATTCTGCGCCGTCACCAGATGCCGTACCTGCGTGACTGCGACCCGCTGACCGGGCAGCTGATCCGCGCGTCGAAGACCACCGCGAAACGCTACGAGCGGCCGAAACCCGGGGATCTGGTGCACATCGACGTGAAGAAGGTCGGCCGGATCCCACCAGACGGCGGGTGGAAGGCCCACGGCCGAGGAGAACGCCCCTGTCGCAAACGCGGCGTGGGCTACGACTTCGTGCACGCCGCCGTGGACGACCACTCACGGATGGCCTACGCCGAGATCCTGCCCGACGAGAAAGGCCCAACCTGCGCAGGTTTCCTGCTGCGCGCCGCGGCGTTCTTCGCCAGCCATGGCATCACCGTTCGGGAGATCCTCACCGACAACGCCAAGAACTACACCGTGAGCCGGGACTTCGCCGACGCGGTCGAGGCACTGGGCGTCAAGCACAGACGGATCCGACCGCACTGCCCCTGGCAGAACGGCAAGGTCGAACGCTTCAACCGCACCCTGCAGACCGAGTGGGCCTACCGGCAGGTCTTCACCAGCAACGACCAGCGCACCAAAGCCCTTGACCCCTGGCTGGACTTCTACAACACTGAACGACGCCACTCAGCCATCGGAGGCCGACCCCCGATCAGCCGCGTGTCACCAACCTGACTGCCGAGTACACCTAGAGCGAGGCCTGCGCATACCGCACCACGATCTTCGTGGGGGTGTCAGCAGCCTGGAAGGTGCAGCGCCAGTCAGCCACCGAGTACATGCCTGCAGTCCCGGGGTTGACGTACCGGAAGGAAGTGGCCTTACACCGGAAGCCGTTGACCGTCACTTTGGTGCCCTTCTTCAGCGCCTCACCATCGGTGCCCGCGGCCAGTTTGGCCACGTTCTTGTACGTCAGGTACTTGGTGAAAGCACGGGAAACCTGTGTGGCCTCGACGTCCATCTCCGGCACCTTTCCGGCGCTGCTCAACGGCCCGAGGTACTCACCGCTGAGTTCGGGGATGACCACCTCCGAAGGGTCTGTCGCGGCATGCGCAACACCAGTGCCGGCCAGTCCAATCACGGCGACCACAGCCACGGTCATTGACTTGTTCATTTCCTACCTCCCAATAGGTCGTGTGCGAACACCTTACGTCGCACCAACGACACTCTCCGTCGATCATTGGACTGTTCGGGCCATCCCGAGCCAGCGGCGATCGTTGGTACGGTGCGGTGACCGTCGGTCGATAGGGGTCCCATGAAACGTCGAGTAGTGACTGGCGTTGTCTCGGCCATCTGTGTCGGTGCGCTGCTCGCCGCGGCACCGGGCATGGCTGTCGCGGATGATGACCCTCCCGGCCCACTGAGCCCGGCGCTGCAGGATGTGTCGGCGGGCAGGTCATCGGACGGCTCCCTGACGCCGGCGAGCAGCATCCTCACCCGACCCAACGGACGCGTGGTCATCAATGTGCGCCTCCGCGACACCACCGAAGACAGCCTGGCCAGGCTGCGAGCCGCGGGGGCCCGCGTTCGCTTCGTCGACCAGTCTCTGCGCACGGTCACCATCACCATGGCACCCGAGGACGTGGGATCTCTGGACGGGCTCGGACCACTGGTGGAGTCTGCCCAGGAGGTGCTGACTCCCATGACCAACGCGGCCTGTCCGACGGGCCCGTTCGTGTCCGAAGGGGTCGGTCAACTCAAGGCGGCCTTGGCGCGCAGCCAGTTCTCCGTGACCGGCCGGGATGTCACCGTGGGCATCCTTTCCGACACCTACGACGTGACGAACGGAGCAAGCGTCGATGTCAACGCTGGTGACCTGCCTGGAAGCGGCAACCCGTGCGGCAACGGCACGACCGTGGGCAACCTCGTCGAAGGACCCGGCGATGGCAGTGACGAGGGCCGAGCGATGGCGCAGATCGTCCACGACGTGGCACCGGGAGCGAAACTGCTGTTCGCCTCAGCATTCCTCGGGGACCTGGCCTTCGCCCAGTCGATCCGCGATCTGGCGGCCCAAGGGGCCGACATCATCGTCGACGACATCACCTACTTCAACGAACCCATGTACCAGGACGGACCGATCGCCAAGGCCGTCGCCGACGTCACAGCCCAGGGGGTGACGTACTTCAGCAGCGCCGCCAACAGCAACAAGGTCATCGGTGGCAACAGTGTCGGCTCGTATGAGACGACCGCGTTCCGCCAGACCGCTTGCCCCGCGTTGATCAATACCGAGTACAGCCCGGCAGTCGTCAGCTGCCACGACTTTGACCCCACGGGTGGCGTCAACCCCACCTACCCCTTCACGTACTCCGGGAATCTCACGTACACCCTCGGGTGGAACGAGCCCGCCTTCGGGGTCACCACCGACCTCGATCTCTGTCTGCTCAACGTCGGGTTGAACACCGTCCGTTGCGCCAGCTCGGCCAATCTGACCACCCAGCAAGCCTTCGAGTTCGCCGCGTTCTCGGGCAGTGGGTCGCGGGCCTGGATCGTCGTCCGCAAGCAGGGCAGCGCGCCTCGGTTCAAACTGATCTCGCACCGCTCGGACCTCGTCAGCGTCACCTTCAACACCAGCGCCGGTGGCGACATCGTGGGGCCAACCATCTTCGGACACAACGCGTCACTGCCCGGCGTGACGGTGGCCGCGGTCCCCTTCGACAACTCCGGCGTGCTGGAGACGTTCTCCTCCCGGGGGCCCGCGACGTACTGCTGGGGTCCGGTCGTCGGTACCTCGCCCGCAGCCGCACTGTCACCGTGCCAGACGGCGACGATCGACCTGTCCGCGACCGACGGCACGCAGAACAGTTTCTTCGGGGACATCTCGGGCGGCTTCCATCGCTTCTATGGCACCTCTGCCGCCGCACCCCATGCCGCAGCCGTGGCAGCGCTGATGCTCGACAAGGAGCAGTGCCTCACACCCGCCCAGGTGATCGCCGCGCTCAAGTCGTCAGGGCGGTCAGTCGGCGCTGCGCCGGTCGATGGGGCTGGAGCCGGTCTGATCGATACGCAGACGGCGCTGACGGCTGCCAGCGCCGTCAACTGCGATACGTCCGGGCCGCTGATCGACATCGATAGTGGTCCCGGCATCTGGCTGCGCACTGCTGCGGCAAGCCTGCCGGTGGTCGCCACCGACCACCGCTTGGTGACGAGTCTGACGTGCACCGGAGCTGATCTGGGCGGCGTCAGTGGCACGGGCACGACCAGGGCCACTGGCACGATCTCGTTCGCCGGCGAGGGTCTACGAACCATCACCTGCCAGGGCACGGATGTAGAGGGCAACGTCGGGGCGGCCCCTGGATCGAAGAACTCCGTGAATGTAGGCATCGACACGACCGCACCGCTCGTGACCTGCCGACCCGCGACGCTGCGCGTCGGGCAGCCCGGTACCGTTGCCGCGGACGTCAGCGACGGTCTCTCCGGGCCGGCCAGCGCCACTGTGTCGGTCTCGGTTCCCACGGCCTCAGCAGGGACCTTCAGCGCGGCCCTCACCGGCAGTGACCTCGCAGGGAACACGGCCACGGCCTCCTGTGGCTACACCGTGGCCGCAGTGCCCTCCGTCTCAGGCCCGGCGAAGGTGAAGGCGGGTGCGAAGAAGCGGTATACGGCCAGGGGATTCCCACCCTCAGCAGCAGTCACGTGGACCCTCAAGCGCAAGGGCAAGGTCGTCGCAAAGGCCAATCTGCGCAGCAACAGCGCCGGGGTGTCCACGGTGAAGATCCGCATCGCGAAGAAGGGTCGTTACGTCGTGCAGGCGACGTCAGGCCCGGTGTCCGCGAGGACGCCGGTCCGCGCCCGCTGACGCGGGAGCCACACCATCGCGATTGGGCATAAGGTGCGATTCCGCCCGGCGTGTCGCAGCAACAACCGCCCATCGGTGATGCGACGACACCTCGGAAAGCGGCAGCGTGGCACAGGGCGAGCGGTCCTGGGCAAGCAGTCGGCACAGCGCACATGCAAACCTGCCCCCCGGCATGACAAGATCGCAGGAAGCGCGTCAATTTGGGCTAGGGGCGGTAGATGATCGAGTTCGCGTCCTCCAACACACGGGCCGTCAACGCTGAGCGTGCGGTGACCGAAGCACTCGAACTCGCCTACGGCAGTGTCCAGCCGACAGCAGATCTCATCCTCATCAACGCCTGCGTGGGACATGACCTCGTGGCCCTGTCCCAGCCGGTGATGGCTGCGTGTCCGGGGGCGCGGGTGCTGGCCGCCTCCTGCGCGGGCGTCGTTGGGCCGCAAGGCCCTGGGGAGTCCCTGCATGACATCGGCCTGATGGGTCTGCGTGGCGAGGGATTCACAGTTGCACAGGTCGACGACCTCTTCGGGCACACCTCCTTTGAGAAGGGCCGCGAACTCGCAGAGCAGCTGGCGGCAGCCCCCGAACCGGTCCGCATGATCTACTTGCTGGCCTCCGGGATCGACATCGCCAACGATCAGGTCATCGCCGGAATCGAGTCGGTGCTCGGCCCCGACGTCGTCATCTTCGGTGCGACGTCGTCGGACCAGATGCAGGGGATCGCCACACATCAGGCCATCGACGGCATCTTGTACCAGCACGCAGCCTTCGCCGTGGGCTTCTGGGATCCGACCCTACGAGTCGACACCCAGGCCACTCACGGATTCCGGGCGGTCGGGGAGCCGCTGGTCGTGACCTCGGCGCAGCGCAACCGCATCGCCGAACTCGACGGGGAGCCCGCCTGGCCCGCGTTCCTTCGCCGCTTGGAACTGCCCCCGGATGCCACCGAAGGGGACACGATCCCGATCGGAGCCTTGGCCGAGGTTCTGCCTGATGACCTTGCCCAGGAGTACGGGAATCCGCACATCCTGCGCGTCGTGACCCACCACACCGAGGAAGGTGCGCTGGTGTACGCCACTGAGGCGTCGCCCCGGACCGAGCTGTGGTTGACGGTCCGCGACGAGGAGCTGATCTTCGCCGACATGGACCGCATGATGGCCGCCATCACTGCCCGCAATCCGGGTCAGTCACCGGTCGCGGTGTTCCATGCTGACTGTCTGGCCCGCGGGCGGCGGCTCTTCGACCGCGTCATGAAGGAGGAACTGGTTCATCGCATGCAGCAGCCGCTGGCAACCGATAGATCTGTGCCACCCTGGTTCGGGATGTACGGCTTCGGCGAGTACGCCCGCCTGGGTGGTCGCAACGAGTACCACAACTACACGACTGCTCTGGCCGCGCTCTATCGCGACGACGACCCGGGCAGCTAGACGCTCACAGACAGGGGTGACGAAGTGGTGGGTGAGCAGGCCACGCAGGGCATCGCGCCCGGTGCCTATAGCCGCCTGCAACAGGAGATCGTCACGGTCAAAGCACGCTTGGACCGGCAGGTTCACCAGTTGACCCGGCTCAACCGCGTGTCCGACGAACTGCTCAGTGTCGATGCCCGCGCCACAATGGCCCAACGCTTCGCGGAGGCCACCGTTGATGTCCTCGATGTCGCTCTGGCCGCGGTCTGGGTCTTCGACCACGACACTGTGCAGTTCGCTGTATGCGGTCCGTTGCAGCACGAATTGCCGTGGGAGGAAGCCGGGACGGTACTCGCCTCGGAGCTGCGCGACGCCGGAGTACGCCATGCCATCCCCCTGGATCCCTTCTGGCTGGACCAACTGTCCGGCGCGAAGCTGCTTGATCCCATCGTCTGCCCGTGCTTCGGACAGGCTGATGAGATCGAAGCGGTGATCCTGGCGGCGAATACCGTCGACATGGCGGGCATGTCCGAGCCGTTGAGTGCTGAGGCCCAAGAAGTCGTGACACTCATCAGTCAGAAGCTGGCCGCGCATATCGACGCAATGGCCGCGCGCGGAGCCGTCCATGAGCAGATGGAGCGCGTGCAGCATTCGGAGCATCGGTTGGCCCTGGTCCTGAAGGGAACCAATGACGGCTGGTGGGACTGGGACATCGCCGGCGGTACCTGTTTCCTGTCACAGCGGTGGCGCCAGATGCTGGGACTTCGGCCGACGGCAGAGGAACTGGACGGCTTCTGGCTCGC
>Ga0208938_1001147_pt1 | contig 16071 bp, 16 predicted proteins | sample AD_UKC125_MetaG_FD_184434 | JGI IMG/M metagenome (GOLD analysis project Ga0208938, IMG submission 184434) | Active sludge microbial communities of municipal wastewater-treating anaerobic digesters from USA - AD_UKC125_MetaG (SPAdes) (version 2) | ecosystem: Engineered > Bioreactor > Anaerobic >...
GGATCAGGCTTGCGCCCATTGTCCAAAATTCCCCACTGCTGCCTCCCGTAGGAGTCTGGGCCGTGTCTCAGTCCCAGTGTGGCGGATCATCCTCTCAGACCCGCTACTGATCGTCGCCTTGGTGGGCCATTACCCCACCAACTAGCTAATCAGACATCGGCCGCTCGAATAGCGCGAGGTCCGAAGATCCCCCGCTTTCCTTCTCAAAGCGTATGCGGTATTAGCCATCCTTTCGGACAGTTATCCCCCACTACTCGGTACGTTCCGATGCATTACTCACCCGTTCGCCACTCGCCATCAGGTGCAAGCACCTATGCTGCCGTTCGACTTGCATGTGTAAAGCATGCCGCCAGCGTTCAATCTGAGCCAGGATCAAACTCTTATGTTCAATCTCTAACTTATTTAACTTCTGGTCTGCTTCAAAGAAACTGACAAAGCATGATAAATCATATCTTGTCTGTTTTTGTCGCAGTGTGAGGCCGAAGCACTCACACTTATCGGTAATCTGTTTGTTAAAGAGCAAGTCTGCCATTATAGCACGTTATTTTCATCAGTCAACCTAAAAATCAACCAACCGGCTAGAACAGCTGCTGCCTCAGCAGCGAAGAACCGAACTATACACAACCTAACAACACAACGTCAACACTTCCTTTGCAATATTTTAAACACCCATCACTTTCCCACTGTTTTATAAAGCAATTCTTTTTAGCCCCTTTCGTTTCTCAAGAAAATGCCTGTCTGAAAATTCAGACAGGCATCTGGAATAGAAGCTTATCTTAACTTCAACAAAGTGTGGTTTCTATCGCTTATGGTTATTGCTGCATGATATAAAAACTGTATCAGCCGGCCTTTCATTGGTATGATATACGCCATTATTTTTGTTGATAAGCGGCTTAATTATGTCTGTTTACACCAGCATCTCTGATGACGAGATGCGTCACTTCCTGAGCCTTTATGATGTAGGTGATTTTGTCTCGTTACAGGGAATTGCTCAGGGAATTACTAACAGTAATTACTTTGTGACCACCACAACCGGGCGCTTTGTTCTGACTATTTTTGAGGTTTTGCAACAAGAGGAGCTGCCGTTTTTCTTATTGTTAAAACAGCATTTGAGTAGTCACGGCGTGGCTTGCCCGGCGCCTATTCCGCGTAAAGACGGTAAGTTTGATTCGGTGCTGGCGGGAAAACCGGCTTGTTTGGTGACTTGCTTAAGCGGTTCTGATACCAGTTGGCCGACCGAACAACAATGCTTCCACACCGGCGCGATGTTAGCCAAAATGCATTTGGCCGGACAAAATTTTCCGCTGCAAATGGAAAACCCGCGCTATACACAATGGTGGCACGAGGCTTGCGAACGTTTGATTGCTGTGTTGGATGCAGAAGATGCCGCTTTGTTGCAAAGTGAAATCACTTTTTTAGATGCGAATTTAAACGACAACCTGCCCGGTGGTATCATTCATGCCGATTTGTTTAAAGACAATGTATTACTCGACGGCGAACAGGTAGCGGGCTTTATTGATTTTTATTATGCCTGCAACGGCAATTTTATGTATGACTTGGCGATTGCAGTAAATGATTGGGCGCGCACCGCGGATAATCAACTGGATACGGATTTGGAAGCGGCTTTCTTGGCCGGTTACCAACAAGTTCGTCCGCTAAGTGAAGCTGAACAGGCGTATTTCCCGGTCGCCCAACGAGCGGGTTGTATCCGCTTCTGGGTTTCCCGCTTGCTGGATTTCCACTTCCCGCAAGAAGGCGAAATGACGTTTATTAAAGATCCGAATGCATTTCGCGATTTATTACTGAGTTTGCATACCAAGCATTAAAGCTTGCCCTCCCAAATTAAAACGGCGGCTATTTCCTTGATGAAATAACCGCCGTTTAGCATATACGCCTGTCTGAAAACTCAATGCCCGCCCGCATTACCACTACCAAAAGGTGGCTTGGCAAACCACACAATCACGATCATCGCGATAAACAAAATGCTGCCGCCCCAAAAAATTTCGTTGGAACCGATGATAAAGCCTTGCTGCGAGATGGCGCGGGTAATATTGGCCATCGCTTGTTGCTCGGTCATACCCTGTTGCATCATACCGTGCAAAGCTTGCTGCACTTCGGTTGAATACGGCGTGATACTTTCGGTTAAGCGGGTATGATGCAACGCTTCACGCTTTTCCCACATAGTGGTGGCGATGGAAACGCCGGCACCGCCCATAAATACCCGCAAAAAGTTGGATAAACTGCTGGCACTAGCGATTTGCGAACCTTTCATGTTGGAAAGCACAATGGTGGTCAGCGGCATAAAAAACATGGCAACACCCAAGCCCTGCCAGAATTGCGGCCACACCACATGACTGAAGTCGGTACCCGGATAAAAGAAACTGCGCCAATAGAAGGTAACGGCAAACACCAGAAAACTAGCCGAAACCAACCAACGCATATCCAAGCGGTTACCAAAACGACCAATAATGGGCGACAGAATAATCGGTAGAATCCCGACCGGCGCAGCAGCTAAGCCCGCCCAAGTGGCGGTATAGCCCATTTGCGATTGCAACACCAAGGGCAGCAGCGTGAGCGTGCCCATAAACAGCATGAAGCCGAAGGAAATAGTGATGACGCCGACAGTAAAATTACGGTCTTTGAATAATGATAAGTCGACAATCGGGTGCTTCTCGCCCAACTCCCACACGATAAAGTAAGCCAAACAAATGACGGCGACTACCGCCAAGGCGATGACTTCTCCTGATGCAAACCAATCCAGTTCTTTACCGCGATCCAGCATCATTTGCAGCGCACCGATGCCAACCACCATCAGCACCAAACCGATATAATCCACCGGCGTGCGTGCGGTAGGCGTTTCGCGCTCGCGCAGTTGTCGCCATGCAATCCAAGCGGCTAGGATGCCGATCGGGATATTAATAAAGAAAATCCAACCCCAATGCCAGTTATCCGAAATCCAGCCACCGAGTATCGGCCCCAACACTGGCGCCACCACCACCGTCATCGCCCATAAAGCCAAGGCCAGGATGCGTTTTTCCGGCGGATATGAAGCCATCAGCAAACTTTGCGACAGTGGAATCAAAGGCCCGGCCACCAAACCTTGCAATACGCGGAACAACACCAGCGCTTCCAAGTTATGCGCCATACCGCACAGCCATGACGTGAACACGAAACCGAGTACCGAAAAAATAAACAGCCGCACTTCGCCAAAGCGACGCGCCATGAAACCAGTAAGCGGAATCGAGATGGCGTTGGCCACTGCAAAAGAGGTAATGACCCAAGTGCCCTGCGTCATCGCTGCGCCCAAATCACCGGCAATCACCGGCACCGCCACGTTAGCAATAGTGGAATCGAGTACTTCCATGAATACCGACAAACTCAGCGCTAAGGTAACCAGTACCAAGCGCATTCCTTGTAAAGGCGGGTAATTCATGTTTTATCCTTTATTGACTATACGGCAATCAGCTTTAAACCATTTCAGACAGGCATACATTAGGGGCTGTTAACAACTAACACGCCCTAATGTATGCCTGTCTGAAAAATTCTTTAAAAGCCAATCCAATAAACTTTACTTCGCATACTTCTCAAATACTTGCTCAATCAAAGTATTAACCGGCGTCCAATCCACTGCTGCCGTTTCCGGCGCAGCGATATTTTTCTCGGCCGCTTCGGCCAGTGACTTGCCGCCATCATTATCGGTATCCACTCTTACTGTCATCGACAAGCCCACCCGCAGCGGATATTTCTGCAAAGTATTGGGATCCAGGCTGATGCGCACCGGTACGCGCTGCACCACTTTAATCCAGTTGCCGGTGGCGTTTTGCGCCGGCAGTAAAGAAAAGGCGCTGCCGGTACCGGCTGATAAACCCTGCACCTTGCCGCGGTAGGTTACCCGTTTGCCATATAAATCCGACTCCATGGTTACCGGTTGGCCGATACGCATTTTACGCAACTGGCTTTCTTTAAAGTTGGCTTCCACCCACACCTCGTGCAGCGGCACCACCGCCATCACCGGCATGCCGGCAGGAATCTGCTGGCCGACCTGTACATTGCGTTTGGCAATCTGGCCGCTCATCGGTGAACGGATTTGGGTGCGTTGCAGATTTAACCAAGCATCTTTAATGTGGCTGATGGCGGTTTGCACGGCCGGCTGCTGGCGCAAAGGAATTTTGTTGCCAATGGCCGCTTGTGCGGAAGTTTTGGCCGCTTCTACCGCTTTCAAAGCGGCTTGTGCCTGCACCACCGCCGCGCGGGCATGGCTCAATTCTTCACCTGAAATCGCATCGGTACCCGCCAGCGATTCACGACGCTTCAAATCGGTCATCGCGCGCGCCAAATCGGCTTTGCGCGCCACCACTTCCGCATCGCTCTGTGCGGTGGCCGCCGTTTGCTGTTTATTCTGGCGGATGGCTTGAATCAACTCATTTTGTGCGCGCTCATAGGCCAGCTGATAATCGCTGTCGTCCAGCGTCATCAACACATCGTCTTTTTTGACAATATCGGTGTCATCCACCGACACTTTGCGCACCGTACCACCGATTCGCGGCGTAATCTGCACCACATGGCCAGCCACATAGGCATCTTCGGTCTTCTCTTCAAACTGCCAGACCAGAAAATACGCCAAGCCGAATGCCAATGCGACGGCAATAAACAGCAAGGTCAGCAACGTAAGATTACGCTTACGCCGCCTGCTGATACCGCCAGCGACTACAGCGGGCCGGTTCGGTGCCGGTGCTGCGTTTTGTGATTCACTCATTAATGTCTATCCCGTTTTATTGGTTTCATTTGCCGATTGTTCGCGGCAAAGCCGGATATTATGGGGATATCCGGTTCCACTTTTTTCAGACAGGCATTTGTTATTTATCGATTAACTGTTGCCCAACCCCTCTGAATACAGGCCTGTCTGAAGCACCTGTTCCATAAATAGAATTTTACTCTATTTTTTCACCCTCATCAGCCAAAAAACCGCCGCCAAGTTGTGCCTGCAAATGACTCCACGCCAACAAGGCGGTACTTTGCTGTATAGACAAAGCGGCTTGTTGTTGTAATAACTCATCATTTTTCTGCAAATAGGCAGTTTTGTTTTCCAAGCCTGCACCTACCCGCCGCTGTATGGCCGCAACACTTTTGCGCGCGGTCGCCAACACTGCTTGCTGCTGCGTCAACTGCTGGCGACTGATTTGATAATCGCTTACCGCATCGGCTGCCGTGCGCATCGCATCCAATACTGTTTGATTGTATTGCGCCACCTGCTGGTTATACTCGGCATGGCGACCGGCCAGCTTAGACTGTAACGCTCCCGAGGTGAAAATCGGCAAATGCACTGCAGGCAACACCCCCAACATGCCGGATTGATTGTTGATGAGATTGAAAGCATCAATCCGCGACAAACCGGCCAACAGCTTCAATTCAATATTCGGGTAAAACTCGGCTCGGGTGGATTGGATCGCCTTGGTTTTGCTATTCAGTAGCTCGCGTTGCGCCGCGATATCCGGCCGACGCGCCAGCAAGTCCGCCCTCAAAGTCCCACTTCGTACCACCGGCACTCCGGCCATGCTTGACGGGCTATCTTTATCCAAAGCATTGGCAGGCTGCCCGGTTAATACCGCCAGCGCATGGCGTGCACGCGCCGCTTCGCGCTCCAGCGCCAATATCTGCCCTTCCAATTGTTGCCGCGCTTGTTGTGCTGCATAAACGGCGCTCGGCGCCAACAATTGCGCTTTTACCCGTTGCTGCAATAATTTTTCGTGCGCCGAAGCATTGTCAATCCGTTGTTTGAGAATGTCTTGCTGTGCTTTTAGACCCTGCCAAGCGAAATATTGGGCGGCTACCGCGTGTGCCAACATCAGGCGTGTTTGCTCCGCTTCGTAGCGAATGGCATTTTGTTGACCGATCACAGACGCAATTTGTGCGCGATTTTTGCCCCAGAAATCAAACGACCAGCCGACTTGCAAAGAGGTATTGGCCAAAGTCAGCACATGATTCGGCTGGGCTTCGGGTGAATACGGCATATCAGGCTTACTGCTGCTCAACATACCGAAACCGGTAGCGTTTAAGCTAACCTGTGTTTTATTCGCCGCGCCCACCAAACCGATTTGCGCCTGCGCTTGCTCCATCCGACTGCGCGCCGCCTGTAAAGCCGGTGCTTTTTCCAGCGCCTGCTCAATATAGCGGTTCAACTTCGGATCTTTTAACTGACGCCACCAGGCACTCCGCACATCTGCGGTTTTGCCGTCCGGCAACGAATATGCCGTTGGATTATCCAACGGCACCTGTTGACCAAAATTAGCGCATGCACTGAGCAGACTAGCAGCAGCCACGCTCAGTACACACAAAATTTTCTTAGAATTCATGTCGGGCTCTTTGCACCATCCAAATTAGCCGTGAATATTGCATCATCCGCCTAAGCGGGTCAACAATTTAGAAAGTAAATGTTGCAACTGGGCAAACTCTTCTTCTTTGAAGTCTTCCCATAAGGGCATACGGCCTTTGGCCATGTGCGGCTCAACTTCTTTAATGAAGTTCTCGCCTTTTTCGGTGAGCTTCAACACAATCTGGCGGCGGTCTTTTTCATTGATGCTGCGCTCAATCCAACCGCGCTCCACCATTTCGTCGGAAAGGCGGGTGGCGCTGGTGCGGGTTAAGTCCATCAAATCGCTCAGCTGGGAAGGCAGAATTTCTTGGTTCGGGCTAACGTATACGGCCAGCACGGCAAACCACAAATTCTCATTAATGCCAAACTCTTTCAATAATTCATTTTGCTGGCTACTCAAGCGGTCGGAAGTGATGCGCAGCAGGCGGGTGGTGTGTGCTTGTCTTTCTGAAAACTCCGGCAAGCGTTCAGATAACAATTTCAGGGCATTGCCCAATTCGGTTCTTGAAAAACTCATGATGTATTCTCGTTTTGTATCGGTATAATAAATTGCTATGAACGTATATCACTGCAATAGGCATCTGCCGAAAAAAGATGCAGCTAACGTTATTCAGTGAGGCAATACTAACGCTTGTATATTATCTTTACTAATGCTCTAGGATATTCGGCAACGGTTCTTTTCTCAGCGGTTTCGCCCTTTTTTTCAATCGCCACTCATATCCCTGCATGACCGCTCATCCTTGATTTATAAGGTTTCTACGCTATTTTATTTTTATGCTGATCGACTTTTTTAAAGATTATGGCGGCAAATTGATCATTCGATAGAAACCTTGCCCTACCGTTTATCCGTTATTCATAAAATTTTTCCGATAAGCGGTATGCCTGTCTGAAACCTCTCCATGGTTAAAAATCATTTAACCTACTTACAAACACCGGCTTTTGCTCTAAAATAACGCCCTTTCCCTGTGGTTCGTAAACCTCCCACATTAAAAAACTAAGGACTCAAATGACCCGTCACCTTGAAGAGTTGGGCGGCATCACCCTGTTGGGCAGCCAAAAAACCCATTACCCCGACCAATACGCCCCCGGCATACTGGAAGTATTCGACAACAAACATCCCGGCAACGATTATTTTGTAAAATTTATCTGCCCGGAATTCACCAGCCTCTGCCCGATTACCGGCCAGCCTGATTTCGCCACCATTCACATTCGTTATATTCCGGAGCAAAAAATGGTGGAAAGCAAATCGCTGAAACTCTATCTATTCAGCTTCCGCAACCACGGCGATTTTCATGAAGACTGCATCAACATCATCATGAAAGACTTAATCGGCCTGATGCAGCCCAAATACATCGAAGTATTCGGCGAATTCACTCCGCGTGGCGGCATCGCCATTCACCCGTTCGCCAATTATGGTCGCCCTAATACACCTTTCGAGCAGTTGGCGCAAAAACGCCTGTTTGAACACGATATACTGTAAGGAGAAAACCCATGTACGCTTTTTCTCCCGCGCAGCAGCGCAAGGCTTTGTGGTGGCTGACGATTTTCCATATCGCCATTATTGCGGTCAGCAATTATCTGGTGCAATTTCCGTTTACCATTACCCTGCCGAACGGCTATGAAGTGCATTCCACCTGGGGTGCGCTGACTTTCCCGTTTATTTTTCTGGCGACTGATTTAACGGTACGCATTTTCGGCCAGCAATTGGCGCGCCGCATTATTTTCTGGGTGATGCTGCCCGCTTTACTGCTCTCTTACGGCGTTTCGGTAATCTTTCAAGACGGCAACTGGACTGGTTTAGCTGCACTGGCCGCGTTTAACGCTTTTGTGTTCCGCATCGCGCTCGCCAGTTTTACTGCTTATGCTGTCGGCCAAATACTGGATATTTTTGTATTCAACCGTCTGCGCCGCTTAAAAAGCTGGTGGATTGCGCCTACTGCTTCTACCTTTGCCGGCAATGCAATCGATACCCTGCTGTTTTTCGCCGTGGCGTTTTATGCCAGCAGCGATGCCTTTATGGCTGCCAACTGGCCGCATATCGCTTTTGTCGATTATCTGTTTAAACTGACCATCTGCACCCTGTTCTTCCTGCCTGCTTACGGTGTGATCCTGAATGTGCTGACTAAAAAGCTGACCACCTTAAAGCAACACGAACCTTCTGCCGTGGTGGCGGAAATCGTTACGCAAACTAGGTAATCAGCAAAATAAATAAATGCCTGTCTGAAAAAGTTTTCAGACAGGCATTTATCAGAAAATCCAAACAAAAAACCCTGCTTCAATCAGCAGGGTTTCTCTTGTTCAAACGAACAATATCGATTACTCGTCAGCACCGGTGTAAGGACGAACGCTTACAGTTTTGCGGTTCAACGGGCCTTTTACGGCAAATTCTACATAACCGTCTACTTTTGCAAACAGAGTGTGGTCTTTGCCCATGCCTACGTTGCTGCCGGCGTGGAATTTAGTACCACGTTGACGAACGATGATGGAACCCGCAGGAATCAGCTCGCTACCGAAGGCTTTTACGCCCAGGCGTTTGGCTTCTGAATCGCGACCGTTTTTAGAGCTACCGCCAGCTTTTTTAGTTGCCATTTGTATTTACTCCTAAAATGTTAAAAAATTAAGCGATTGCCACGATTTCGATTTGGGTGAAATTTTGGCGATGGCCTTGGCGTTTTTGGTAGTGTTTGCGGCGACGCATTTTGAAAATGCGGATTTTTTCGCCACGACCGTGGGCTACCACTTTAGCCGTTACTTTTGCGCCTTCGATAAAAGGAGCGCCTACTTTTACAGATTCGCCGTCAGCAATCATCAAAACTTCAGTCAGTTCGATTTGGCTGTCGAGTTCGGCTGGTATCTGTTCTACTTTCAATTTTTCGCCAACGGTAACTTTGTACTGTTTACCGCCGGTTTTTACGACCGCGTACATACTCAACTCCATGAGAATTTGGTTAAAAACACTGCACCGAAGCACAGAACCCGAAATTCTAGCCTTCTTCCTTATACTTGTCAAATATTTATTTAAAAATCCGCACGATACGCCTGCTTAATGCAATTAAAGCGGGTTGCTGATATAATTGCGCGCTGTATTTTAAGCCGAATCCGCTCAATACGCGGTATTCAGCGCAACGCCGGAACCGAAAGTTCATCATGCTCGAAAACCTGCCTTATTTCCAAAAACACCTCGAATCCGATTTAGGCCGCGTAAACGTGGTCATCAATCAGGCCGTACAATCGGAAGTCGCGCTGATCTCGCAAATCGGCACCTACATCATCAGCGCCGGCGGCAAGCGCCTACGCCCGATCATCACCATTCTGGCCGGTAAATCATTGGGCTACGATCACGACAAACTGTATTCTCTGGCTGCGATGGTGGAGTTTATTCATACCTCTACCCTGCTGCACGACGACGTGGTAGACGAAAGCGAGCTGCGCCGCGGCCGTAAAACCGCCAACAATCTATTTGGCAACGCCGCCGCCGTATTGGTGGGTGACTTTCTGTATACCCGCGCATTCCAATTAATGGTCGGCTCCGGCAGCATGAAAATCTTGGAAGTGATGGCCGATGCCACCAACATCATCGCCGAAGGCGAAGTGATGCAGCTGATGAACATCGGCAATACCGACATTACCGAAGCGGAATATGTGCAGGTGATCCAATACAAAACCGCCAAACTGTTTGAAGCCGCCGCGCAAGTGGGCGCCATCTTGGCCGGTGCCGATGAAACGCAAGAGCAGGCGTTAAAAGAATACGGTATGCACGTCGGTACTGCTTTTCAGATTATCGACGATATTCTCGATTACTCGGGCGACACTACTGAAATCGGCAAAAACGTCGGCGACGATTTGGCCGAAGGCAAACCCACCCTGCCCTTGATTTACCTGATGCAGCAAGGCAACGAGCAGGCCGCCGCTGATGTACGCCACGCCCTGCAAAATGCCGACCGCAGTTATTTTGAAAAAATCCATCATCACGTAATACACTCCGACGCCTTGGCCTATTCCACCGAACAGGCCCGCATCGCTGTCGAACAAGCCACCGCTTGCTTAAGCAAACTGCCGGATAACGAGATTACCCAAGCCATGCGTGCGCTGGCAGAAGAATCATTGATGCGGATTTCTTAACTCCTCAAAAAACTCGCCGTAGTTCAACGGATAGAACGTATGCCTCCTAAGCGTAAAATACAGGTTCGATTCCTGTCGGCGAGGCCAAAAATCAGGCTGCCTGAACTTTTTCAAGCAGCCTTTATCACAAGCATATACTTCACCCTCCAGAGAAATACATGGAAGAAACTCTATTGCCCCAGCTTATCGCGCTCGAAGCCGAGCTGCATCATCACTCCATTTTATGCAGCCCCGCGCGCTTGGAAGTGTTGTTGCATCCGCGGTTTCATGAAGTCGGCCAATCCGGCTCACCTTACAGCCGCGAAACCGTTATCCGTTATTTGGCCTCCTGCCATGAAGCACCACCTACCCGCTCTGCCAATCATGCTTTACAAATGATAGGCACACAGCAGGCCTTACTGACTTATGTTTCTGCGCTGCCACGAGCTGCTGGCGATACTGTCTACACTTGGCGCTCATCAATTTGGGTGAATGAAAATGATGGCTGGCAGTTAATTTATCACCAAGGCACGCCTGCTTCTGCTGTTTCAATAGACAATTTACGGAAACAAGGAAAATTACCGTAACAGCCTTTTTCAAAAATGCCTGTCTGAAACTTTGCTTAATTGTCAGCAAAAAAAGAAGCACTTCCAAAAAGGAAAGCGCCCAAACAGAGAGAATACACAATGATAACAACAAAAGAACTGGTTTTCAGATAACAGGGCATCCCGACCCTGCATCATGAATAAAACTTATTTTTTCAAACCCAACTGCATCGCACCGTCATGAGAAAATTGGATTTCTTTGACTACGCTGAAGACTTTCGCTTCACCGTTCATGAACATCGGACGTACGGTTTGATCTTCCATCCACGCTACGGCACGGTTATCGATGCTGGCATCACCGCTGCTGCGGGTAACGCGTACATTATCAATAGAACCATCGGTATTGATGGTCATGCGAACAGCCAACTTACCGGTAATATTTGCACCGGAAGCGGCGACTTCAGCGTTTTTCTTGAAGAATTGTACGCCTTGTGCAGCTGCACCTTGAGCAGAGAAAAGTGCAACAGAAACTAAAATAGTAGACAAAGTATGGCGAATAGACATTTTTTAACCCTTTAAATTTGTAATGTAAATAAATTTGCCGGTATTTTTGTTTGCATCCCCACCGGCCTTAATCTTTTTTACTGCTTGTATTGCGTTTTCAGCGTTGCGCTGTTTGTTTAGTTGTTGCCATTGTGCCTATTTTTTTAATTTTTGACAACTTGTAATTTGTCAAAAAATTTTGTCTTCCGATTATTTTTTCTGACGAGCGGTACTTTTGAGGTGACACCCTAGGGCAAGAGCCGACAATTTACGTCAACCCGCTTTTCTCAACCACTCAACCGACTATAAAAAATCATAAAAAACATTATCTTATTTTAGAGTTTAGTATCTTATTTCAAGGTAAAAATAGCATGCAATCGTGAATGTGCCGGATTTTGTCATAAAAAAATTATCCGATTATCTTAAAAAATAACCGGATAATCTGTATTTTATGTATCCTTTAAACAACAAAAAACAGGGAATATTTTTTACTTTTTTGTTGACAGCTCATTCTCCACCATAAAACTACCCGCTTGTTGCTCCTATTGTTAAAACACGATAAGCCCGTTCTACTGGCATGATGCCCGTTTCAATTACTATTGATTAACCGCTCTCAATACCGCTGCCACCGGTGCAAACGCCGCTCGATGTTCCGGTAATACACCATATTGCTGCAAAGCGGCTAGGTGTTCGGCGGTACCGTAGCCTTTATGCCGGTCAAAACCGTATTGCGGAAAACGCTCGGCCAGCGCATACATTTGCGCATCGCGCGCAGTTTTGGCCAGCACCGAAGCGGCAGAAATCTGAATCACGCTGCTGTCGCCTTTGATCACGGCTTCGGCGGGTATGAGTAAACCCGGCGGCACGCGGTTGCCGTCTATCAATACTTTATCGGGTGTATGGGGCAAACCTTCTATCGCCCGCTTCATCGCCAGCATAGTGGCATGCAAAATATTGAGTTCGGCGATTTCCGCCACATTCGCCTCAGCAACATGCCAAGCCAGCGCCTGCTCTTTAATGGCAATCGCCAAGCTGTCGCGCTTTTTTTCGCTCAGTTTTTTCGAGTCGGTTAAACCCGGCAAATCGTAATCCGCCGGCAGAATCACCGCAGCAGCGAACACACTGCCCACCAAAGGGCCGCGCCCGGCTTCATCGACACCGGCAATCAATAAAGCCATCTCTCAACGCCCTTCTTTCACTTCGGCCAACACCGCTTCGGCAGACAGCGCAGCGGTATTGCGCCGTAATTCTTGATGCAGCAAATTGAAATCGGCGTGTACCGAGGCCATGCGGTCGGGCGATTCATACCATTGCAATACGGCCTGCGCCACAAATTCGGGCTTGGCCATATCCTGCATCAATTCGGGCACCACTTCTTTGTTCAACAAAATATTGGGCAGCCCCACATGCGGTACTTTGATTTGGGGGCGCACATAAGCATAGGTGAGCGGTGAAATTTTATAGCTGATTACCATCGGCCGTTTGCACAAGGCGACTTCTAAGGTTGCGGTACCACTGGTGACCATCACCACATCCGCTGCGACAGCCGCTTTAGCCGCCTGGCCTTCAGTTACCACAATCGGCAGCGACTGAAACACCGGCTTGGCCAAATAATGCTGTAAACGGGCGCGTGAAGCGGCGGTGGCGGCGGGCAGCACAAAACGCGCGTTCGGATAACGCATCTGCAACAACTTGGCTGCCTCCAGAAATACCGGTGCCATATAATCGATTTCGCTCACCCGACTACCGGGCATCAGCGCAAACACCGGTATTCCTTGTGCTAAACCCAACTCATCACGCGCGGCAACCTGATCCACTTCCATCGGCATGGTTTCCGCCATCGGATGGCCAACAAACTCGGCCTGCCCGCCCGCATCGCGGTACAGCTGTGGTTCCATCGGAAACAGACACAATACTTTATTGGTTTGGTGCACGATTTTGTTCACCCGCCCGCGCCGCCACGCCCACACCGAGGGGCTGACATAATGCACGGTCGGAATGCCGGCTTGCTTCAGCTTCGCTTCTACGCCTAAATTGAAATCGGGCGCATCGATGCCGACAAATACATCCGGCTGCCAATCCAACATATCGCGAATCAAACCCTGGCGGATTTTGAGGATTTCCGGCAACCGCCGGATCACTTCGGCAAAACCGCGCACCGCCAGTTTTTCCTGCTCATACAAGCTTTTAAAACCCAACGCCAACATACGGGGGCCACCGATGCCGACAAACTGAACATCCGGTCGACGTGCCTTTAAGGCTTTCATCAAGTGAGCACCCAGCAAATCACCGGAGGCTTCGCCGGCGCACATGGCGATGGTTAGGAGGCGATTGCGGCTGTTGGAATCAGTCATAAATAAAGTACCTGCGTTAAGAATAGTGCTATTTTACCGAAAGCACGGCGGTTTGGGCAGCTACTACGCCAACGGCATGATGTAACAACGGTCGGCGTATTGTTGAGTGTTGGAAAAGTAAAATGCCTGTCTGAAAAATCAATTAAATGTTTTCAGATAGGCATTCAATAACGACACACTTGATTAATGATTAAGATCATTAAACGACAACAAAATGCCTGTCTGAAAACTCGGCAAAAAGCTTTCAGACAGGCATTGTTTAACTCACGACTATATTAAGCGTCCAGATTGCCCAACACAATACGCAGCATGCGGCGTAACGGCTCGGCGGCGCCCCACAGCAATTGGTCGCCTACGGTAAAGGCGCTGATGTATTCGCCGCCCATGCCCATTTTGCGGATACGGCCAACCGGTGTAATCAGCGTGCCGGTTACCGCGGCGGGGGTCAGCTCTTTCATCGAAGCTTCTTTCTCGTTCGGCACCACTTTCGCCCACGGATTGGCTTCAGCCAACAAGCGTTCGATTTCGGCTATCGGCAAATCTTTTTTCAACTTCAGGGTCAAGGCCTGGCTGTGGCAACGCATCGCACCGACGCGCACACACAAGCCGTCCACCACCACCGGTGCATCGCTGCGGCCGAGGATTTTATTGGTTTCCACGCCGCCCTTCCATTCTTCTTTAGACTGGCCGTTACCCAAATCGGCATCAATCCACGGAATCAGGCTGCCGGCCAGCGGTACGCCGAAGTTTTCTTTCGGGTAGGCATCGCTGCGCAAGAAGTCGGATACTTTGCGGTCGATTTCCAAAATGGCTGAAGCCGGATCGGCCAACTCAGCAGCTACTTGGCCGTGAATCTCGCCCATGCCGCTGATCAGTTCGCGCATGTTTTTGGCACCGGCGCCGGAAGCAGCTTGGTAAGTCATGCTGCTCACCCACTCTACCAAATCGTTTTGGAACAGGCCGCCCAAAGCCATCAGCATCAGGGAAACGGTACAGTTGCCGCCGATGTAGTCTTTCACGCCGTTTTGCAGCGCTTGGTCGATTACATTGCGGTTCACCGGATCCAGCACGATCACGGCATTGTCTTTCATCCGCAAGGTAGATGCGGCATCAATCCAATAACCTTGCCAACCGGCATCGCGCAGCGGCTGGTGCACGGCTTTGGTATAGTCGCCACCTTGGCAGGTGACGATGATGTCCATCTTAGCCAATTCTTCCAGATTATGCGCATCCAATAAGGTGCGCGCTTTTTGGCCGAAATCAGGGGCTTCACCGCCAGGGTTGGAAGTGGTGAAGAAATAGCACTCGGGGATATAGGCGAAATCGTTTTCTTCCTGCATACGCTGCATCAGCACGGAACCCACCATGCCGCGCCAGCCGACAAAACCTGTTTTCATGTGGCAACTCCTGATTTGGGATAATGATGAAAATAAAATATTAAGTTTGGTATTTTAACCTGTAGTCCGCGTAATGGAGAAGGATTTCTATAAATATTTTCTGACGACAGCATCTTTTGTTCTCGACCGGAAATTAATCTTCTTCTGAACATCATTATCGCATCACGATACTTGGCGCCTCAGTGATGTTTATGGCATGATTCGGTATCTTCGCTGCATCATTATCCGCTGCGGCCGATCCAAATAGCTTTTAGGAATATGATTAAATGAGTGAATGGGATTTAAACCAAGCAAGCGCACCCTCGGCGCTGGAAGTCAGTATTGCCCCGCTGGGTCGCCGGTTTGCGGCTTATCTGATTAATGGCTTTCTGACAGGGTTGCTATTTGTGCCCGCCATGATTGCTGTTGTGCTGAGGTTGCTGAAATATATGGATCAGGGCCAAATCAAAGAGCTTGCTGTTCTCTCTCAATATGCCGACATGCAATATTTATTCGATATTGCGCTGATCGCTTTACCAATTTACGGCCTGTTGCAAACCTGGATGATGAGTCGCTATGGGCAATCCATCGGCAAGCGCTTGATGAATATCCGGGTGATTAAAACCAACGGCACCGACGCGGGCTTTATGGGGGCGGTTTTGTTGCGCGAAATATTATTCAATATAATCGTTGGGATAGCCGGCAGTATATTGGGGATGTTCGTCGCCCTGATATTCAACAATCCGTCAAGCGGTGAAATCGTATCGAATCTGGTACAG
>Ga0208938_1001151_pt1 | contig 16032 bp, 13 predicted proteins | sample AD_UKC125_MetaG_FD_184434 | JGI IMG/M metagenome (GOLD analysis project Ga0208938, IMG submission 184434) | Active sludge microbial communities of municipal wastewater-treating anaerobic digesters from USA - AD_UKC125_MetaG (SPAdes) (version 2) | ecosystem: Engineered > Bioreactor > Anaerobic >...
TGGATAATCCATATAAACAACTTTGTTACTTAAAACTTAAAGCACTTTCTCTCTTAAATGTTTCTCTTCTTTTATGGAAAAAATATCTTCTTGTGCCTTTTTCACTTTTTCGTAAGGATCTAATGCTTCAGATATAGTGTAAAATCAGTATGCTGTTCCATAATCAACTAACAAGTCAAAACATGAACCTTGATAGTATAGAGGACCATGTCCGTCAAAACTCCACGTACTTGGATGATCCAAAAATTCCTTACAAGAATTCGCATCCTGGGTTCTATTTGCTAAAAATTAATGGTTGTTACTAGAGTAGTTACAGCTTCTATTAAATCATAGTTCATGCCATAACCAGAATACTGACCGTATGACCCTGATAGCATAGGTGAAGATAAACTTGATGAAGCAGTAAAGCAGATGCAAAGTGATTGGGATTTTGTAATAGGCGACAAGTTGTTTGTAGAAGGTGGAGGTTCCTATGTTAGCTTTGCAAAGTCTGAACAAGAAATGATAAAAGGTATGGATGAAGAGTCCCTTTTAGATGTCCCTGATAGCATCTTGCTTGACATAGCCTTGCACTTAGATGAGATTAAACCAGAAGCTCAAGAAGCTGTTCTGCAACGGGCAAGAATGCTGGAAAAAGAACAAAACCCTGAACGTTAAGGTAATCCTGTAAAATAAGAAACAGGAGCCCTTTTAAGGGCTCCTGTTTGGTTATTTCTTATTCTATTAGTTTGTTTTAAGGTTCTTCCTCATAGTAAATCCTTATATTCTTAAATACAGGGTCCCAGTCAACTGTAGCACCCATGGTTTCTGCAATAAACCTAAGAGGCACCATCGTTCTGCTGTTAGATATAATAGGAACTACCTGTGGGTTCTGCGGGTCTATGTAGACTGTTTGCCCATTAACTGTAGCTTTAGGATTGCCTATAGTCAGCAGGATAGTCTTATCATCTATTTTTACAGTTACCTGTTTTGTATCAGGGTTCCAGTTTACCTGCGCATTAAATGCTTCTGCTATTGCACGTAAGGGCACAAGGGTTCTGTCGTTTACTATGATAGGTGGAGCATCTAATTGAATAGAGAATAGGTTGTGAAACATTTCTTTTGACCGGACCTGCAAAGATATATTGTGCGGAAATACATATGACGCAACGATGCTATGGTCTGATTTTATGTTAGATAATGTCAAAGTTTCCTTTATCCCTGTAAGTTGTCCATCAACAACGACGCTTTTTAATATCCAGCCATCGTTTCGTTGCAGTGGTACAGTAATTGTGCCGCCTTGTTCTACTGTTCTTGTATAGCTATTTCCTAAGTTATCTGAGTAAACAATCTTATACTCTTTAGGTTTATCAGCTTCAAACTTTGCAATTACAGTAGCTGAACTGTTTAAAATTAGTATGCGAACTGGGTCAGTGCTTCCATCTTCCCACGAAACGAAGTGGTAACCATCATTTGGTTTTGCTGTTAATTGCACTTGCTGTCCTTGTCTGAAAATTGTATAAGGATTTATTTCTACAATTCCACCTTGAGGAGGAGTAACGAGGACTGCTAAATCAACAGTGGGTGTTGGCACTGGTTCTGGAGACGGGGTAGGAGTAGGTGTTGGTAAATGGTCAAGTGTTGGATAAGTGCCAGTAGTGTTTAGACGTATGCGTATTGGTTTAGAATTGCCTATATTCAATGTGTCTTCCCATGGAGCATTCTCTGAACGGCGTATAAAAACAGTATCAGGTTGAAGCTTTAGATTTGGGTAGTTTGATAATTTCCCTGTCTGTGGAAGAACATATCTTCCGTCTGGTGATGTAAGCTTTATCTGCACATTCCAATAGCCAGGTGTAAGCCGTATCATATCAGTTGGTATGCTGTAGTATCCTATTTCTGTGGCTGTGCCCGAAACAGAGAAAACGGGTTCGCCTGCTTCTGTGATTTTACCAGGCGCTACGTATACAGTGTATTTAGTATTAAAAGTAGCAGTCCAAAACTCTACACTTTTTAAGTAAATCGGTGTAGTGACAGTCCACTGCATGCCCATCCAAGCGGTATTTTTACCAAAAGATTCTGAGCCAGCACTTGTTCCATTATCACCAGCTAAAACAATGTCGTTAGGATCAAATACTGTCGCTGTTAAATAGGCAAAATCTTTTACAAGCCCAGCTTTTCCATATTGAACATAATTGTAACCGTTTTGTCCAAAAGATGTCCCATAACTGTTTCTAACTATCCATGCTCCAAGATTATCGTCCCAGCCAGTTAATAAAATAGTATGGTTTGAATGTGTGGCAGTATTTGTTTCTATAATGGTTGCATTTTCGGTATAAAGAGTTAGGAAATAGCTTGTTACTAAGGGTCCGTGTTCCAGTAAAGCCTGTTTTATTCTAATAATCTCTTCTTCCGTTTGGTCGCTTACGGCAACTTCTTTGAAACTTTCGGCACGGTATTTTACAGGGCATGAAGGCAATGAACAGCTTGAGTCTATACAGCACATATCAGTTGTTTGATATGGTAAGCAGTTTTCAAAAGCTTCTCCAACTCTGATTAGTGCCTCTGCTCCAGCATTTGTTGGCATACCTCCATCTCTTACTTCACAAGGTGCTGTGGTAGTTATTATCCCAGGAACAAATTTCCCAACAGCTTTTACAAGCCATGCTTCTGATAAGTCAACTTTTTCGTTAAACTGCAACGCAATTGCTGATTCAAACGCTCCCGTTAATCCAAAAGACCAGCAAGTGCCATATAAACCTTGGTCTTTAACTTCAGGAACAACACCGTAGTCAGCCCAATTAAAGCGTGCAGGTAGTTGCTCAAACTTAGGAGGTAGCTCTAAAGCTGTGTTCGTTCCTACAGTGTTTGCTAAAACTTGTAGATTTGTAGCGGGTAACGATACAGGTGTTACTAACAACATTAGTGCCACTAATAAAGCACTGCTTAGTTTACGTAAACCTTTTAATTTCATTCTTTTACACCCCTTTCCTTACCTTATATAAGCTTTCCAACTTTACATACCATTTTACTGCATTCTTCCAACAGTGTTCCGGAAGCGCACAAAAACACCTTTTCTGCAGTTTTTCTAACTTTATTTTCCAAAGCTACCCCTTAATAAATATTATATGAGCATAACAATTTTCGTCTAAACTCACTCGAGCCTCTCAAGAAATCGGTTGATGCAATTATGTATAGCAGGTGTCAAAGTTGTGATAAAATAATGCATATTAAGTATTTTATTGTATAATTGTCTCATTGAAGAGCTAAATGGGTTATTTAAACAGGCAAATAACATTGAAGAAAAACGCAATGAAATTATTTTGGAGCAGCAGGTAGAGGATTTCCTACGTGACGTGGCTGTGAGTAAGAGCTAAGGTACAAGCTCAAACATATAGACACTGCATGGTATGGTTCATTGAATGGTGGTATCATAACGTAGGTGCAGTTTTCGATGTGGCTGCCATCACAAGCGTGGATCTTAAGGAATACCAGCGGTTTTTGGAAAGCAAGGGCTATAAGCCAGCTACGGTTAATTTAAGAATGCGTGCCATCGCTTCATTCCTTCAATGGGCCCTTGATGTAGGCCTTATTGAACGCTTACCAAGGTTGCTTAAATCTGTTTCTGAGCAAAAGAGGCCACCTCAAGCGCTTGAACGCACAGAAGTGAACCGTCTACTTAGAGAGCTCGAAAAACAGGGGAATCTTAGAGATATAGCCTTTATTCGGTTTTTACTCTCATGCGGCCTAAGAATAAGTGAAGCGGTCCAGCTGCGAGTAGAAGATATACAAATGTCCGAACGGAAGGGGACCCTAACAGTAAGATAAGGCAAAGGCAATAAGTGGCGTGTGGTTCTTATACCTGCACAGACTAGGGAAGCACTAAAGCAATGGCTGGCTGTGAAGCCAGAATCTCCTTGGCTTTTTCCTTCACAGAAGGATAGAACCAAGCACATAGACCATACACAGGGCTGGCGTATTGTCAAAAAGTATGCTCAAAAGGCTGGGCTAGAGCTACATCCACACACTCTCAGGCACACCTTTGCTTATACGCTACTGTGTAGTGGTGCTGACTTGGTCAGTGTAGCAGAACTTCTAGGTCACAGCAGCCTTGAAACAACGAAGATATACATGAGGCCGAAAATGGAAGATCTAGAACGCTTCGTTGAGCAGGGAGAGTACTGACACGGTGTCAGTGATGTCCTAACAAATGGCTCTCGCGCCTGAAAGTGACAAGTCTGGGGCATAGCACATTGTCACCATGTCACTACAACTATTTCTCTGTAGAAATGCTGCCACCCACCAATCACCTCACAGAGCTCCACTATGATGTGTTTTTGAATCGCTATAACTATCCAGAAAATAGTGCCAACAACCTTAGTATTTATCAATACCACATCTGCAAACGCAGGGTTACTTTTTGACCATTTTTGCCTCATGAAGAACATATCACAATTTTCGTCAGCGAGCCTTCTAAGATGGCATTTTTAGAGGCCGCTATAACATATCAATAGCTAGCGATTAATAGAAAACATAAGTTGGGGGTGATTATGTGAGAAAAGGCGTCGTGGACAGATTCGAAAATGAGGGGACAATAGTAGTGGTTGAGCTGGAATATAAAACTACCTTAGCTATTCCTAGAAGTCTATTTCCTCAAGAAGTACATGTGAACGATGTTGTAGACCAAACAGAATCTGGGCTGTGGCAGGTAGATAAAGAAGCAACAGGAGATAGGTTGAAAACCATTCAACAACTTATGGATGAACTATGGGAAAAGGAGGATAGGAATGATCAAAAACAATAGAGTGCCTAAAGTATTGTCTGCTTTGCTACCTTTATCACATCACCACACATGAATGCTGCTACTACTTCCAAATTCACTGTTAATTATATCAATGTAGGGCAGGGATTGTCAGTTCTGGTTCAGTTCCCGAATGGCAAAACAATGCTCTATGATGCTGGTCCTCAGAAAGCAGCTATCACATAACTAGCTACCTAAGAAGCCGTGGTGTGAAACGAGTAGATGTGCTTGTACTTAGTCATCCAGACAGCGATCATATAGGAGCTGCTGACGAAGTCATAGAAACATTTGCTATAGGTTCCTTCTATATGTCTAAGGTTGTTCACAGTACTCAAAGCTATTTGGATGTATTAAATGCAGCAAAAAATAGAGGCTTAACCATAAAGACGGCTCAGAAAGGCGTAACTATCTCTGTTGATCCTAGTGTGAAGATTACAATGTGGAGTCCTGTGAAAGCCTATTCAGCCGATGATACAAATGATTGGTCAGCAGTAACATCAATAAGTTATGGCAGTACTTCATTTCTTTTTACAGGCGATGCTGAAACCAAGGCGGAAAATGATATGCTGTCTGCTGGTGCAGTAAAGCCTCAAACAATACTGCAGGTTGGTCATCATGGCTCAAAATATTCTACGTCGACAGAGTTCTTAAATGCTGTTAAACCTAAATATACTGTAATTTCTGTAGGGGCTAACAGCTATGGGCATCCAACACAAGAAACGCTCAGTAGACTGCAAAGTGCAAAAGTGCAGTTGTTCCGTACAGATAAGCAGGGAACCATTGTGGCTTACTCTGATGGGAAGGCAATTACTTGGAACGTCAAACCTCTAAGCTATGTCTCTACAGTGACCAAACCACCTGTTACATCTTCTAGCACTGCGAAGGTTCAGATTGTCAGCAAAGATCTCAAAGGAGAAAAGGTTGTCATTAAAAACAATGGGAGTGCTGATGTGAACATGACTGGATGGAAGCTTATCAGTGTTCAAGGCAACCAAACTTATACATTTCCGTCAGGGTTCATCCTTAAAAAAGCAGTTCTGTAACGATCACCTCTGGTAAAAGTGCCTACAGCAGTCCCACTTCTGTACTTAAATAGACTACATCTGATATATGGAACAATGATGGAGATCCAGCAAATCTGGTAGACAATAGAGGCAATGTAGTTAGCTCAGCGCCTTAGCTTAATGCTCTTGACGGAAACAATGTTTTTCACAGATACAAGAAGGGCATCACCAGTGCCATTTCGTGAACAATATAGACCACTATAGGTGACAACTTTAGCAGCAGCGTTCACGAGTCACTATAATATAATCTATCATAGGTGTAATGAGCTCAAAAGATAAGGTAGGTGAGGTTAGATGCAAAGCTTAGCTAAGCTGGGGTATGACATAAGCAATTTTGTTTATCCAATTCTAAAATCTGTCTTTCCTATCTACACAACCGTGATGCATTGGTGGATTTTTGTTTTTATCATCACTTTCTTTGTTACCGTATTTGTTTTAGTTCCGTGGTCTCGTATAGACAATTTGATCGCCCGAGTCATTGTCACTTGTGGAACGGGAGCTTTAGGGTTATGGCTCTTGAGGGAGTTCGTAACACGGTACGGGACATTCACTGATTTAGCCGACTACATAATGTACAAAGGTATAGGAGCTTCCTTCGTGGCTTTAGGTGAGAATTTTCCAATACTGATTGTTTTAGCTATTCTTTTCCCTACATTATTCGTTTTAGTTGGTGGTTTGCTTATGGCTATCGCAATGATATTTAAGATGCCCGCATATTATTTGGCATTAACTGTGCAGGGAAATATAGGGTATGTAATATTCCGCATCCTTCAATTAGAAACTGAAGGAGGGGTAGTTCTATATTTTTGGTGGGGAGCTTGGTACGCAGCGGTAGGTACTGTCAAACCGCCAGTAGACACGTTGACGCAGGTAGGGATTTGGTTTCTTTTATCCATCATTATATTTTTTGTCTTTAGCCTAAACATACTGGACGTTCTCTCTGGAGGTCAAGCACTAGCCGAACACTAACGCCTTATTAAGGCTCAATTGTCTGTAAGGTGTGTTAACTTGCTTATTTAATAGCTGATAATAATCTCATCGTGCATCGTGCATGGTGTAGGAGGGGACCATGTCTGTAATCGCAGTCACGAACCAAAAGGGAGGAGTTTCCGAGACTTCAACTACTGTCAACTTAGCAGGAGCATTAGCTAAAAACGAGAAGCATGTACTTATTGTAGACATGGACCCTCAGGGAGCTGTTTCTACCGCATTTGGTTATGCTCCAGATTTGCTGTCTCCTAAACTTTACGAAGTGTTCTTTGGTAGTGCTAAAGTAGAAGAAGCCATCCACATGCCACAGCAGGTGCCGAGCATAGATATTCTTCCTCCTAATCTCTCTATGGCTGAAGGGGAAGTAAGCCTCATCAGTGAAATGGGGCGAGAGTACTTTCTGAAGAGGGCTCTAAAAGATGTTGAAAACAAGTACAATTATGTGCTAGTAGACTGCCCGCCTAGTTTGTCTGTGCTTTCTACTAATGCCCTTGTGGCTTCTGATTACGTTTTAATATCAGTAGCTCTTAACTTGTTAAGCTTGAGAGGTATGGAAAATCTGCTGGAACATATCGTGAAAGTCAAAGGCATCTACTATATTGACTTCCCATATCCCATATTAAGTGAAAAGAAGCAAGAAGCTGAAGACTATTTTAACCACGAAGTAAGAATGAATGACGTTGACGATAGATTGTTCAGAGCGTTCTTATACGAGTTTCAAAGAAACATTGAAGAAGGCAAACCATTTTATAAGATTGATGACCCACTCTATTTAGGAAGGCAGATTTTCCGTGATTTTTATGCTCGCATAGGAGAAAAAGCTCCTCACTTTATTAGTAACGAACCTATAGGCGATTACTATAAAAAAGGCGCAAAGAAGTGGAGAGCTTTCTATAAGATGCACAAAGATGACCCAGACATAATAAGACATCAAGATGGATTGCTGTTTATTGACTTAGTCAAAGCTTAGGGTGGAAATAAGGGTAGCGATTTAGAACAAAGATTACCACCTTATGTTATTGAAAGCAAGGACAATCCTTTGATTCTCTATGAAGATAGATTCTTGGAATTTATCAGTAGCGAAAATAGAAGAGAGAGCCCATTTGAAAGAATGAAAAGAATATGGACTAGAAAAGGCTAAAATACAAAAGTTGTCTCATTACGAGGTGATTCAAATGCTTTATGTTACAGGCATGTATGCCTTGAATGTGCCTTGTTCTTTAGAAACATGTGGAGATTGGCACCAGCTGAGTATGGACTGGGAACGCGTGCCGTTAAAAGAAAGCGATGACACTATTTGGAAAGGCTATGGCATAGAGAGAAACAAAAAGATACCTTATAACGAAGGGCTGTTTAACGTAGCTAACCATATTAGAGCATGTTTGGATTTGATCGGTGATGGCAAGTTCTTCCTTGTGCAAGGTATGAAGGAAGATTACATCTGTAACGACAGCTACAATGAGGAGATTTTTTCTAAAGTAATGATGCTAAAGGATGCTTCTAACTGGGACGAAGTAGATAAGTTCATGGAAAAAGAGTACATGCTTGCTTGGCTCACTTACAAAAAAAGTAAAGGATTATGAAACCAGCACGAGAACAACAGCTACACATGAAATTGGTGGGAGACCTTCTGCAATTCTTAAACAACCATTCCGATGCTTTTGTTCTTAAGGGTGGAACGGCTCTAATGCTTTGTTATGGTTTGGACCGTTTTTCTGAAGGCATAGATTTAGATATGCTAAGCCAAAATAATAAAGATGATTTACAAAACATCCTGAAACAATACTGCTCTAATACAGGGTTCTCTTTTAAGGTTATTAAGCAAACTAATACAACTGACCGATACGTCTTGCATTACAGCGATATTCAAATGGTGAAAATAGAAATCTCTCGCCGTAAGCTTGCTACTAGTGAAAACATCAAGAAGATCAATGGAATACAAGTATACGATATCGATACGCTTTGCATCTTAAAGAAAGGTACATACGACAACAGGATGCGTCTTAGAGATTTATACGATTTGGTTTTTATTTGTAGCAACTATTGGAACGAACTTTCACCTGCTGTAAAAACTGCTGTAGAGTCTTTGTCTAGAGACGCCTTGGAGCGTTTCGACTATATCATTAAGCAAGAACGTGATGATTATATTGACACTAACAAATTAGAAACAAGACTATTGTCACTTCTCGACGAGTTAGGCTTACTAGACAATAGAAGGGAGCAAGAAAACGAGCGGTAATCTTAGTAAAGAGCTGTATTCTCATCCACAAAAAATGCTGCAAAACCACTCGCTCAGCGTAAAAACATGTTGGAAAAGGCATTGCCAAGAAGTTCTTCCAAACACAGGATACGTTATCAGACTTACACAGGACCTTGGTAAGTCTACACAAGTAATTCCAAGACCACCTCTTTGCAGGCAGAAGAGATGATTTAACATATCATTCAGAGCTGTCATCACTTTTTACCTACTATGTAGTAAGCTCCTATCTTTATAAGCAAGACATACCTGATGAGTTGCCGACTGGGTGTAAAGTGCTGTCTGTAATGGTTGTAAAAAGTCACCACGGCAACCTAGACAGTGTATCAAAAGAGATTGAAGGATTCAGTCCAAACGTATTGAAACAAACACAAGCTAGAAATGACAGTAAACTAAGCAAAGTGCTGGCAGACACACACATAAATGGGTAGTACCCTCAAAAGGTTGATACAGATGTCTCAGAAGAATGGTACTCATGCTTTAACAACAAGTACTCATTCCAGAAACACATAACCAGAGCACGTCGAAAGATATAGAGGAATAAGAAATGAGGCTCCTGAGCCTGGGAGCCTCATTTTGTTTCGTGGAGGCATGCGAAGGACAACGTCAAGGAGCTAAATCGTAAGTAGTGTTATACGCGTGTCTTGTAAAGCTCTTAAGCGGTTTTGAATTGGAGCTGCCACGGTAGCTCAGCAACCAGACAGAATAGGTTCCCTTGGTGTTGAATACGCTGACAAGGTGCTAAAAGGTGAAGATGTACCCACTTATGTTCCTGTGGATCTGAAGCTAATAACAAAAGACAACGTGGATACAATGTTAAAGTAATAGTTTTCGGACTAATCTAAGAAAGAGGCTCCATGCAGCGTGGAGCCTCTTTCTTATTACGGGTTTAGTCATGACCAGAATCCTCTGGCAATACAATATGCTTTAGTCTTGAAGTTCTCCTTGCGGGGTGTCCACTTCTAAAGCTTAGTGCTGCACCTTTAAGTTTTCGTTTGGATCATTTTTAGCATTTACAAGCCGCTGCAAAATAACCTATAATGCAATCTTAGAGGAGGTGCGGTAATGAATAGAGATTTTCGACCAGTGAAAGAGATCATTTCTATTCTCGCAATGGCCATCCTGATCTTCACGCTTGTTGGTCCAGTTGCTTACGCCGGTAATGGTTCTCAGTCGATGCCAGCAGAGACTCAGATGGCTTACGATGAAGCTGGAATCACCACTTTATGGAACATGGGCTATACTGGCTCTGGCATGAAGATAGCAATAATTGACGATGGTGTGGACTACAAAAATCCTGATTTGGGAGGCTGCTTGGGGCCTAACTGCAAGGTCATAGGAGGTTGGGATGTGGACACTGGTGACGACGACCCCATGTCTTTAAACCCTAATACATCTCACGGAACTCTTCTAGCAGGGGAAATGGTAGCTAACGGCAGCATGAAAGGAATCGCTTATGATGCTAAGTTGCTTGCATATAAAGCCGATGGGTCTGGTGGTGCAGACGTTGGTTTTAGGGCGCTCGAGCGTTTGCTACAAGACGGTGGAGCAGATTACTTAAACTTTTCTTCTGGCTTTACAGTTCAGGGTAAAGAAGACAATTTCACAAAAGACTTTAGCGACCCCTACTACAAAAGCTTATATGAACAAGCAGAAAAACAAGGGATGCTAATCTTTAGGTCAGCAGGTAACTTCGGTAGTGCCTTATTAGAGACTGTTGAGCATCCTTTCCCTGTATTCCATTCGAAATATTACTTTATGCCGGTGGGGAATCGTGTTTCAGAACCCACAATGCTCAATATAGGTGCCTACCAGTGGGACCACAGAGAGGTCAGCGAAGTTACGTCTATGGGACCGAGTTTAAACGGGGAAATGCAGCCTGAACTGCTGGCTCCCGTAGGGTACCCCATTACCTACATGCCTGGGGCATACTCACGTACAGGTGGTACTTCCTGTGCCGCACCTTTTGCTGGTGCTGTGGCTACTTTGGTTAAGCAGGCGCATCCAGAGTGGACACCGGCGGATGTGCGAACGGCACTTATGAATACTGCGAGCGTTATATATAACAAAGTAACAGGCGAACCTGTAACAATGTTAATTCAAGGTTCTGGCCTTATCGATGGTGTAGCAGCTGTAAAAACGCCAGCTTTAGTAACTCCTTACGAGATAAACATGACCGCCACGGGGTTACATCCTGTGGAGCTCACAATTAAAAATATTACCGATAAAACAGAAACATTTACAGCGAAGGTTGAACTTACTCTTGGAAATTATGAGTATGGAGCCAACCAGGGTTTGGACCTTTCCTTAACAACTTCAAAGTTAGTGATTGGTCCACATGAAACTGCCACCGTTGGTTTGCTCTCTACTGCTGACCTCGGCAAACTTTCTAAAGGTCCACATGAAGCGTTAATTTGGTTGAGTAACGGCACTACAACACTCCATGTGCCAATAATGATATGGAATGACCTAAATTCTATTTGGTGGAGCCGCGCACCAGACGATTATATAGGTAGTAACAAGGATCTTCCACCAAAGCTAACTAATGTAAGGACCTCAACAGTCATCGTCACTTCTGAGCCGTTACCTCAGACGGTAAGCATAGATTTCACAGTTAATAGAGGCTCGATTGTGGGATACACGTGGGGTACAGCCGAGCCCACTTTTGGCAACTACGCGGACAGAGTTCGTGTGGAAATAGTTAATTCTCAAGGAGCGACTGTAGCTAAAGTTTTTGATGAGCGGCATTTATTGATAGGGCATTACCAAGCGTTTTGGAATGGACTTGACAGCAAAGGGCAACCTGTACCAGCGGGTGAGTATCGGTATGTTATCTCTGCGATAGATGACTTCCAAAACTTTGATATCGAAATCCGTGACACAAATGCGCAATTTACTGGAGTAATAGCCGTGAAAAGTGCTTCCGACATTGGGAAAATCACTCCGGCTACTCCAGTCACTCCGGTGATAGGTCCTCCAAATGCAAGCACGACTTCCCTTGCAGTAGTGAATACCGATCCAGCTAATGGAGCAAGGGGTGTATCCATAAATAAGGTGATCAATGTTGCTTTTAACAAGCCAATTCAACTTGTTGATGCAAGTAAGATCACTTTTGGAGGTGTAAACTTCAACGTAGCTGTTGACACGTCGGATAACACAAGGCTTGTCATTACGCCCAAAGATAAACTTAACTATTCTACTTCGTATACCGTGACCATTGGTGCAGGTGCTGTGGCTGACCTTGCTGGCAATCGATTATTGACAGATTACTCCTTTTCTTTCACGACAGCAGCGGAGCAAGATCCAGGACCCCCTGAGGTGATAAGCTCTTATCCTGCAAATGGTGAAACAAATGTTCCCATAACCCCCCGCATAACGTTCACGTTCAGCAAAATAGTGAATATAGATCTGATGAACAAGTTCTTTTTTGTTGATTCAAATGGCAATCGTGTAGATTTTGCGCCGCCGGTACTGGAAAATACGGCTACTCTAGTCATTATTCCTGATAACCCTTCATTGAAGTATGGTACAACATACAAGATAACGTTAAAAGCCGATGCTGTCACTGACGAAAATGGGAAGCATTTAGACAGTGATTACATAATCACATTTACTACAGTAGCAGAGGAAGGTGCTACGGCACTCACAGTAGTGAATACCGATCCAGCTAATGGGGCTTCGGATGTCGCAGTGGATAAAGCAATCACAGTGACGTTTAGCGAGGATGTGGCTGAGGCTAATAAGTTCGCTGATGTTGCACTTAAGAATGCTGATGGACAAAGTGTGCCCGTGAAAGTGGCTATTACTGGTTCTGTCATTACGATCACGCCGAACAAACCCCTTGACTACTCTACAAAGTACACATTAACAGTCCCTGCTGGTGCCGTCAAGGGCCTCTCAGGCAATGCACTTGAGAAAGATTACACATTTAGTTTCACCACAGCTGCGCTGTCGGTCAAGACTTTCGATGACATTAAAGGTCACTGGGCGCAGCACGATATTGAACTCATGGCTGGGTTGGGAATTGCGCAAGGAGTGGGGGGAAACAAATTTAACCCCGATGGCATGGTAACGAGAGCTGAGTTCGTCGCTTTACTTGCCCGCTCAATGGGTGTAAAGACAGAGCCTGTTACCCAGACGTCCTTCAAAGATGTACCAGCGGATGCGTGGTATGCCGCAGAGGTAGAGGCGGCATATAAATTTGGCATCGTTAAAGGATTTGAAGACGGGACATTTAGACCAGATGATAAAGTGACAAGGGAACAGATTGCTTCATTCATAATCAGGGCGATGAACTGGACTATTAGTCAGAGTGATGTAAGCTTGATACTGAATAAATTTACTGACCAATCGAAGATCAGCAACTGGGCCAAGGAAGCGGTAGCGTCGGCGGTTCAGCATGCCATCGTAGTCGGCAGACCAAATGGCACATTTGACCCGCAGGCAAATGCGACAAGAGCCGAAGCCATAGTGATGCTTAAACGTATGTTGCAAGCATCAGGCGTCATTCCACCAAACTCATAACCAGAGCACGTCGAAAGATATAGAGGAATAAGAAATGGGGCTCCTGAGCCTGGGAGCCTCTTTTTGTTTCGTGGAGACATGCGAAGGACAACGTCAAGGAGCTAAATCGTAAGTAGTGTTATACGCGTGTCTTGTAAAGCTCTTAAGCGGTTTTGTATTGGAGCTGCCACAGTTGCTCAGCAACCAGACAGAATAGGTTCCCTTGGTGTTGAATGCGCTGACCAGGTGCTAAAAGGTGAAGATGTACCCACTTATGTTCCTGTGGATCTGAAGCTAATAACAAAAGACAACGTGGATACAATGGACTAAAGGATAACATCGCTTGTCAAAGTGTAACGGCCCCTGCAGTTAGTAGAGGCCGCTTTTCTTGTACAGGTATTCTCGGGTTCATGTTCCCAAATGCTTTCTTACAAACTTTGAAATCCTCTTTCTACAATTGCTGCAATGCGTTTTCTACGCTCCTTTAGGAAATCTATATAGTCTGTTTCGTACCAGCCTTTCCAAAGAGCATGCAAATCGTACATTTTCTCTAGTTCCTCATTGGTCAAGGTACTCTCGTACTTGGGTGCGTACTCTTTTGGTGGAAGGTCGGAGATTTTATCATTGTCTCCCCATTCTACTAGAGCATAGTTTGCAACCTGGTTAATCAACCTTTGGTCTCTTACGCCTGTTCTTTCGAGGTATTTACGCGGAAATAGATGGTGGCGCTCTATGGCTTTCCTCTTGGCATTGATACCGGGCTTAAGTAGGTCAGCGACTTTCAGCTGTGAATACAGTACGGGTGCATCAAGTAAACAAAGAGCTGCGTAGTAGGCAAATTGTCCAGTATTTTGGGCTGCTGAAGTTTCTAACGCATTTGGCAACGTGAATCTCCAGTAGTCTGGTGTTAGTACAGCGTTTATTTGTTGTTCCAACACATCCACAAATTCCTGTGGTGTAGTCTTTCCCCTGAGTAGCGCTAAATCTTGTTCCATTCGGCTTTCTGGCGAACTGCTGTACCTACCAGTCAAGGAAGACATAAAGAACCACCTTGCTATGATTCTTCTAAGGACGTTGTCGTCAATTTTAAAATCGCGCTTACCTATGAGCCACAAAGCGTAACTGTAAACTACAGCCATTTCGGAGGAGATGAGTTGATCGCTCTGATAACCAGCGTACAAGAGAACTTTGAAAAAATCATGCCAGTTTTGAAGGTTCAGTGTGTATGATTGAGCTTCTTTGAGTACCGCGAATTGAGCGTCGCGACGCTCAGTAGAAAATTCCCCGGTCTGCAAATCTTTTCCTCGCAATACGGAGTACACGTATTCAAGTCTGGCTCTACGAAAGCCCAGCGCCACACTTACGCGAAGCAATTGATCTGGACTTGGCCGGAAATAGTAGTTGAACGGCGAAGGCTCTTTAGTGGAGGGAGGAGACTTTGCGCGTCTGCAAAAATCTTCTAACTCTTTTCTACCATCGTCCCAGAAAACTGACATCAATGTCAATATAAAATCAGCTTGATTCAATGCTGTTCCTTTACTGTTAATGCGAACGAATATTTCTGATACATCTTCTTCGTTTACTGTAGAAGCAATTTCCAATGCAGTCAACGGGTACTCGCTTAGTTTGATTACGTTGTTGATAGCATCCGGAATAGTTTTCTCTTGTTCATCGGTTAGTTCATATTGCGAACGTAGACGCTGAAGATACTCAGTCGTGAAGGCATACGCATTTGTTTTTGGATCCCACAGTACGCTAATATCAGGGATCCACTGTATGTCTCTTTCAATTGCAGGGTTTGTTACTTCGAACTTTTCTTCTACAGGGTTAAAGGCTATGCGTATACGCGTTGTGCGAAAATCCTTATCGATAATAGGCACTGCTTTCATTACTGCGTAAAGTGAAGTCAAACGCTGTTGACCGTCGACGATGAGTAGTTCAGGGCTCACCTGTTTTTGATCCATTCCGATAACTCTATGGTCTCCGCTAAAGCCGTTTTTCCAAAAAAGCAAATAACCAATGGGATAGCCTTTGTACATCGAATCAAGAAGATCTCGGACCTTGATAGTGGGCCAAACGAAGGGTCGCTGTATGTTTGGCAAACCAATTTGCCCTACCTCGATGTCCTGCACCAGCTTTTTCACGGGGAAACTAACCTGATTGAAAAGCACTTCAGACATTTCCTTATCCTCCCTGTAACATGCCATATGTGAGAACCGGTGTTATTTTACTAATATGGTTCTCACTGCATCTAATAAGCTTTTATTATCGCACTTGCGAACCCGATTAGTGAGAAATTGAGTCAGTTGGGCATCAACTTCATGCCTAATTGTCAATCGCTTATACGTCAACCTCAAGAGTGATGCTAATGGGCTCTTTTTCAGTAATTGGTTCTGGAGCGTTAGATTTTCTGTTGTGAATGAAGCCGAGTATTTGTA
>Ga0208938_1001156_pt1 | contig 15961 bp, 18 predicted proteins | sample AD_UKC125_MetaG_FD_184434 | JGI IMG/M metagenome (GOLD analysis project Ga0208938, IMG submission 184434) | Active sludge microbial communities of municipal wastewater-treating anaerobic digesters from USA - AD_UKC125_MetaG (SPAdes) (version 2) | ecosystem: Engineered > Bioreactor > Anaerobic >...
GAGGGTCTTGAGGGTGACCTCGGTGGTGCCACCCAGCACCCGCGCGGCCAGCCGGCCCTGCTTGTCGAGCACGAGGGTCGTCGGCGTGGCCGGCGCGATGCCCGCCAAGCTCAGCATCGGGGTGCCGCCGCTGGCGCGGTCACTGATCGACGGGTATCCCAGCGCCGCGGCCGCCGGCGCGGCGTTCTGCGGCGACTCTTTGATGCTGATCCCCACGAAGGCGACCGGCTTGCCAGAGCTCGCGTATGCCGTCCACGCCCGGGTCAGCGCGGGCGCCTCCTCCTGGCACGGACCGCACCACGAACCCCACACATTGACCAGGACGACCTTGCCCTTGCCCTCCGTGGCCCACGACCAGGTCGAGCCGGTGACCGTGGTGCCCTGCAGGTCGATCGGGGCGGTGCGCTTGGCCGGGGCGATCTGCTCGATCGACCCGTCACCCGCGAGATATCCCGCTCGATTGCCTGAATTAGCCTGTGCCTCAAGGGAATTAGCGTCAGACTGACACCCCACGAGCCCGCCGACGAGAGTGAACCAGATCGCCGTCACGACCGAGACCGTGAGCGGGCGCAGCCGCGGGCGAGACATTAGGCGCCAGACTTCTTGGCCGCCCGCTCCACGAGCTCGGCAGCCGGCTCGCTGTAGGTGATGGTCACCAGCTCGCCGTCGCTGTAGTGCAGCGAGGTCAGCGAGGCCAGCGCGCACTCCCGTTTGCGCGGGTCGTGCCAGAGCCGTCGGCCCTCGAGCTTGGACCGGACGGTCCACACCGGCAACTGGTGGGAGACCAGGACCGCGGCGTGGCCGGTTGCGGCGATCCGGGCATCGTCGATCGCGGCGAGCATCCGGGCGGCGATGCCGTCGTAACGCTCGCCCCAGCTGGGGGTGAAGGGGTCGACGAGCTTGCCCCAATACTTCGGCTCGCGCAGCGCGCCGTCTCCGACGCCGACCCGCTTGCCTTCGAAGAAGTTGCCCGCCTCGATGAGCCGCGGATCCACGGTGATGCCGACGTCGTGCGATGCGGCGATCGGTGTGGCGGTCTCGATAGCCCGCTCCAGCGGCGAGGCGACCACATGGGTGATGTCGTGGGCGGCGAGATGGTCGGCGACGACCTGGGCCATCTCGCGGCCCAGTTCGCTGAGGCGGTAGCCCGGGAGGCGGCCATACAGCACGCCATCGGGATTGTGGACCTCGCCATGGCGCATGAGATGAACGACGGTCGTCGTGGGCATGCCTCATTCTCTCAGAGCCACACGGCATACCGTGTCGCCCCGGCCGGCCGACCGACGGGACAACCGACGGGCTACTCCATGCCCTCACTGACGGTCGTCATGATCTGGCCCAACGCCTTGATCTGACCCGGGGTGAGCTGGTCGATGAGCCGCGCCCGCACGCTGGCCAAGTGGCCTGGGGCGGTCTCGATGACCTTGGCCAGCCCAGCCTCGGTGAGGGTGAGCAAGACGCCGCGGCCGTCACCCGGAAACGGCGCGCGCGTCACCCACCCTCGGCGTTCGAGCCGGGTCGCGGTGTGCGTCAGTCGACTCCGGGACTGCACCACGATGGTGGCCAGCTCCGACATCCGCAACTGATGATCGGGCGCCTCCGACAGCATCGAGATGATCTCGTACTCCGACAGGCACAGGCCGAAGGGCACGAGATCGCGATCGAGCGCCTCCATGAGTTGCCGCCCACCACGCAAGAAGGCGCGCCACGTTTGTTGCTCGGTCGTGCTCAGCCAGCGCGGTTCGCGGCTGCCCATCTCCACCCACCTTCCCCGAGGACACCCTCAGGCCCGCGCGGGCGTCCGAGCGTCAGCATAGGGTGCCGACCGTCGACGCGGCCAGGAAACTTCACAGCACTTCCGGAATAGTTGTCAGTTCAATCATGTTGCCGAGTGGGAAGGGCGCGCCAATGACGCGGCCTCGCCACGAAAGGATCTGCGATGAGCGCGCTTGCCGACCTCACTCCCGGCACCTGGACCGTCGACCCGAGCCACTCCGAAGTGGGCTTCGTCGCCCGGCACCTCATGGTGTCCAAGGTTCGTGGCCGCTTCGCCGAGGTGGCCGGCACAGTCACCGTTGCCGAGCAGTTTGAGCAGTCGTCGGTGACGGCCACCGCGCAGGTCGCTTCCGTCAGCACCAGCAACGCCGACCGTGACGCCCACCTCACCAGCCCGGACTTCTTCGACGCTGCGACTTATCCGCAGCTCACCTTCGTCTCGACCGCGGTCACCCCTGATTCGCTCGCCGGTGACCTCACGATCAAGGACGTCACCCGCCCGGTGACCTTCGACCTCGAGGTCGGCGGTGTCGCCGTCGACCCGTGGGGCAATACCAAGGCCGCCTTCGAGGCCCGCGCCGATGTCAACCGCAAGGACTGGGGGCTGACCTGGAACGCCGCGCTGGAGGGTGGCGGCGTCCTGGTCTCCGACAAGATCGCCATCGTCCTGGAGATCCAGCTCACCAAGTCGGCCTGAGGCCGGCGAGGGCAGCCCGTTAACCCCACATTGGGCGTGGTGACCGCAAGGTCACCGGGCGCGGCGGCGGGAGGCGTGCCGACGCTGGCTGGGCCGTTTCACCGGCAGGCCGGCTTCAGCCGCCGCCGCCGCGCGCGCCGCTCCGTGGGTGGCCAGGGCGTCGACCAACTCGATGGCATTGGGCGTCGCAGCGAGCACGTCGACCCGTAGGCCATGCTCCTCGGCCGTCTTCGCCGTCTGTGGGCCGATGCAGGCAACCAGGGTCTGGGCATGCGGCTTGCCGGCGATGCCGACGAGATTGCGCACCGTCGAGCTCGACGTGAACAGCACCGCGTCGAACGCCCCACTCTTGATCGCCTCGCGGATCGACGCGTCCGGGGGCGCTGCACGCACGGTCCGGTATGCCGTCACGTCGTCGACTTCCCAGCCCATATCCGTCAGCCCCGCGACCAGAGTGTCGGTGGCGATGTCGGCGCGCGGCAGGAAGACCCGGTTGCAGGCCTCCTCGCTGTCCTCGACCTCGGGCCAGTCCAGGAGCATTCCGGCGGCCGACTGCTCGCCGCCCGGGACCAGATCTGGGTTGAGCCCCCACTCCCGCAACGTGTCCGCCGTGACACCACCTACTGCGGCGATGCCCACGCCGGCGAAGATCCGCGCGTCGAGCCCAAATTCCTCGACCTTCTCGCGCACCGCTCGGACTGCGTTGACCGACGTGAAGCCCACCCACGCGTAGCGGCCGGTCGCGAGCCCCTTGATGGCCCGCTCCATCTGGGCCGGGGTCCGCGGCGGCTCGACCGAGATGGTCGGCACGACGGTCGGACGTGCTCCGTATGCCGTGAGTCGCGCGGTCGTCGACCCGGACTGCTCCTTGGTGCGGGGAACGAGGACCTGCCAGCCGTAGAGCGGTTTGGTCTCGAACCAGGACAACTCATCGCGCAGACCGACCGACGGCCCGAGAACGGCAAGCACGGGGAAGGACATCCCGTCGGCGGACAGCACCTGCTCAGCCTTGTCGAGCGTGGTCGTGCGGGTCGCCTGTGCGGTCGTCGTTCCCGACTCGATGATTGCCACCGGCGTTGACCCTTCCCGGCCGGCCTGGCGCACCTCGCTCAGCGCCGCACCCAGGCGGGCGGCCGGGCCGAGGACGACCACGGTGCTGGCGGCATCGGTGAGGCTCGCCCAGTCGTGACCGCGGGCCGACGCATCGACGACGTGCAGCGCGGTGGTCGCCGCAGTGGTCAGCGGGATACCGGCATACATGGCTGCGGCCGTGACCGCGCTGACCCCGGGGACGACCTCGAAAGGGACTCCCGCGTGGGCGAGTTCGAGCGCCTCGTCGGCCACGCCGTGGAAGAGCGAAGGGTCGCCGTCCATGAGCCGGACCACGAGACCGGACTCCCCCAGCCCGCGCGCCGCGTTGACGATGACCTTGGCGGTCCGCAGCACCGCGAGGTCGGGCTGGTCGTGGTCGTGGCCCGCGTCGATGATCTGGACCCCCGGACGGGCAAATGCCTCGACCACCGCATGGCGTCCGACCTGGTCGAGAACGACGATGTCGGCGGCGGCCAGCAACTCGCGACAGCGCACCGTCATGAGCCCCGGGTCACCTGGCCCGGCGCCGACGAAGGCCACTCGGGCCGCCGGGAGCCGCTCCTCGCTCCTCATCCGGCCACCCCGACATCCGGCAGGTCCGACAGGGAAGCCCGCAGGAAGGCCAGGACGTGCAACTCGGTGGCGAGGTCGACGCGGCGCAGGGACACCTGGGGCGGCAAGGCCAGTGCCGCGGGGGCGAAGGTGAGGATCGCCTCGACTCCGGCGCTCACGAGGGCATCGGCGGCGGCCTGAGCGCCGTCGGCGGGAGTGGCCAGGACGCCGATGGCGATGCCCAGTTCGGCGACGAGGGCGGGAAGGTCCTCGATCGGACGCACCGTCAGACCAGCGACCTGCTCCCCCACGAGCATCGGGTCGCGGTCGAGCACCGCCACGACGTGGAAGCCCTCGGTGCCGAAACCGGAGTAAGCCGCCAGGGCCCGGCCCAGGTTGCCCATCCCGACGATGGCCACCGGCCAGGCGCGGCCCAGGCCGAGCGCTCTGGTGATCTCGGTGATCAGCAGGGCGACGTCATAGCCGACCCCGCGCACTCCGTGGGAGCCCAGGTGGCTGAGGTCCTTACGCAGCTGGGTGGGCAACACCCCTGCGGCCGAGGCCAATTGCCCAGACGAGACGGTGGTGACGCCGCGGGCGGCCGCGCTGTGCAGCGCGCGCAGATAGGTGGGCAGCCGCGACACGGTCGCCGCCGGGATGTCCCGGAGAGCGGAGGGGGTCGGCGTCATGGGCACTCACCGGCTCCTTCCTCGGGACCGCCGATCGGACAGGTTCGCCGATGGTCGTGGCCAGAGTAAGGGGTTTGTGAAGCGTTGCACAAAGTCTGTTCCGTCTGGCGGACCAAACGGTCAGAAATTCATCGCAGTCCGGAGTTCGGCGGCCGTGATCCGGTACCTGGCCACCTCGCGCCCATCGACGAGGACCACCGGCACCAGGTCGCCGTAGCGGGCCTCCAGCACCTGGTCACCGGCCACGGAGGTGACCTCGAACGGCATACCGGCTCCGTCGCAGACCTCAGCGACGGTCAGGATCGCTTCCTCGCAGAGGTGACACCCCGGGCGACTCATCACCTGAACCCGCGGCGTCGGCCCCACACGGGAGCCTCCGTCAGCCTCGCCAGCATCCGCGCCTGCGCCTGGTACGGGGGAGCTGGGACGTGGCCGCCACCAGCGGTCCCGAGAGAGGCCGCTCACCGGACGGTCACGAGAAGACCGACCGCCGCAGCATGAGCAGCGAGTAGAGGGTCTGCTGGATCGTCTCGCGCACCTGGTCGGTGATATCGAAGACGAGCATCGGGTCGTCGGCCCCCGCGCTGCCGTAGTGGGCCGTCGGGATCGGCTCGCCGAACTCGATGATCCACTTGCTCGGCAGCGGCACCAGGCCGAGCAGCCCGAGCCAGGGCCAGGTCGGCGTGATGGGGAAATACGGTGCCCCGAACAACCGAGCGAGCAGCTTGGCGTTGCCGATGAGGGGGTAGGTCTCCTCTGCGCCGACGATCGAGCACGGGATGATCGGGGTGCCGGTGCGGATGGCCGCGCTGACGAAGCCGCCACGGCCGAAGCGCTGCAGCTTGTAGCGCTCGCTGAACGGCTTGCCCACGCCCTTGAAGCCTTCGGGGAAGACCCCGACAAGCTGACCGTTGCTCAACAGCCGCTCCGCATCGGCGTTGGCGGCGAGGGTCGCCCCCTGCTTGCGCGCCAGCGGCCCGATGAGCGGGGTCTGGAAGACCAGGTCGGCGCCGAGCAATCGCAGGAACCGACCCCGCGCCTCGGCGTCGTGGACGGCGACCTGCACCATGTGGGCGTCCAGCGCGATGGTGCCGGAGTGGTTGGCCACGATGAGCCCGGCACCTTCGGCTGGGATGTTTTCCATGCCGCGCACCTCGACCCGGAACCACTGCTTGTAGAGCGGCCGCAGCACCGGCAGGTAGAAGTTCTCGGTGTAGTCCTGGTCGAAACCGAACTCGTCGACCTCGTAGTCGCCGGTGAGCCGACGGCGCAGAAAGGCCAGCGTGCGGGCCACCTGGGCCTCGACCTCGTCGGGGCCTAGCCCGGACGCCGCCGCCAGCGTGCGCAGCACCCCGATAACGGCCGCGATGACGTCCTCGATGTCGGGAGTGAGTTCCTGCTGGGTCAGCGCAGCGGCCAACAGCGACTCGGAGATCGTGGGGCCCTCGCCATCGCGAACCACCTGCGGCCTGTATGCCGTGCCCGCCAGGTCCGCACCGCGCGCCCGGTCGGCGGTGCGGGCTCGGTCGGCACCGCGGGCTCGGTCGGCAGCGGGAGTCGCCTCGGAGGCATGCGTCACGCCATCGCGCCGGGCCTGGGCGACCCGGGCCGTCAACTCGTCGCCGGCCGAGGGCGTTGTGCGAACCGCGTCGGCGGCGGCAGACGGCCGATCGGCGGGTGACGGGACGGCGCGCAGCCGGCGCACGGCCGGGCGAGTGGCCCGCCGGACGTCGACGGCACTCTCCTGGGTGGGCACGGGGGCCGCCCGCGGGACCGGACGGTGGCGGGATGGTGCCCGCCGCCGGCCCGCGGGGGCGCGATTCGTCGGGTCGACCTTCGTCGGGTCCACCGTCGCCGGGTCGACCGTCGCCGAGCCGATGGCCGCCGAGTCGGCGCCTACGGCGCCGGGGCCGGACGGCATACCGGGAGTTGGAGGGTCTTCGGCAGCGCTCGGCGCGGCAGGGTCGAGGAGCGGACCAGGAACGACCGCCACCGGTGGCGCGCCCACCAGGGGGGTGGCCCGGCGGCGACGGCGCTCGCCAGCCGCGCGGGCTGCGCCCGTGGCGAAGGCGTCGCGAGGGGTGTCGGGCATTACCGCACCACCTCTCGCAGTCGGGAGGCCAGACCGACTCCGGCTCCAGCCAGACGCATCATGCCACCGGCGCCCTGGCCGAGCAGATCCATCGCAGTGTCAGCGCCCGGGACGACCGGTGGCGCATGGTCGGCGAAGTCGCGGAAGGCCGCGCGGGTGTCCCACCGGGGCTCGAACTTCATCACCGTGCGCATCCGCGTCGTGTCCAGACCGCGACCGTAGGACAGGAAGGACAGCTGATCGGAGGAGAAATCAGCCAGGCCGGCCCGGCGGATGATCGCCCCGAGCATGGAGATCGCGAACGGCACCCCGACCGTGGGACGTCCCACCATGGCGGCGGCCTGCGACACGGTGAGCACGCCGTCGCCGGCGATGTTGACGATCTGCACCGGCGGCCCGGAGACCGCCAGGAGCAGAGCGGCGGTGACGTCCTGCTCGTGGACGAACTGCAGCCGGGCGTCGAAGCCCAGCGGCACCGGCAGCACCGGCAGCGAGAAGTAGTCGGTGAGCGCCGTCTTGATCCGCGGGCCCATGACGTTGGCGAAGCGCAGCATGGTGATCTCGGCGTCCGGGCGGCGGCGTGAGAACCCGCGCACATAGGCCTCGACCTCGACCGAGTCCTTGCCGAACCCACTGGTCGGCATGGTCTTGGGGCCGGTTTCCTCGGTGAACATGGCGGGATCGCGTGGCGAGCTGCCGTAGACCGCGGCCGTGGACTTGACGATCAGGCGCCGCACGCTGGTGGCCTTCTGGCAGGCGGCCAACAGCTGCATGGTGCCGATGACGTTGATCTCCTTCTGGGAGACCCGGCCGCCGGCTGAGGTCGGCGTGGCCAGCACGTTCATGTGCACGACGGTGTCGACCCTGGCCTGGCCGATGATCCGCCCGATCATGGGGTTGCGGATGTCTGCGCGGACGAACTCGGCGCGCCCGATGGAGTGCGGTGGGGGCACCACATCGACCCCGACGATGCGCTCGATCGAGGCATCGGCGGACAGCGCCTGCGCGAAGCGCCCGCCGAGGTAACGAGAGACCCCCGTGATGAGCACGACGTCGGCCAATTGGACACCTCCGTCCTGGACTGGTCCTTCCGATCCTACTCGCGCGTAGCATCCCCTGCCCGGGTTCGGGACGGGATGGCAGCGGCCCCGGCCACGACCACGCAGGTCGCGTCCGGGGCCGACAGTGCCGCTGAGCGGCGGTTACTTGCGGTTACGACGCTGGTGACGCGTCTTGCGCAGCAACTTGCGGTGCTTCTTCTTGGCCATCCGCTTGCGCCGCTTCTTGATCACAGAACCCATAGGTCATCCTTGCTTGAGAAACCGCTTGAGGAACTTGCGAGAACTTCACACACACGAGTGGTGCCGGTCGCCTGCCGGCGGACCATGGTGGCATACCGGAGCGGGCTCAGCCTACCGGCGTCGACGCCACTTTCCGGGGCATCGCGCCCAGGCGCCGACGGTCGCCGACGGTCGGGGAGAGCCCCACCGTCTCGGGGAGGACGGCATACGGGGGTGTATGCCGTCCTCCCCGGACAGCGGTGTCGATCACCTCACGCGGTGTCGACGAAGGACGAGCTGAGGTAGGCGTGGACCGCGTCCTCGGGCACTCGGAACGACCGCCCGACCCGTACCGCCGGGAGTTCTCCCCCGTGGACGAGCCGGTAGACCGTCATCTTCGACACGCGCATGATCGAGGCGACCTCGGCCACGGTGAGGAACCGGACCTCGGAGAGCTGGCGCTCTGGCTGCATGGAACTCCTCGATCGTCAAGCACACTCGCGCCGCCGGCTTCCCCGCCGGCGGAGGCCACGAGCATGCGTCGCAACTCTAGGGGCTGGTGTGACGTGAGGGGAAGCCGTGAGTGAGGTTGTGACCGGAAAGTAAAGTCGACACGCCGGGTCAGTCGAACCAAATGTCCAGACCGTGGTGCGGGAAGACGGCTTGCCGGGTCGCCATGACGGCGCGATCGACCTCGCTGCTCGGGTCGTAGCCGAGATCCCACGAGCGCCACCACAGCGGCTGCCCCTCGGGCAGGTCACCCATCCGCGTCGGCCCGTGCTTGCCGAGCAACGCCGTGACGTAGTCGAGCCACCCCTGCGGCACCGCAGCGTTGGGCAGGATCGGTCGGTGCGCGGCGATCGCGGTGAGGTGGGTCCACGTACGCGGCACGACGTCGACGACCTCGTAACCCCCGCCCCCCAACGCGATCCATCGCCCCTCACAGAGCTCATGGCTGAGCTTGTGCAGCGCCATCATCGCCTCGCGCTGGGCCTCGACCGACAGCGCGAAGTGCGCGAGCGGGTCGGCGCTGTGGGTGTCGGCTCCGTGCTGGGTCACCAGGACGGTCGGGCGGAAGGCACGCACCACGGGCATGACACCGGCGTGGAAAGCCCGCAGCCAGCCACCGTCGGACAGGCCCGGAGGCAGCGACACGTTGACCGCCTGGCCCAAGGCCTTGGACCCGCCGATGTCGGTTGCCCAGCCGGTGCCGGGGAAGAGCGCCCGCCCGGTCTCGTGGATCGACACCGTGAGCACCCGCGGGTCGTCCCAGAAGATCGATTCGACGCCGTCGCCGTGGTGCACGTCGACATCGACATAGGCCACTCGCTCGGCGCCGTTGTCCAGCAGCCACTGGATCCCCACCGCGATGTCGTTGTAGACGCAGAAGCCGGACGCATTGCCGGCCATGGCGTGGTGCAGCCCACCGCAGAAGTTGACACCGTGCTCGACGGCGCCGGTCCACACCGCCTCGCAGACGTCGCGGGTGCCTTCGACGATGCGCGCGCTGACCTCGTGCATGCCTTCGAACGCCGGCACATCGTCGGTGCCCAGGCCGAGCATCTCGTCGGCCAGGCGCGGGTCTTCCGAAGCGCGGCGCACCGCCTCGACGAAGCCGCGGTCGTGCACGGTGTGCAGCAACGCATCATCGGGGACGCTCGGGCTGACGACCTCGACTGCCTCGTCGTCGAAGAGTCCGAACTCGGCACAGAGCCGAGCGGTCAGCGCCAACCGCACCGGAGACATCGGGTGATGCGGGCCGAAGTTGTACTTCGTGAATTCCGGGTCCCAAACCACCCGCGCCTGGCTGCGCATGCTCCGACGTTACCTTTCCCGTGAGCCCCTGGAGCCAGTATGCCGTCGCAGCTCAGCCCAGGTCTGGGAGTGTGCCGCGATCGGCACCCAGGGGAAGGATCATCGCGATCTCCTCCTCGCCGTCGCGGTTGGAGCCGCGCATCGGGCGCCGTGAATCGGTCGGCCGGAAGCCCAGACCCGAAGCGAAGGCCACCGCACGCCCGTTGTCGGTGCTCACCCAGTAGACGACGTGTGAGTGACCGTCCTGCTGGGCCCGCTTGGCGCCGGCGCGGGCCAGCGCGGTGGCTACTCCCGTCCCCCGCGCGAGCGGCGTCACCCACAGGCCGAAGATCTCGCTCAGCCCGGAGTTGAACCCTTCGGCGAGCCGGTCGTCGGTCGAGTCGTCGGCCTCGTGGACCCCGAGGCTCGCGGTGCCGACGACGGCACCGTCGCGGTGAGCGATGAACCGAGGGGCCCGCTCGACGCGAGCGACCCACTCCTGGTCGCTGAACGCGGATTCTTCGGCCAACGTCGCGGAGAAGGCCTCCGGCGAGTCCCGCAGTGCGTCCAGGCGCACAGCCTTGAAGGCTGCCCAGTCCTCGGGGGTCACGGTCGTCACGGTGATCTCGCTCATGGCGACACCCTGCCATGCCGCGTGCCGGTGGGGCCAGTCAACCCCGACTAACCCCCAGCCGACCTCCAGTCGAGGCCGTCCGGCGGTCACGACCGGTCAGAGGCCGAGCACCATGGAGAGCTCACAATGCCGGTCGTCCGGCGCCTGGCCCGGCGGCGGCTCGGCCCAGCGGAAGCCGACCCGTTCGTATAACCGGGCAGCAGCGGCGTTGTGCTTGGCGACGTCCAGCCAAAGCTGTTGGTAGCCAAGCCTTTTCGCCTCCAATGCCGCTGCCGCGACGAGCTGCTCCCCCGCGCCGGTCCCCCGCACCTGCGGTGCCACATACATCGAGATGAGGTATGCCGTCCGGCCCGGTGCCGCCGGCAGCACCTGCGCGCAGTCTCCACCGGGATCCCGCACCGAGAGCCGGACCATGCCGACCGGCATACCGGCCGCACGCAGTTGCCAGCAGGTGGTGGACCGGATACCGCGCCGCCAGTCCGCCTCGTCGAAGGTGAGGGCATCGGCCAGGGTCGAGCCGAACATGTCGGGAGCGTCGGCGAGTGCCGCCGTGCGAATGTCGCGCTGGCTTTCCCAGTCGTCCTCGGTGATCGGCACCAGCTCCGGCGAGGCGCCGGACCCGGACTCAGCCAAGGCCGTCGGCCAGTTCCTTGGAGCGGGCTGCGGCGGCCTCCATCGCCGTCATGAAGGCGGCTCGCACCTTGTTGTCGTCGAGCTGCCGCAGCGCAGCAATCGTCGTGCCACCCGGGGACGAGACCCGTTCGCGCAGCACCGTGGGGTGCTCGCCGGTCTCGCGCAGCATGGTCGCCGCGCCGTAGAGGGTCTGCACGACGAGCTCGGTCGAGGTCGCGCGCGGCATCCCGAGGAGCACGCCCGCTTCGATCATCGCCTCGACGACATAGAAGATGTATGCCGGTCCGCTGCCGGAGATCGCCGTGACAGCGTCCTGGTGCTTCTCGGGGACCTGGACCACCCTGCCGCACGAGGCGAGCAGCGCCTCCGCTTCAGCGAGGTGCTCGGCCGTGCAGTTACTGCCCGCCGAGATGGCCGCCATGCCCTGATCGACCAGCGCTGGGGTGTTGGGCATGACCCGCACGACCGAGGACCGGGCCGGCAACCGCTGCTCCAGCCAGGCGGTCGGAATGCCCGCGGCCATTGACACCACGAGGTTGCCGGGCGCGATGTGATCGCGGATCTCGGCGAGCAGCCCGTCCATGTCCTGCGGCTTGACGACCAGGACAAGGGTGTCGGCGAGCGCGGCCGCCGCGACATTGTCGAGCACCCGGACGCCGTACTTGTCGCGCAGCAGCGCCGCGTGCTCGGGCCGCTTCTCGGTGATGACGATCTGCTCGGTCGGTCGACCGGAGCGCAGCAGCCCGGACAGCAGGGTCTCGCCCATGACGCCCGCGCCGAAAATCGCAGTGATGCTCATCGTCAGACTCAACCCTTCGTCGCCAGGCCGCGCAGGAAGAACGTGACGTTAGCGGGTCGCTCGGCCAGCCGTCGCATCAAATAGCCGTACCACTCGGTGCCATAGGGAATGTAGACCCGCATCTGGTCGCCGCGGTCGGCGATGCGTTGCTGCTCGTCGGGTCGAATGCCGTAGAGCATCTGGTATTCGAAGGAGCGCGGCTCACGTCGCTCACGGCCAGCCAGGGCGGCAGCAATCTCGATGATCCGTGGGTCGTGGCTGGCCACCATGGGATAGCCCTCGCCCTTCATGAGCACCTTGAGGCAACGCACGTAGGAGCGGTCGACCTCGTCTCCGTCCTGGAAGGCGACCGACTCGGGCTCGGCGTAGGCGCCCTTGCACAACCGGACCCGCGACCCGGCATACGCGAGGTCGCGGCAGTCGCCCTCGGTGCGCCGCAGGTAGGCCTGCAGCACCGCCCCGGTCGTCGGGAAGTCTTCGCGCAGCTCCCGCACGGCCGCGAGCGTCGCATCGGTGGTCGTGTGGTCCTCCATGTCGACCGTGACCGTCGTGCCGGCATTGGTGGCGGCCTGGCTGATCGCGCGGGCGTGGTCGAGGGCGATCCGGTGGCCGTCGGGCAGCAACAGCCCCAGGGCCGTGAGCTTGAGCGAGACCTCGGCCTTGCCAGCGAGTGAGTAACGACGCTCGGCGAGCGCGGCGAGCAGGCCGAGATAGGCGTCCCCGGTCGCGTCGGCCTGCTCGCGGGTCGTCGTATCTTCGCCGAGGTAGTCGATGGTCACCATCCGCCCGACGGCATGCAACTCACCGGTCGCCCGGAGCGCGTCGTCGGTCGTCGCCCCGGGCACGAAGCGTTTGACGACCGCGCGGCTGACCGGGGCGCGCTCGATGACATCGCGGACAGCATTGGCTCGGGACAGGCCGAGCAAGGAGGAGCGCAGGAGGTCGCGAGGGTCCACGATCCCACTCTAGGACCGCTGATCTGGGGTCGACCGGCAGCAGCGCCCGTGAGGGTCACCCGGCGCGACCACGCGCCGCGGTAACTGGCCGCTGTCACTGGCCGGGTCACAGGCTGAGGTCACTCGCCGCGATGGCCCAGGTGGGTGCGGGCGAAGTCCAGCGAGGCGCGTAGATCGCGCTCCCGGTCGTCGTCGGTGAGCTTGCGAGTGCCGATCTCCACGACGATGTGACCGTCGAAATCGGCAGCTGCAAGCCGGGTCAGCACAGCGTCGCACGGCTGGCCGCCACGGCCCGGCACGAGGTGCTCGTCGCGGACCCCGCCCGAGCCATCGGCCAAGTGGATGTGCCGCAGCCGCGTGCCCAACGCTTCGACCATCGCCAGGGCGTCGGACCCCGCCGTGGCCGTATGCGAGAGATCCAGCGTGACGTTGTCGTAGGCCATCGGCACGGGGTCCCAGTGCGGCAGGTAGGCCTGCATCTCCCGCCCTCGAGCCCGCCAGGGGAACATGTTCTCGACGGCCAGCCGAATCCCGCTGTGGTCCTCGCGGGTGGCCACTCCGTCCTCGAACTCCACGGCATACTCGCGCTGCCACCGGAAGGGTGGGTGCAGCACCACGGTGTCCGCACCGAGGTCGCGCGCCAGGTCGACCGACCGGTCGATCTTCGTCCACGGGTCGGGACCCCAGACCCGCTGGGTGAGCAGCAGCGTGGGAGCGTGCACGGACAGCACGGGTATGCCGTAGTGCTCGGATAGCGCCGCGAGCGCGCCGGCGTCCTGGGAGACCGGGTCGGTCCACACCATCACCTCGATGCCGTCAAAGCCGAGCCGGGCCGCGAGGTCGAAGGCGGTCGCACAGGTCGCCGGATAGACCGATGCCGTCGACAGGCCGACCCGAGCGCGGGCGGGCGCCGCCGGTCGGTCGGCTGATGTCCCCATGGACTGCACGCTACCCCCGCCCGTCAGGCGTGTGGGAGTCGCCGACTGCGAGACGATCTAGAGTGGCGACGTGCCCGAATCACCCCTGGACATGGCGCGCGTCTGGGTCGAGTTCACCGACCCCGGCAACCCTGAGCAACGGTTCCGCTGTGACCTCACCTGGCTCACCTCGCGGTGGACGTGCGTCTTCGGCAACGGCTGCAAGGGCATCCTTCCCGGCCGGCCGAACGACGGATGCTGCTCTCTGGGAGCGCATTTCACGGAGAAGGCGGATTACCGCACGATCCGCGACGTCGCCGAGAAGCTCACGCCGCAGGACTGGCAGTTCCACGCCCTGGCCCACGCACGAGCTCGCACTGTGCCACCGGTCGAGCCGGCGCCACCGGTCAAGCCCCCGACGCCACCGAGCCCATCCACGATCCACGCACCGGCGGCCGAACCCCCCATCCATCACGTCGTGCTCGGCGGTCTGAGCGAGCCCTACGACCTGCCGGGCCGGCATACCGCTGCAGTCGCCGACGCGGAAGTCGCCGACGCGGAAGTCGCCGACGCGGCGGCTCCCGCCGAGGAAGCGGACCGGTCGGCGGAAGAATCCACCGCGGCCTCCCCCGCGCCGGCCACCCGACTGCGGCGCAGCGACTGGACCGAACTCGAGGACGGCGTGCGCAAGACCCGCGTCGTCAAGGGGGCCTGCATCTTCCTCAACCGGCCCGGTTTCGAGGGCGGGGCGGGGTGCGCGCTGCATCAGTACGCCATCCGCCAGGGCATTCCCACGCACCAGGCCAAGCCGGAGGTGTGCTGGCAGCTACCGATCCGGCGCACCTATCGCACCGTCGAAGAGCACGACGGGTCCAGCTATCTGGAGACGACCATCACGGAGTACGACCGGCGGGCCTGGGGTCCGGGCGGACATGACCTCGCGTGGTATTGCTCGGGCAACAGCGCGGCTCACATCGGCCGCGAGCCGGTATTCCGTTCCTGTCGAAGCGAGTTGGTCGAGCTCATGGGCGAGGCGGCCTATGACGAGCTGGTGGTGAGGTGCACGGCACACCTGCGGTCGGTGAAGGCCGCCCACCGCGGCAGCGGACGCGCGATGCTGCCGCTGCTCGTGCACCCGGCGACCCTGGAGGCCGAGGCGACTCCGCGCAGCAAACGCCGCCTGTGAGTGCGGGGTTCGACAACCCTGCGGCCTCCGATGCCTCCGATGCCTCCGACGCAGCCGGAGCGCTGCACAGCCCCAACATCTGGGGGTCGCCGCAGACCTACGAAACGCACAACCTCGCGCTCGACCGGGTCGGCGTGATCGACCGGGCCTTACTGCGGATCTCCGGGCGGCCGGATTGGCGCGGCGCGACCGTGGTCGAACTCGGGTGCGGCACCGGGTTTCACCTGCCGCGGCTGGCCGAGACCGCGCGCAGGGTGATCGGCGTGGAGCCGCACCGGCCGCTGGCCGCTCTCGCGCAGCAGCGCGTCGCCGGTATGCCGTCCGGTCCCGACGGCCTGGGAGCGCCGGTCACCGTCATCGTGGCCGGGGCTCAGGCCACCGGCCTGTCCCCCGCGAGCGTCGACGTCGCGATCGCCCGGTGGGCCTACTTCTTCGGGCCTGGGTGTGAGCCGGGTTTGGCCGAGTTGGGCCGGATCGTGCGGCCCGGCGGGATGGCCTTCGTCATCGACAACGACGCGACCCGGTCGACGTTCGGGTCGTGGTTCAGCGCGGCCTGGCCTGACTACGACGCGACTGCGGTGGAGCGGTTCTGGACGCGGCAGGGGTGGTCGCGAGAATCCCTTGACGTGAGCTGGAAGTTCGACTCGCGGGCGGATTTCGAGGCGGTGCTGAGCTGGGAGTTCCCGCCGTCGACGTGTGACCGGATCTTCGCCCGCGAGCCGACCCGCACCTCCGTGGACTATGCGGTCACGCTGCGCTGGCGGCGCTACTGAACCACAACCACCCCGGTATGCCGTCCCGCCGCCGCTCACGGCTGTCTCCGACGTCAGACCGAGGGAGCCGCGCTCCCGGACAGTTCTCATT
>Ga0208938_1001159_pt1 | contig 15913 bp, 11 predicted proteins | sample AD_UKC125_MetaG_FD_184434 | JGI IMG/M metagenome (GOLD analysis project Ga0208938, IMG submission 184434) | Active sludge microbial communities of municipal wastewater-treating anaerobic digesters from USA - AD_UKC125_MetaG (SPAdes) (version 2) | ecosystem: Engineered > Bioreactor > Anaerobic >...
CCGGCGGATCACCGAGATCAACGACGACGATCTGCGGTGGCAGGAGGGTCTGGTGCGGGGTAGCGTCCTCGCCCGCACGCTGACCACCGACCAGGCACAACCCGCCCGAGCGGCAGTCACGGGGCCGCCAGCCGAGGTTGGAGTTGTCGCGGCCGACCTGCTGCAGGCGATCACTGCCGGTGTGGTGCCGCGGGCGCAGGATCCGACGTGGCTCACGCTGTCGCGATTGCCCGACGGCCGCAAACTGCGCCTTGGCATGGTCGGCGACGGCTGGTACGACGGCCGGCTGGGGATTGCCGCGGCACTGGAGTATGGCCGCCGCAGGGAGCTGGCCGCTGCTACGGCTGCGCCCGTGGTGCGCACCCTGGAGCAATCGTTGCCCTACGTCCGGTGGCGCTACCTGCGCAACCTCGGCCTGGGCTATCACGGCGTGGGCGGGATTCTGCGGTGGCTGCGGCTGGACACCGGGGAACAGGCTCGCAATGTCCGTCAGCGCCGGCTCCTCATCGAACTCATCGAGACGCTGCCTCGGCAGTTTGTGGACATGGATCGGGTGCACGACATGATCGGCGGCGTGGGTGGGCTGCTTGGGCCGCTCGCCCAGACCCTGCGCGACGATCCCGATGTCGCCGGGTGGGATCTGCTGGAGCGCGCGACCGAGCACCTGCTGGCCGCGCAAAAGACCGACGGCGGGTGGCAAGGCCAGCTCAGCGCACGGCCGCTCACCGGCTTGGCCCACGGCGCCGCTGGCTGTGGGTTGGCGCTTCTGGAGGCAGGGACTACTCTGCAGCGTCCGGATGTCGTCGATGCCGGCGCGCGGGCGTTCGCCTACGAAGCCAGCGTGTACGACAGGCAGCGGGCCAACTGGCCGGACTTCCGCGAAGGCGGCGGGGCGACGATGACGGCCTGGTGCCACGGCGCGCCGGGCATTGGCCTGACGCGGATGCGCGCTGTGCAGCTTGCGCCTGCCCACCGCGATGCACCGCGGTGGCGCGAGGACCTCGACGTGGCAATGACCACGACCACAACCGATCCACTCCCCGCCCACGACCACCTGTGCTGCGGCCTCAGCGGCCGGGCGGCCATCCTGCGCGTCGTGGGCCGGGCCACGGGCGAGGCGCAGTGGCTGGCCGCATCGGACGCGATCACCCAGCAGATCTTGATTCGCTACCGGCAGTCCGGGCACGTCGCCCTGCCCACGTCCGATCCGCGCAATCCGGTGACCTCGAGCCCCGGACTGATGATGGGGATGGCCGGAGTTGTTGCCCATCTGGTGTCCCTGGGGCGCGACGAGGATCTGGGGGGCTGGCTGTTGTAGGGCGCAGGTGCCGGCCAGCCTTCTCGGGGTTGTTGACCCGAAAAGGCTCTGGATGGCGAACGACCCGAAGGAACTGCAGGACCCGGCTGGGCCGGAGTGATTGGGCACTTGTTGTTGCGACACGCCGCGGCGAATCGCACCTTGCGCCCAATTGCGTCCTGCGACGCCCTGAAGCCCCCGCTTAAGCAGACCGCAGATGCTGCCGACTGGACAAAGAGGTACGGGCTGCGCCCGAGCAGCACCGGAAGGGCGGGTGAGGACGTGGTCAAGACATCGTCACATCCCCCTGCGCCGTTGTACCGCCCGCAGGCCATGGAGTCGATCGAGTCCCGCGAGCGGCTCGACGAATTGCTTCCCGTCACCTCATTGCGCGCGTGGCTACTGGCGGCCGCCGCAGGCGTCCTGGTCCTCGGCCTACTCGTCTACGCGGCCGTCACCCCGCGCAACGTGACCGTCTCGGGCGAGGGCCGCGTGGTCGGCAAACAGGGCGTCACACTCGTGACAGCCACGGTGGCAGGGCAGTTCGGCCGCACCCTCGTGGACCCCATGACCGAGGTCCGGATCGGTGACGTCGTGGCCGAAGTCATCAACGGTGACCGGACCGTCAAGCAGCGCGCCATGCGCAACGGCATCCTGCTGGGCTACCTCTTGCGCCCGGGCGACCCCGTCGAGGTGGGTGCATGGCTCGCGGAGATCTCCAACCGGATCGATGACGGCCGCACCGCGCTGATGATGGTCGATCCGCAGGAGGCGGGAAAGGTCGAAGCTGGGATGCCGGTGAAGGTCGTCGTCCCGGGCGGACCAGAGGTGACCGGCGTGGTCGGCAAAGACCGTAGCGATGTGTTCGCCCCCGACCGGGTGCAGGAGGGCATGGGCATGCTCGAACCCCCTGCCGGACCGCAGGTCATCCTGGTCGTGAAACTCGACGAGGTCGCGCCTCGCGGCTACGAGATCGAGGCCACCGTACTCGTCAGTGAGAGGACACTGCTCCAGCAACTCCTGGGCATGACATGAGCGTCTCCGCCACCGCGACCGTGCCGGCCAAGCGTCGGGTCCGCACCCCTGTCCGCCTGCAGATGGAAGCCACCGAATGTGGCGCGGCGGCGCTGGGGATCGTGTTGGCCCACTATGGCCGCTGGGTGGACCTCGAGCAGTTGCGCGACGACTGCGGGATCTCGCGCGACGGCAGCAACGCGCTGTCGGTCAAGCGGGCGGCCCAGAAGCACGGCATGACGGTCACAGCACGACGCTGCGAGCCTGACGACCTGCGCCACCACGACCTCCCGGCCATCGTGTTCTGGCGTTTCCAACACTTCTTGGTCGTCGAGGGCTGGTCCGGGGACCAGTGGTACCTCAACGATCCCCAAATGGGACATCGCACGTGCTCATCGGAGGAGTTCACGCAATCCTTCACTGGAGTGGCCCTGACGATGACCCCGGGCCCGGATTTTCGGTCCGGCGGGCACCGGCCCCGAGTGATGAGCAGATTGGCCCACTATCTGGTGGGTTCGCGCGACGGGGTGCTGCTCATGGGGATCCTGGGCCTGCTGCTGATCATCCCGCAGATCCTGGTGCCCGGACTGGCCAGGCTGTTCGTGGACTGGCTCAACGGTGGCCCGGCGGTCAAGCTCCCGAACCTGCTGGCCGCCATGGCCCTTGCGGCGTGTCTGCAGGCCGCCCTGGTCGGCCTGCAGGGCGCCATCGGGATGCGTCTAGCCACCAAGGTCTCGATCATTCTGCAATCCCGCATGGTGGCGCGGCTGCTGTTGCTTCCCGCTGGCTTCCACGCCCTGCGGGGGGCCGGTTCGCTGGCACAACGTGCGGCGCAGCCCGCCAACGTGGCCCAGACCGTATCCGCGATGTTCTCGAGCCTCGCAGTGGGCCTGATCAGCAGCCTGACCGCGATCCTGCTGTTACTGCTGACCTATCCCCCGGCGGGGTTCGTGGCGATCGTGGCGACGGCCTGCACGGTCGGCAGCCTCTATGCGGCCTCCCGGCGGCGTCGCGTCCTGGCGATGCGGATGGTGCGTGAGCAGTCGGATGTGGCCGCCGTGTCGGTGGGCGCACTGGCACAGATCGAGGTCATTAAGGCAGCCGGCGCCGAAGACCACGCGACAACCCGCTGGAGCGGCGCCCACGATCGCTATCTGGGCGCCGCCCAGCAACTCGGGGAGCGCGGCGTCCTGCCCGGCCTGCTACCGGTGCTGATGATCACCTTGGGTAACGCCGCGGTCACCATCGTGGGGCTCATCGGCGTGACCGATGGCCGATTGTCGCTCGGGGGGTTCGTTGCGGTCCTCACCCTGCTGGGTATGGCCCTGGCACCGGCGGCGGGAATCGTGGGACAGGTCCAGCAGGCGGAGACCCTCGTCGGCGAGCTCGACCAGATCGACGACATCCTGAACACTGAGATCCCGCCAGCGGCCCCTCCCGACGACCTGCGGCCGGCCGTCATGACCGGCGAGGTGAGGATCACCGGGGTCACCTTCGGGTACGACCCCGCCCGGCCCGCTCTACTGCACGACGTCGACCTGCACATCACACCAGGAGCCCGGGTCGCCCTGGTCGGACCAAGCGGTTGTGGGAAATCCACGGTGGCCCGGCTGTTGGCCGGCCTGTACGAACCGTGGGAGGGCGAGATCCTGCTCGACGGGCACCCCCGGGCGTGGTGGCCGGCTGCGGTCCTGCATCACCAATTCGGCGTGGTGGACCAGGAGCCGACCATCTTCGCTGGGTCCTTCCGGGACAACATCACTTTGTGGGATCCCACGATCGGCGAGGCGGAGATCATCACGGCTGCGATGGATGCGGGCCTGCATGACGACATCGCCCGGCGGCCCGGCTCCTATGATGCCGTTCTGCGCGAGACCGGCGCCGACCTGTCCGGCGGCCAGCGACAGCGGCTGGCGATCGCCCGGGCACTCGTGCGCAATCCACCCCTGCTCATCATGGATGAGGCCACGTCCGCCCTCGACGCCGCCACGGAGGCACACATCGACGCCGCGATCCGGCGCCGCGGGCTGTCCTGCCTGATCGTGGCCCACCGGTTGTCCACCGTGCGCGATGCCGACGAGATCCTGGTACTCGCTCAGGGCCGGATCGTCGAACGCGGGACCCATGCCGACTTGCTCGATCAGGCAGGCACCTACCGGCAGTTGGTGACCGCGTGAGCACCATGACCGAACGTGACCTCGATGCCCGGGACTGCCTGACGCTCGGCGCTGGGGATGCCGTATCGGTCGTCAGCGGGACCGTCCTGGCGTTTGTCGTGGCACACGACGGCGGCCGCCGGGTTCCCGTGCTCCAGGCCGGCGAGGGCGAGGTCGTTTCCGGCCTGGAACTGCCGGACGCCGACCTGTTGATCACCGGGCTACCGGGAACCCGGATCGAGATGGGAGTTCCCGTCCGCCCGGAGGTGGTCGAGGCGATCACCCAACGTGTATCTGCAGCCAGGCAAGCCGACGCCACTGCTGAAGCCGCCACTGCGGGGCAACTGGCCCTGCAACAGACCCACCAGCAACGACTCGTGGACGACGCCCTGCTGAGCCTGGCCGCAGCGGTGCCCGGCGACGGACCCGCCGCGGCGAACGGTTGGGACCTTGCCCATGATGCGGCGGTCGTCGACTTCTTGGCCCGCCAGGTCGGTCTGCACCCCGATCCGCTGCGGCTGCGGCGTGCCCTGACTGACGCCGAGGTCACCGGACGCGACCGAATCAACGCGCTGGCGACGGCTGCCGGGGTGTCGATCCGGCGAGTTGAACTGCCGCCCGGTTGGTGGCGGCGGGAAGGACCACCGGTGCTCGTGCGGCAGGCAGACACGGACGCTGTGGCAGCAGCTGTATGGCGGCGTGGCCACTACCGGGTATGGACCCCCGACCACGGCGTGGATGTCGTCATCGACGCTGCCGTCGCTGACAGTCTGAAGAGCCGCGGCGCAACCTTCGACCCGTTGCTGGATCCCACCCGACCCACCCGATTGCGCGACCTCCTGCGGATCGGGCTGCAAGGCAGCCGGCACAGCACTGCGCTGGTTCTCGGGTTGACGGTGGTCGTCGCAGCGCTCGCGGCTGTGATCCCCATCGTCACCGGGTCGCTGACCCAGACCGTGGCCAGCCAGACCACCTCGACCTTGCTCATCATCGGATGTGCGCTGGCCGCCCTGGCCGTCGGTGATCTGATGGTGCGGGCAGTCCGCTCGTTCGCCCTGTTGCGGATCCGCGGCCGCGGGGTGGCGATCACCGCCGCAGCCGTGTGGGAACGCATGCTGCGCCTACCGATGTCTTGGCACAACCGCAGCACCGTGGCCTCCCGGATGACCGATGCGAACGCGGTTGACGTGTCGTCGCAAGCGGTCCCGGATGCCAGCATCACCGCCCTGCTCGACGTCGCATCCGTGGCTGGAGCCCTCATTGGCGTCTTCACCATCAGCCCGCCGCTGGCGCTGGGGCTGATCGGCTTCCTGGTGGTGCGCGGGTTGGTGGAGGTCGCCCTCATCCGCCGTGCTGCGCGGCTCACGCGCGACACGATCGATGCCAACGCCGACAGCCAGTCTCTGGTGCTGCAGTTCGTCAGCGGCGTGAATCAGCTGCGCGTGGCCGGCGCAACGGGCAGGGCCTTCGCGCGGTGGGCCAATGTGCAGGCAGTGACCACCGCGAAGGAGGTCCGGCGCCGGCGCCTGACCGTGATCCAGCAGATCACCGGAGCAGCATGGCCCACGGTCGGTTTGGCGGTCATCTTCGCGATCACCACGGTGACCAGCGGTGACGTGGGTCAGTTGGTGACCGCGCAGACCGCCCTCACCGTCGCGACATCAGCGTTGGCCGCCACCATCTCGGCGATCGGGGCACTGCTTTCTGCGCGCGCAGTAATGTTGCGCGCCCAGGCGGTGATGGTCTCGGCCCCCGAGTCCGGGACCGGCCAGGAGGTCGCCCGACTGGCCGGCGCCGTGGACCTGCGCGACGTCGTCTTCCGCTACCGTCCCGACCTGCCCGCCGTCCTGGCCGGTGTGAATCTGTCGATACCAGCCGGTGCGCACGTGGCCATCGTCGGGCCGTCGGGATGTGGCAAGAGCACCCTGTTGCGGGTTCTGCTGGGGCTCGAGGATCCAGAATCGGGGATCGTCTCCTTCGACGGCCGCGATCTCACGGGTCTGGACCGCTCGTCGGTGCGCCGGCAGATCGGCACCGTGATGCAGACCCCCCAGCTGCTCCCCGGCACGATTCGCGACAACGTCAACCTGGGCCGGGGGCTCACGAGCAGCCAGATCTGGGAGGCCCTGGAACGCGCTGACGTGGCAGGCGATGTGCGCGCCATGCCGATGGGGTTGTCGACGGCCGTCGTCGAGGGTGCCAGTACCATCTCCGGCGGGCAGCGCCAGCGCATCCTGATGGCCAGAGCCTTGGCGGGTAACCCCCGCATGTTGCTGCTCGACGAGGCGACCTCCGCATTGGACAACATCAGCCAGGCCGCGGTGGTGGCCAACCTCGACCAGCTCGACATCACTCGCATCGTGGTCGCACATCGCCTGTCCACGATCGAACACGCCGATCTGATCGTGGTCCTTGATCACGGCGAGGTCGTGGAGCAGGGAACCTTCCACGATCTGATCGCGGCCGGGGGGGCGTTTCACGACCTGGTGCAGAGGCAGCTGCTGTAGACGCCTCATAAGCGCCTTAACTCACATGCCGCCAGGAGGTTCTCCGAAGAAATCGAATCAACTGTCGTTAAGATCATCGACAGATCACGCATGCTGGTGTGATGAGCAACATTGCCATCATGACTGCCGGGGTGGTGGCCGCGACCGGGCTGATCACAGCGCCGGCCAGCGCCAAGACCGTCTCCGAGTTCTGGCAGGTCTCGGTGCAGATGCCACCGCAGTTGTGGGATGACGCCGCCGCGCTGCCCAACATCCCGGGTATGGCCGATGACGTCTTCCAGCGAGGTGCGACGACCTATCGGATTCGATGGACCAACGCGGCCATCCGACAGATCCCCAAGTACATGTTGGGCCAGCAGGGCGGGCGGACCGGCGCCACCACGGCAGGGCTTTACGACCGGGCGTTGAGGGCCCAGCAGATGCGCAAGTACAAACTCAAGCAGCGCCTGCTCTGGCTCGATGCCGACATCCTGATCGCGGACTCGGCTTCACCGGCCTGCACCGGCGTCACCCGTCCCCAACTCGACGGCATCCTCACCGGCGCGATCACCGACTGGCGACAGGTATTTCCGGCTTGGCCACAGAACCTGGACTCGCGGGTGGTGCTGCGCGTGGCGGGATCCAGTGACGGCGAGTTCCGCTACCACTTCGGTCGCAACACCTACCCGAGCGCCACCCAGCGCAGCACCGATGGCGGCACGTTGGGCGTCTCGGGTGGCGCCGTCGGCGTGCAGAAACTCTCGTACGCAGCAAGGTACCTGGCGACCGCTGGACTGTGCGCGGTCCCGGTCGATGGCATTGCGCCCAGTGAGCAGACCACGCGCGAACGCAGTTATCCAGGGGCCTACGGCGTCTACTACGTCAGCCGCAAGAAGCCGACCAAAGGCATTGGTGCCAAATCTGCGCCCCTGATCAAGCGCTGGGAGGAGTTGCTGTTCGGCGCGCCCGGCGACACGTATTTGACCACCAGTCTGGGCCGCCAGCGGTACCTCCCGTAGTCGCCTACGCCGTCCCGGAGGGCCGCTTGGCCCGCTGGTGTTCGGTCGGCACGACGTCCACGAGCAGATCGTCGATCTCACCGGTGGCGGTGGCCTGGAGGACCTCCCGTTCGCCGAGCTTGACGACCACCACCCCACCGAGCACCAACAGCGCACCCAGCAGCTGCACCGGCCGTGGTTGCTGGGCGAGCAGGATCCACGCGAACGTCAGCCCTGCGGCGACTTCGGTGAGGGCCACAAAGGACGCCAGGCGGGACCCCAGCCGGCGGGCGGCCGCGATCCCCGTGACATAGGCCAACGCCGCGGTCACGACACCTAGCAGGAGCACCGGCACCCACCATGCAACGGTGCCGAAGGTGAATGTAACAGCAGTGGTCGTCATCGTGATCGGGAGCAGACCGACCGCTGCCGCCAGCCAGAACGCGACCGCGCCGAACACGAGGCCGCCGGCCGCCAGCGTGATCGGCGGCAGGCCGCTGGTGTCGTCGGCGGAGATCACGAAGTAGGTGGCCGCTCCGACCATGGCGCCAAGGGCGAAAAGGACCCCGACAACGTCGACGCTGGCGCCGCCCAGCACATCAAGGAGCAGCACGAGGCCAACGGCTGCGATGGCCGCGCCGAGGAACGTGAGGCGGCCAGGCTTCTGACCGCGGGCCAGCCACATGAACAGCACGACGGCGACCGGTGCGGTGTATTCGATGAGCAGCGCGACGCCGACGTCGAGCCGGGAGATCGCCATGAAGTACATGAGTTGGGCACCGGCCACGGCCAGCAGGCCATAGACGGCGATCGTCGCGGCATTGGTGAGCAGCATCCGGTACCGGCCCTTCAAAGCCATGATCCCGGGCACGATCAGCACCAGCGCTGCGATGCTCACGCGCAGGGCGACGGCCGCCGCCGGTGACCACCCGGCGTCCATCAGCCCCCGAGCCAGGGACCCCGACAGTCCGAAGGAGACCGCAGACACCAGGGCGAGAAGCAAGCCGACGCCGGTACGAGTGTCAGGAGTGTCAGGTCTCATGACTCATGACACTAACTCCTGACCATGTAAGGTGTCAATGTGGTTTTCACTCCTGACACCACCGAGGCGCTCGGCGCCGCGGTCGCACTGGTCAACGCCGACAACCTGCGCGACGTCGACTCGCTGCTGGCTTTCTTCGACCAGTGGGGCTACACGGGTTCGCGGCCGCGGACCAGGGGCGATCTCGAGGCAGTGCTATCCGTCCGGCCCCGAATACGCGAACTCCTCACTGCCGACCGCGACCAAGCGGTGACGCTGATCAATGCGATCCTGGCCGACCAGCAGGCCGTCCCCCAACTTGTCCGGCATGACCACCTTGACTGGCATATCCACGCGATCGCCGAGGACCGGCCGATGCACGAGCGGGTGCAAGTGGAGACCGCGATGGCCATGATCGACCTCATCCGGGCCGACGAGATGGGTCGCCTACAGACCTGCGACGCCCGTGACTGCGAGGGCCTCGTGCTGGACCTGTCGCGCAACCGCTCGCGCCGCTTCTGCAGTACGACCTGCGGCAACCGCGAGGCGCAGGCGGCCTACCGGTCGCGGTTGCTCAGCGCACGCGGGTAGGCATCACGGCACAGCTGCCCCCTTCGCCTCAGTCGTCGCCCACCATGCTGTCCAGGCAGACAGCGATCGCCAGGATCAACGCCTCGTCGTACCCGGGCAGGATCTCGATGCCGTAGGTGTCGCGCACTCTGATCCACTTCTTGCTGACGGTGGCGACCTCCTGTTTGCCGCTCTTGATCTCGTACTCGTGATCCAGAATGTTGCCGGTGATCTCCAGTTCGGTCCCGTCGGCCAACTCGGCCAACATCCGGTGCCGGATCGGCGAGATCAGCTTTTGCTTGACAGTCGCTGCCGTGGCCCCGTCGGGCGTCTCGATGACCATCGTGTCCTTGATGCGCAACTTGCGCTCCTGGATCTTGTACAACTCACCGCCGCCGCGCGGTTCGATGACCAGCGTGCGCCTGATCCGCAGCGCCTTGCCGTTGACCTTGAAGATGCGCTGATCGTCGTCGTCGAGGATCCAACTGTCGTCGCCGATCGACCAGAGCTTCTCCTTGAGCTGGAACCGCGCGCCGTTAGGGGAGTTCTTGCGTCCAAACATGACGACAGTCTCGCAGGATCCAGGGTGGTCATGCAGGGGTCTCGGTCTCCATTGACGACTCACTTGCTCTTTGCAAGTATCACATTCATGAACTTCTTCGCGAACTTCCCAGTCGCCGATCTGGACCGCTCCAAGGCCTTCTTCACTGCGCTCGGCTGGAAGCTCAATGAGACCGTCAGCGACGACAACGCGGCCTGCTTCATCCTCGAGGACGATCTGTACCTGATGGCGCTGCGCCGCGAGTTCTACGCGAGCCTGGGCGACGGCAGCAAGGAGATCGGCGACCCAGCCACCACCTCACTGGTCACGTTCGCCTTCGACTTCCCGACCCGGGCGGACGTGGACAGCTTCGTCGAGAAGGCCGAGGCCGCGGGTGCGAAGATCGGGGAAACGGCCGACTACGGCTTCATGTACCAGCGACAGTTCGAGGACCCGGACGGCAACCAGTTCGCACCGTTCTGGATGGATGCCGCCGGACCGCCCACGTCGTGACCCCGCCCGGCGGGGACGGCCTGGCCGCAGCGCTGGACCTCGTCGGCCAGCGGTGGGCGCTGCTGATCGTGCGCCAACTCTTCGATGGCGCCAAGCGGTACGGCGACCTGCAGCGCGAACTTGGCGCTCCGACGAACATCCTGGCCACCCGGCTGCGTGAGTTACAGGCCGCCGGCATCCTCTATCGAATCCCGTTGGCCCACAACGTGCTCGCTTACGCCCTGACAGAGCGGGGACTGCGACTCAAGGAGCCCATCGACGCCTTGACGCGGTGGGGCAGCGAGAACTAGCCCTGACTGGTGATGTTCAGGACGTTACCGTCCGGGTCGCTGAACCAGACCGCTTTGAACCCCTCGGCGCTGGCCACACCATCGCTCCAATCCAGGCCCTCGGCCTCAAATGTGTCGAACGTGATTCCGGCGTTGCGCAGGATGGCCACCTCTTCGTCGAAGGCCTCGCTGGTCAGTCCGAAGCTCACGCTGGTCGCCTGATTTGTGCCGGCGAACTGCGACGGATAGACGAAGATCGAGGCGTCACCCGCCCGGTACGAGAAGCCCTCCATGGACGCCTCCCCCACAAGGCCCAACATCCCCTCGTAGAAACTGCGAGCCCTGGACAAATCTTTGGTGGCGAGGACTGCCGTGGGTGTGTGATCACTGAGCATGAGGAACCTCCAGTGCGACGCTACGCCTGACTCCAGCACCTGCCCAGGGCCGTTCGGTTGAGTTCTGCCCCATCCAAGTTCCCCCGATCGCCACATCCTGGCCCGGTCTGCCGGGACCGATATGACTTACCCTGGAAGCGACGGTCTGCCCGCTCGCGAAAGGGGGTCGTCGTGCATAAACGTCTGTTCGCGATCGCCATCGCTGCCGTGATCGCCGGTGTCGTGGCGCCTGCCTCGGCCCAGGCCCAGTCGGGCACCGAGACCATCGAGCGCGCGCAGAGTTGGACCGAGGCTGGCGTCGGTTACAGCGGCGGCAACTACTTCACCAATGAGTACGGCACCTACCGCACCGACTGTTCAGGCTACGTTTCCATGGCCTGGGGGCTGGCATCGTCGTACACCACCGTGACGCTGCCCAGCGTCTCCTTCCCTATAGCCAAGGATGGTTTGGAAGCCGGAGACATCCTGCTGAACCCGGAGCCGGGGACGAGCGGGCACGTCGTGTTGTTCGCAGGCTGGACCGATGACAGCCACACCAGTTATTTCGCCTACGAGGAAAGCCCGTCCGGCGGAGCACACTTCACGGAACTGCCGTACCCGTACTGGCCTGGCTACGGAACCTTCAGCCCCCGCCGGTACATCGCGACCACCTCGAAGACCGCCCCTGCGATCACCGTCCCCGAGCCCGTCGCACCGAAGCCGGCAGGCCCGGCGCCACTGCAGGACGGCGATTTCGTCCGGCACGCCGGACAGGTTTATGTGATGGCTGGAGGCGCGCCCGTCGCCGTGACCTCGTGGCAGAACGTAGGTGGTCGGCAGCAGTCGCGCGCTCTGGACCAGGCGGAGTTCGCCGAACTCGCGAGCACCCCCGCCGATGGCACGTTCCTGCGCACCCCCACCGCGGCCCCGGGCCCCGTCGAGACCTACGTTGTGGCGGGTGGGGCGCCGGTGATCGTGCCTGGCCAGAGCCTGAAGTCATCCAAAGCTGTGACCGTCGATCCGGCCGCCCTCGACGATGCTGGCGGCGATGGGCCGCTGGAACACCTCTTACGCCAACCAGCCGACGGCACGGTGGTCATGACACCGCCGAGCCCACGGGGACGCGCGGAGCGGTACGTCTTCGCCGGGGGCGCCCCCATCCACATGTCGGACAGCTGGTGGCAGACGATGCGGCCCAAGCCGACAGTCACCACCGTGGCCCAGGAGGCGCTGGACCAGGCCGGCGGGCTGCGCGCCTGGTCGCACGTGCGTAACGTTCCCGCCGACGACACCCTGCTCAAGGTCGGCGCCGACGTCTACCGCGTAGTGGGTGGCGTGCCGGTGCCTCACTACGGAGTGCGCGGCGTGCCGGTCGACCCGGCGGCGCTGGCCAACGCAGGTGATTCTGGGCCGTGGTCGCACCTCGTGGCGCCCGCGGAGCAAACGGCTTAGCGTCGGTCACGTCCATACCTGGTTGATCATGGTCGGCGCCAACCAGAGTGGACGTCGGCCGGGAAAGGGCCGCCGCCGGTCCACCAAAACCGCCCAAGCGGCACACCTCTCAGATAGATTCCGATTCTGTTCTCACCATCGGAGGCCCTGTGAACGTTCGTGCGCTTCTTGTCAGTCTGGCTGCCGTGTCCCTGTTGGGCGCCTCGGTGGCGGCATCGCCCGTCTCCGCGGTGGCACCCTCAGCACCCATGGCCACGCAGGATACGGGCCCTGATCTGATCAGCGAACCCGTGCGCCCGGCACTGAGCCCGGCGCTGCGGGACCTCCCTGCCAGCACGCCGCCGACCAGACTCCGCGAAGTCCCCGAGGGTGGCATCGTCAGCCCCGTCACACCGCCCGATTCGGAGCTCCCGGAGGGTCCCAACGCAGCTGGCCCTGCCCAGCGCGAGGTCCCAGGGCGACTGCCCGCGGACTTGGTGCCAGTCAACTCGTTCGTTGGCGGCACCACTGACAGTTACGCCGGACAGTCCACACCGAACTTGTCCCCGCCTGACACGGTGGGCGACGTCGGCCCCAATCACTACGTGCAGATGGTCAACTCCCAGTACCAGATCTGGAACAAGCAGGGTACGTCCTTGGCCGGCCCGACGAACATCAATGCCCTGTGGTCTGGCCTACCCGTCGGAACCCCTTGCAGAGTCACCAACAACGGCGACCCGATCGTCCTTTACGACCAAGCAGCCGATCGCTGGATGCTCGCACAGTTCTCAATCAGTAGCAGCCCCTATCAGATGTGCATCGCCTACTCGACAACTCCCGACCCGACCGGCACCTACAACGCCTACGCCTTCGACATGCCAGAGTTCCCCGACTACGAGAAGTTCGGCATCTGGCCCGATGGCTTGTACATGTCCACCTACGAGGGCGTCGAGCTGGGCGCATATGTGTTCGACCGGACGGCCATGCTCGCGGGGTCAGCTGCCACCTTCCAACGGTTCGGGATCCCCGCCGGTGGTGGACCTCGCGTGCAGCGAATCCTGCCCGCTGACTGGGATGGCGCCCTTGCCCCTCCGCTAGGCGCACCGAACCCCTTCCTGATGTCGGTGGATGCGCAGGTGCAGGGCGGCCTTGTCGACCGGCTGGAGCTGTACAACTTCCACGTGGACTGGAGCACCCCGGCGAACTCGACCTTCACCTTGGACCAGACGCTGCCCACCGACCCGTTCAACATCGATATCGGGTCGAACTGCATGAGCGGAGGCAGCTTCCGCAGTTGCATCCCGCAGCCAGGGACAGCCAGGAAGGTCGACGATCTGTCCAACCGGCTCATGTGGCGTCTGCAGTACCGCAACTTCGGTGACCATCAGGCGATGGTCACCAACCAGACGGTCAACTCCGGTAACAACACGGCTGCGCTGCGCTGGTACGAGTTGCGCGCCACGGGCACATCGTGGGCGATCCACCAGCAGAACACGTTCGCGCCCGCCGGCAGTGACTACCGCTGGATGGGAAGCGCCGCGATGGACGGCAGCGGCAACATCGCCCTGGGCTACAGCATCAGCAACGCCACGGACCTGTTCCCGTCCATCAGTTACACCGGGCAGCGGGTGGGCTCAGCTCTGAACACGATGTCGGAATCCGAGACGAGAATGTTCACGGGCGCCTCTTCGCAGACGGACAGCAGCAGGTGGGGGGATTACAGCGCCATGTCCGTCGACCCCGTCGACGAGTGCACCTTCTGGTACACCCAGATGCACGGCGGGTCGCGGGAGACCCGCATCGGCACAGCCCACTTCATCTCGTGTGCACAGCCGACGGCACAGCTCAAACTGGTCAAGAAGACCAACCCGGGCACCGTCAATGCCGACCTCTGGACTCTCAAGGCCGACGCGGCCGCACCTCTCGAGGCAAAGAACTACTCCCAGCTCGGTGGGTCAGGAGCGTTGACCACTGTGTACGCGAACACTGCCTACACCCTCAGTGAGGCCGGCGGCCCGCCCGGTTACGTCCCCTCGGCGTGGCTGTGCACCAAGGACGGGGAGAACACCCCCTACCCCGGTCTGAGCGGCTCCATACTGACCTTGACGGCCGGGGACGCCGTCACCTGCGAGATTACCAACACCCACAAAACCGCTGAGCTGAAATTGCAGAAGGCCGTGACCGGGGACAACGGCGCGAAGGGGCCAGGTGACTGGAACCTGACCGCCACCGCCGGAGCCCCCTTGACGGACAAGAACTTCACCGTCGCCGGCACCAACGACAGTTACGCCAGCGTGTACACGGACACCGCTTACACGCTCACCGAGTCCGGGCCCGCGAACTACACCGGCACCTGGGTCTGCACCGGCTCCGGCGTCACCCAATCGGGCGCCACCGTGACGTTGGGCGCGGAGGGTCAAGGCACGTGTGTACTGACGAACGAGCGAAACACTGCACAACTGAGCCTGGAGAAGAAGGTCACCGGCGGGGACAAGACCCCGGCCGACTGGGTACTGCGAGCGGAGACCACAGAAGCCGGCGCACTGAAGAACAAGGACATCAGCAGGGCCGGTAACGTGACCACTCCTGCGGCCGTGTACTCGGGCATCGACTACGTCCTGTCCGAGGTCGGCGCGGCAGGCACGGACAAGTACACCCCAGGCGACTGGACGTGCAAGACCTCCCCCGACGGGGTGGCAGTACCAGTGCGTGCCGGCAACACGATCAGCTTGACGAAGGGCCAGGAGGTCGCCTGCACCATCGTCAACTCCCGCGATGTCGGGGCGCTGAAAATCGTCAAGGAACTCGACTCCCAGGACTCGGGTTTCAGCGGCACCTTCGACATCGAGTACAGCTGCGTCGATGGCGCGGCGGTGAAGCAGGGCAGCGTGAAACTGGCTGCGGGCACGTCGCAGACGATCCCGAACGTGCCGACCGGCAGCGTGTGCACGGTCACTGAACCCACCCTGCCCAAGGCCCCGACCGGGTGGGCTTTCGGCGCACCGCGGTTCGAACCGGCCAGCGGTCAGGTCAGCGTGACGAGCAAGAATGACATCCCCAGCGTCACGGTTGCCAACACCCTCACGCGGACGAGCCCTGCGGTCAGGCAGCCCTGTCCGATCCAGGTCGCGCTGCACACGCCGAAACCCACCAAGGTCGGCAATCGTGTCCTGACGGAGAGGATCGCCACTCGCAAGTCCACGTGTGCCGTGCTGAAGCCCATCGTGTTGTGCCGGCCGTTAG
>Ga0208938_1001160_pt1 | contig 15910 bp, 14 predicted proteins | sample AD_UKC125_MetaG_FD_184434 | JGI IMG/M metagenome (GOLD analysis project Ga0208938, IMG submission 184434) | Active sludge microbial communities of municipal wastewater-treating anaerobic digesters from USA - AD_UKC125_MetaG (SPAdes) (version 2) | ecosystem: Engineered > Bioreactor > Anaerobic >...
CGCGACCCGAACTCGAAGTGGAACACCCTGACAGCGAGGTCAGGAGAACCGCACTGCCCTCAAGCCACCACCACGGACCTGGGCGAAATCAGCTCACCCACCCAGGCCGTCGGTGGATCGAGGTTAAATGGCGGGGTTCTGTAGGTGATATGTGGCGGGCCCCGGTCAACTGACGCCGATGACGAGAGTGCTGGCGGCGGCTTCGATGACGTCGTTGGTGATGGTGTCGAGTTCGTTGATCTTCAGGACGCGCTCGATCTGGGGGAAGAGTCGTTCCAGAAGCCGGAAGTTACCTCGGGTGATCCGGGCGATGGCGGCGATGGCTTGGGCGTCGGTGAAGTCCTCTGGGTCGAGGATCTTACCGAGGGCGCGCCAATGCCGTTGCAGGACGAAGAGCAGTTCCTCCTTGCCCAGGGGCCGGTACTGGTGGGCGAAGCCGACGCGGCTGTAGAACTGGGGATAGTGGCTGAACTGCTTCTCCAGACCGGGCATGCCGATCAGGATGAGGGCAAGGTTTTCTCGGTCGTAGCGATCGCGCAGCAGTTCCATTGCGGTGGGGCGGAGGCGTTCGGACTCATCGACGATGACCAGCTCCACGTAGTTCCTGCTGTGGCGCCATCCGCGCGTCTCTGGCGTGACCTGCCCGGCCGGCGCGAGGTGCTGCTCGATGCAGATGTTGGTGCGGGTGATGACCTGGTCGAGTTCGTCCTTCAAGGCTCGTGGCGTGGTCAGCACGCTGGGGGTGTAGAGCACGGTGCGGCTCTTGGCCAGCGCAGCGTAGACCTGCGCGTCACTGTCGGAGCGCGGTCCCCAGTAGGTCAGCAGGTCGTGGACCTTGTCCCAGCGGGCGTAGCGGCGCGCGGAGAGCGTCTTGCCCACGCCGGCTGGGCCAAAGCACAGGCCGATGGTGTGCCCGCGCCGCACGGCGTCGGCGAACTCGGTGAAGCGGCGGTGTTCTTTGGTCACGATGAAGCGCTGACTCACCTTAGGTCCTCTCTGTAAACCTTCAACTTCCGCCGTGGCGCCGGTGGCGGCGCCTCGGTCGCTGGTGGCGTTTCGGTGGTGTGGGTGGCCACGACGGCGATCCGCTCGTTGATGCCCTCCCGCAACGCCCGGCGCCGGGCGTTGCGGGAGGCCTGGACCTCCTTGAGGCTGACCTTCTGGTCGTGGTGGTCCTGGTTGATGGCCTTACAGACGAACTCCTCGTGGTCGAACACGCGGATCTCGGTGATGTCCCTGGGGTCGTAACGGATCACGACCGCCCGGCCGACATAGCCAGCCAGGGTCGGGGAGATGTAGCGCAGGCCCTGGAAGTGGATGCCATCGCGGCGCACCACCCTGGTCTGGGCGACGGTGAGCAGCAGCCCGTCGAGGTCCTCCAGGCTCTCCGGCATGCGCGGTAGCCAGCCATCGGCGATCCAGGCAGCGCGCGGGGAGGTGCCGAGCTCGCTGTGAGTCCGGTCGTTGTAGGTGATCACGAACTCCTCCAGCGCAGCGTCGAGCTCAGCCAGGGACAGCTTTGGCGTTGGCCAGGGGTGGCCCTGGGCGATGTACCCAGGCAGACCAGCCAGCAGCTCGGTGTTCACGGTCCCGATCCTCTCCACCTTGCCGCGACCCTGAGGACGAGCGACAGCAGAGTGGATGAGCCGGATATGCAGGTCCACGGCTGTGCCGGTGAGTTGGTTGCTGATGAAGTCGCTGCCGTGATCGACGTAGAGCACATCGGGCAGGCCGCACATCGGCCAGGAGAGGACGGCCTTGTGCCAGATCGCCTGGCGCAGCGCCAAGGCGGTGTTCATCGCCGAGGGCGCGCCGAGGAAGACGGTGTAACCGCAGATCGCCCGGGAGTGGTCATCGATGATCGTGGTCAGCCATGGCCGGGCAGGCTTGCCGTCGGTGCCCACCACGAGGATGTCGAGCATCGTGTGGTCGGCCTGCCACATCGCATTGGGGTGCTCGGCCTGCCGTCGCAGCGCCAGTTCGTACTTGTCGCGATACGACGTCGGCCCTTCCAGGGCAAGGGTGACCATGCCCGGGTCGAGGTCGGCGATGATCGCGCGCACCACGCCATAGGAGGGCGCCGGCCATCCCCCTCCTCGCAGATGGCGCTGATCTTGCGGTGGATGGTGATGATCGTCGGGCGGGGCTTGCTCAATGCCAGCCCCTCGATCAAGGACACGAGCTCGGAGGGCAGGTGATGGCTGCCGGCATCAGCGCGTCTTCGCGTACCGAGGCCCGTGTACCCCTCGGTGCGGTAGCGGGCGTGCCAGCGCTCCAGGGTGCGCAGCCCGACACCGGTGTCCCGGGCCAGGGCGGCGAGCGGGATCTGGTCCTCGACGTGAAGCCTGAGGATCTGCCAGCGCCCGGCCGCGTCCATGACCTACACGGCGCTTCTCGACTGTCGTGGTTCGACCACTGGGACACTTTGGCGGTTGAGCGCGCGGTAGATGGTGGCGCGGCTGACGCCCAGGACCGCACCGATCTTCGCCACCGTCATCTCATTCTGCTCATACATCCGACGGGCCGCCTTGACCTGGTCCGGCGACAGTGCGGGCGGTCGCCCGCCTTTGCGGCCACGGGCCCGGGCGGCGGCCAGTCCTGCGTTGGTGCGCTCACGGATCAGGTCACGTTCGAACTCGGCCAGCGCGGCGAAGACGTGGAACACCAGCCGCCCGCCCGAGGAGGTCGTGTCGATCGTCTCCTGCAAGGAGCGGAACCCCACGCCCTGCTCGGACAAGATCTGCAGCTGGTCGATAAGATGCCGGATCGAGCGACCCAACCGGTCCAGCCGCCACACCACCAGCGTGTCCCCCGGGCGCAACTGGTCCATCAGCTTCGTCAGCTCGGGACGGTGATCCAGGGAGCCAGAGATCGTGTCGACGAAGACCCGGTAACACCCCGCGGCAGTCAGCGCATCGACCTGCAGCGCAGCGTCCTGATCAGTCGTCGACACACGCGCATAACCCAGCAGATGCCCCACGGTACTGACTGTAGCGATACTCATCCAGCACTGGAAGTATCGAGCCATAGAATCCGGCACTGAGTTCCGCTACAAACGCCGTGGGTTGAGAGCCGCGAAGCGTCAAGCATCCTGGACAGGGCAACGCACCCTCGTCATCGCTGTAGCGGAATCGTTCGTTTACGGGACGACAGGCCGTCCCATATGACGCACCGTCACCGGACAACCCTTCTCGGGCGGTCTTGCGAACATTCGGGCGTGGGTTTCCGCCGATGACCTGCACCGCCTCCGCAACGGGTTCCTCCTACGGGACGGACAACTGGACCGACCGCAACCGCTGCGAGGGCGGACCACTGAGCGTTAGGGGGTCCCGTCCGGTTCCGATGCCCTCTCCAGGCTTCGGACCGCTGCCAGGCGGTGGAGCTCAGACCGTCGGATGAGGAGTGCGGCAACGGGCGCCCGCGATCGCGCTGGCGGCGTGATGATTGGTCGTCATTCGCGCCCTTTGGTTCCTTCGCGCACCATCCGACGATGTTCGCCGCGGCCGGCGGCGTGCCCGCGTTGCGGGCGGAGTCGTTCAGTCGCGAGCGATGTGAAGGGCGACCCAGAGCGCGCACCTTCGGCAGATGTAGGCCGGTTCGCTCCCGAGTGCGTGGAGCGACCTTCGTGGCCGCTGGCGGCCGCAGCACGAGCATCGTTGCTGGGTGTCATCGGCCATGTCGCGATGGTGCCACGGGCCGGTGACCTTCGCGGGTCACAGGTAGCGGCAGACGTCCTCGGGGGAGCATGTGGCCGGGTCGCCGGTGGTGGCGTGCTCGCGCAGGATGGCGATCGTGGTGCGTAGCTGCGCGAGCTCGGCGAGCTGCCGGTCGATGACCGCGAGGCGGGTGTCGAGCAGGTCGGTGACGTGCTGGCAGGGGGCCTGGCCCCGGTCTCGGATGGCCAGCACCTGGCCGATCTGGGCCAGGGTCAGCCCGGCGGCTTGGCCCCGGCGGATGAAGTGCAGCCGGTCGAGCACCTCGGGGCCGTAGTCCCGGTACCCCGCCGGGCTGCGGTCGGGGTCGGGGAGGAGTCCGACGTCCTCGTAGTACCGCAGGGTCTTAGCTGTCGTGCCCGACGCCTGAGCCACCTCACCGATCCGCATGCCACTCATTCTGCCTTGACCTTCCAGTGCACTGGAAGGTCGATCCTGGTCCTGAGGCGCGGCAACAAGGGAGGACTTATGACGGCAACGGACAAGGGCAGGTCGTATGACCTGGCAGTGATCGGGTCCGGTGGGGCGGCGTTCGCGGCCGCGATCCGCGCCACCACCCTGGGCAAGCGGGTGGTGATGATCGAGCGCGGCACCATCGGCGGTACCTGCGTGAACACCGGGTGTGTGCCCTCCAAAGCCCTGCTCGCGGCCGCCGAGGCCCGCCACGTCACACTCGACGCCGCCCGGTTCCCCGGTCTGCCACTCCCCGACGCCCCACCGGTCGACATGCCCGCCATGGTCGCCGGCAAGGACAAGCTCGTCGGATCGCTGCGCAGCGAGAAGTACGCGGCCCTGGCCGCCGAGTACGGGTGGGCCCTCCACCCCGGCGAGGCCACCTTCGTCGGCACACCGACTGAGCCGGCACTCCGCGTGACCGGCCCGGACGGCACGGCGGAAACCGTCCGGGCCGCGCACCACCTCATCGCTACCGGCTCCACGCCCTGGGCGCCGCCGGTCCCCGGCCTGCAGGAGGCCGGTTATCTGACCTCGACGACCGCGATGGAGCTGGACCACGTCCCGGAGTCGCTGCTGGTCATCGGCGGCGGCTACGTCGCCATGGAGCAGGCCCAGCTCTTCTCCCGCCTCGGTGCCCAGGTCACCATGCTCGTCCGCTCACGGCTGGCCTCCCACGAGGAACCCGAGGCCGCCACCGCCCTGGAAGAAATCCTCGCCGACGAAGGCATCGAGATCATCCGCGGCGCGGTGCCCACCGCGGTGCGCCGCGACCCGGCCACCGGCGAGGTCACGGTCACCGCCACCACCGCCGACGGCTCACACGAGCTCCGCGCGGCCGAGCTCCTCGTTGCCACCGGCCGCCGCCCGGTCACCGGCACGCTCGGCCTCGACACCATCGGCGTGCGCGCCGGCAAGCGCGGCGAGGTCATCATCGACAGCCACCTGCGCACCACGAACCCGCGGATCTGGGCCGCGGGTGACGTCACCGCCCACCCGCAGTTCGTGTACGTCGCCGCGGCCCACGGCGCCCTGGTCGCCGACAACGCCCTCACCGGAGCCGGCCGGGAGGTCGACTACCGCCACCTGCCCCGGGTCGTGTTCACCAGCCCCGCCCTGGCCTCCGTCGGAATGACCGACCAGCAGGCCCGCACTGCCGGGATCCGCTGCGACAGCCGCGTCCTGCCCCTGGCGCACGTCCCGCGCGCCATCGTCAACCGTGACACCCGCGGGCTCATCAAGATCGTCACCGACGCCGACACCGGCCGCATCATCGGCATCACCGCCCTCGCCCAGGACGCCGGTGACCTCGCCGCCGCCGGCGTCTACATCCTCGAGGCCGGCATGACCACCGACCAGGTCGCCAACCTCTGGAGCCCCTACCTGACCATGGCCGAAGGCCTCAAACTCACCGCCCAAACCTTCACCACCGACATCACCAAACTCTCCTGCTGCGCAGCATGAACCCACACAGGGATCCCTATACCGGAGCGTCGAGCCTGGCGACCTCTCTCGTTCGCTTTGGCTCCGTCAGAGACCGAACGCTCCTCCGCTGACGAGGATGACGATGCCGAGGCCGATCAGGACGATGGGGAACAGGATGTGTTCCCAGCGCTCGAGGACTTCAGCGATCGGCGGCCGGGTGGCAACGAACTTGGCGACTACGACCAGGACCGCGACGAGCGCGAGGAAGACGAGGCAGTAGGCGACCACTGCGATGGGTTCCACGCTGAGGAAGACGGGGACATAGACGCCGATGTTGTCTCCGCCGTTGGCGAAGGTGACTCCTGCGACGGTCCACGCGCTGACCTTCGTGCCCGTGACCTTGGCGTCATCGTCGTCATCGTCTCCGCGCCAGGCTTGCCATGCAGCCCAGAGACCGAGGGCCAGGGGGATGAGCCCGAAGTACGGGATAGCTGCTGAGGGCAGGAATGCTCCGGCTCCGATAGTCACCAGCACAGCGGCACCGAGGATGCAGGCGAACCCCACGTACTGGCCGACCAAGATGCGGGTGGTCGTCCCGCGTTGGCCCGCGCCGCGGGCGAAGAACAAGGAGAGCACGATGATGTCGTCGATGTTGGTCGCGATGAACAGGCCGATTGCCTGCAGGACCGCAGCCAGGATCACGCGCCCGCCTCTGCTGCGTCGCATCCGTGCACCGAGCAGGCAGGATCGATGCACGGGGCGTTCTCGTCAACCGCGAGGGTGACGTCAACCAGGGCGGTCAGCGCCTGCGTCAGGTGGGGATCGGCGATCTCGTAGCGCGTCTTGCGGCCCTCGGGTTCGGCAGCAACGATGCCGCAGTCGCGCAGGCACGCCAGATGATTGGACACGTTGGAGCGTGTGAGGTCCAGATCGCGGGCCAGCTCTGCCGGGTAGGCCGGCCGGTCGAGCAGCGTCAGGATGATCCGGGACCTGGTCGGGTCGGCCAGCGCGCGGCCCAACCGGTTCATCACGTCCAGGCGAGAAGCAATGGTCAGCATGCGCTGAACTATACAGCGAGGACTGAAGTGGTTTTACGCAGCCCGGAGTCGCTAAGCGTGCGAACGAGGCTGTGTCAGTTGGGGATCGACCCACGGGACGATTCGCCCGATCATCAGGGAACTCACGAAGCGGCGACAGAACCCCGCCACATAACGGCCAAGGCCACATTCGGTCGGCCCAAGATCAGTCGAGTTCGTCCTTGACGATGTCGACAATCTCCTCGCGGATCTCGCCGAGTTCCTTGGCCTCCTTGCGGTGCTTCCACCACTCATAGACCATCGGCAGCACCGAGAGCACGACGATGACGATGACCGCCTTGTCGATCTGCTCGCCGAGGACGGGGAAGGCCGCGCCCAGGAAGTAGCCGGCGAGCACGAGGCCGAAGACCCAGAGGACGGCGCCGATCGCCGACCAGGTGAAGAAGCGCTTGCGGTCCATCTTGCCGATGCCAGCGACGACGGTGATGAAGGTCCGCACGATGGGCACGAAGCGGCCGATGACCAGCGCCTTGTTGCCGTGCTTGTCGAAGAAGGCCTCGGTCTGGTCGAAGTACTTGCGCTTGATGATCCGGCCGTCGCGCTCTCGCAACTTGGGCCCGATGGCCCGGCCGATCTCATAGCCGGCGACATTGCCGCCAAAGGCGGCGATGAAGAGTGTGACCAGGGCGACCGGCAGGCTGACCGGCAGGTTGCCACCGGCAATGAAGAGGCCCACCGCGAAGAGAAGGCTGTCGCCGGGGAGGATCGGGAAGAGCAGGCCGCACTCGATGAAGACGATGAGCAGGGCGATGATGAAGAACTGCGTCCCGAAGCGCTCGAGCAGCCACGCCGGGTCCATCCAGCTCGGGCCGAGGGCAGGGAGCATCGTCATGACGTCAGCAATCACGAGATCAAGGGTAGGTGCTCTTCCTAGGCGTCTCCTGTGAGGCACGGTGGCACGGCGTGGCTCCTACAGTGGGCCCCGTGAGCAGCCAAGCGTCCGACGAGAGGGATGACAACGCGGCGTATGCCGTGGGTCTGGGTCCGTGGGTCGGCCCACCTCCCGTGGGGGATCAGTGGGATCCGGACCTGCTCCGGGAGGGTGACCGTCGCAATGTCGAGGACCGCTATCGCTATTGGCGACACGAGGCGATCGTCGCCGACCTCGACCGCAGTAGATTCCCCCTGCACATCGCGATCGAGAACTGGGAGCACGACTTCAACATCGGCTCGATCGTGCGCACGGCCAATGCCTTCAACGTGGCCGCCTTTCACATCGTCGGCAAGCGTCGCTGGAATCGTCGCGGCGCAATGGTCACGGACCGCTACCAGCACGAGATCCATCACCCCACGGTCGGTGACCTCACCGAGTGGGCAGCGCAATGGCGACCCACGGTGACAGCCGAGGTGGACGGCCAGGCAGCGCACGGCATACCCCTCATCGGGATCGACAACGTGCCGGGTTCGCTTCCCATCGAGGGCCGCGTCCTGCCGAGCGTCTGCGTGCTCGTGTTCGGCCAGGAGGGGCCCGGACTGTCCGAGGAGATGCGCGAGGCGTGCGAGGTGATCATGCACATCACGCAATACGGCTCGACCCGCTCGGTCAACGCCGGCGCCGCAGCCGCGATCGCCATGCACACCTGGATCGAGCAGCACGGTCCTCAGCCCTGAGCAGTCCCTTCGACGACACGCTCGCTCACTTCGGCGGGTCGCTGAGCACGACCTCTGGCGCGAACCACCCGAGCGTGTCGTCGAACGATCAGGGTTTGGGGGCGCTGGCGCCCAGCACGTCGACGAGATTGCGGATCCGACCGTCCTCCTCATAGGGACCCCACGATCCGGGGTCGGAGGACCAGTAGATCCACCCTGCCCCCATGTCATCTGTGGTGCGCAGGACGAGCCTGACGTAGTCGAGCGCGCCGTCCTGGGTCGTGTCGAGGCCGAACTCATCGAGGATGATGGGCACGTCGCCGAGCCGGTGAGCGGTGCGCAGGGCGTTGCCGCGCCAGAGGTCGACGGTGGTGTCGATCTGGGCCCTCGAACTGCCGTTGTATCCGCTGCCGAGGTCGAGCATGAGCGGATAGAGGTGCGGGCAGTAGGCGATCCGCGGGTCGCCGGGGCGGGGGTCAGTGACTCGACCCAGGCCCGAGGGCGTGCCCCAGTTGGTGCCCATTGCTTGGGGGGACACGCAGATCCACGTGTCGGGGTCGGCTTGGCGGATGGCATTCGCGGACAGTTGGTAGAGCCGGGTGAGCGGGCCGGACTCGAACTGTGGCCCTTGGAGGGTGCCGCCGTAGGGCTCGTTCATCAGGTCATAGGCGTAGACCCCGGGGACGTCGGCGAAGTGCCTCGCGACGGCTCCCCATGCGCCCGCATAGTGCTCCATGAGCTCGGGGTGCTCACCGGTGGTGTTCCAGAAGTGGTCCCAGGCGCGCATGACCGCGGGCTCGAGATAGCCCAACTCCCACATCTCCGGGTTGGGCTTCCACGGCAAGCCGTCGGTGTGCACCGCCCACGCCGGCGCGCCGTTGCCACCCAGTGGCGGGTCGCCGAACTGGCTGTAGACGTCCTGGTGCATGTCGAGCATCACGGAGTAGCCGCGTTTGGCATACCACCCGACCATGGTCTCGACCCGGTCGAGATAGGCCGTGTCGTAGCGACCCGGTTCGGGCTCGACCATCCGCCACGAGATGAGGAAGCGCACCGTGTTGGTGCCGTAGTCGACGTGCTCACGCTCGACATCGGCCTCGGTCAGCTTGGGCATCCCGTCCGGGGCGTTTTTGGAGTTGCTCGCGGTGTTGAAACCGCGCACCTCCAAGGTGGCGCCCGCCCTGTCGGTGAGTGCCCCGCCTTGGGTCCCGGGAGCACTCCGGAGCGCAGCCCCCACACCGCCACCGAGGATGGCGAGTGCGACGAGTCCCGCCAGGACGGCCTTGCCTCGGAGCCTGCGCATGGCCGAACGCTACTGTTCGAGCGTGCCGTCCACACCGCCAGTGACCACTCGACCGTGGGTCGCGTCGCTACTCGTGGCCTTGGCGGCCCTCGCAAGCGGGAGTTGGACCGTCGTCGGCCAGTGGTGGGCGTATGCCGCGTTCGGCCTCATCCCTCCCGCGCTCGGCCTTCCGCAGGGCTGGCCTCCTCTGCGGCTGGCGCCTCTGGGTGGCACCACGTGGACCTGGTGGGCGATCGAGACCGTGGGGGCGTTCGTCATGATCGTCGCGGTGTGGCTGTGGACCCGAGCCGGGCGCCGCCCCTTCCTCACCCCGCTCTGGGCTGTGATCGTCGGGGTGACCTTGGGCAACCTTGTCCGCATCATCGGCACGTCGGTCATTGCTCTCCACGACCTGCGCACCTTCGGCGTCGCGGTGCTGGGGACTGTGCTGTTGTCATTGCTCTGGGGGCTGGTGCTCGGCCTCGTCGCCGCGACAGTCCACCGCCTGATGGCCCCTGTTGCCCGGGGGTGATGGCGTGCCCTGGTGCGTACATCGGGGTCGTGCCCAGTGCTCCGATGCCGCCCGTGGATCGGATGGCAGGTCCTCGCTGCAGGGGATATCGTGCCAGTCGTGAGTGCAGCCACGCCGACTGGCCGGCCGGACGCCTCGAGCGGGGCGACGCCATCTCCTGCACGAAGTGTGCGCCCCGAGCGCCCCGAGTTCTCCGTGAGCGCCCCGGCGCCCGGAGCCGTTGAGGTCCCACGTCCGGCGCAGGTTTCCAGGGCCATGTGGATCGGTGCGGCTGGCGCAGGGGGCCTGCTCCTCGTTGCCTTGATGATGTTCATCGCCCGGTCCCATCTGGTGGCCCACTTGAGCGGGCTGTTGACCGAGCGGGATGCGACGGTGAGCGTCCAGGCCATCGAGGACGGTGCGTCGAAGGTCGTGCTCATCGGAGCGGGAGTGCTGGCCACCCTCGGACTGCTGGAGATTCTCGTGGTCGTGGCGTTCAACAACCGCGTCGTCGGGATGCGGGCACTTCTGGGCTTGCTCTGCGTGGTGCACGCACTCGTCGTCGGCGCGACCCTGCTCCTGCTGCCGCGGGACTCGTGGCCGGCGTGGGTCGCTACGGGGGCGCTGGCGGTCAGTGTCCCGCTTGTGCTCTGCGCGTTGGCCTTCTCGATGCACCCCGACATCTCGCCTTGGCTGAAATCACCTCACGGGCCGGGACGAGCCCACTCCTAGTTGGGCGACGGGGAGCCCTCGGGCGCTGCGGAGAGCGGGGCCGGAAGGTGGGACAGGATCTCCTCCAGGCTACGGACCACCGCCCGAGCGACGAGGTTCACGCGTTGATCTCGCGCAGGGTCGTTCTCGATCGCACGCCACGTGGCGATCAGTTCACTGGCCACCGCGCCCGCTCTCTCATCGCTCAGGTGATCTGAGCCGTCTGTGGTGACTGCCAGGCGCTGCTCGGTCGTGGCCCCGTGGCCACCCAAGATCCGTTCGGCCTGGGCGAGTTCTGACGGGGTGAGTTCGGGGCGATCGAATGCCCGGAGTTCCGACAGCAACACGGTTTCCCGGAACTGGTGACTCTGCTGCAATTCGCGGCGGATGGCTTCCTCGTGCGAGCGGGCCGACGGGGATTCATCGAGAGCCAGCAGGCGAGCGACGGACGACAAGGCGTGGCGGGCCTTGAGCGCGTCAGCGCGGGCAGCGAAGTTGTGTTCCAGGGAGGTCAGCATCTGCTCGAGTCCACTGCGTCTGACCAACTCGTCGCTGAGTGAGGATGCGGTGTCGTAGCCGTCGCGGATCAGGACGACCCCGAGCCGGAGGCCGAAGAGCCCGAACCGGCTGAGCAGGCCCGACTTGACGGCCGGATCGGACAGCAGGCGCCCCGGACTTCGGCCCGACGCGAACCGGTGCGCGGACAGGAGCAAGTCCTCCCTGACCGAGCGGTCGAGGGCGGCGAATTCGACCAGAGCGTCGAACTCCACCTGTCTCAGGGTTCGCGCGGTTTCTGCGAGCAGCCCTGCGACCGGGACGACGTCGAGGCAGAGTGCACGCACGGCGGGATCCTGGCGCTGGCGTTCGGCGATGCGCTCTGCTGCGATCAGGGCATCCATCCGCCCACCACCGACCTCGTCGGCCCGGGACAGGACTCCCAGAGTGGTCAGCGGGCCGATCCCCGCTCCACCTCGCGCACGGAAAGCCGCCAAGGCGTCGGCATCCGTGGCGTGGACGTGCGAGAGGAGGTAGATCACGGCGTCGACGTCCGGCGGCCCGTCCTCCGGGAGGAGGACGGCTTCGGACGTGGCGCTCACCCCGGCCGACAGGGAGGCCAACCCGGGGGTGTCGACGAGAGTCAACTTCTCGAGGGCAGGGGCGGGCCACTCGACGTCAATGCGCTGAACATCCTTCGGGTCGAGTCTCGCGTTGTTCCCCGCCAGTGAGGCATCGACACGGGCGATCGGAACTCCGGAGACCTGGCCGTCTCGTTTCACGACCCGCACCCGGGGGGTGGCGCCAGCGCGGTACCAGGTCACAATGCTGGTGACTTCGGCAGTCCCGGTCGGGGCCACGTCCTCTCCGAGAATCGCATTGAGCAAAGTGGATTTCCCCGCCTTGAGCCGCCCGGCAATGGCGATGCGCAGGCGGTCGTCCAAGCGCTCCAGGGCCCGATCGACAGCTTCATGGGACGCCACGGGCATCGAGTCCCGGGCCGCCAAGATCAGTCCTCGCGCAGTGTCCGAGAGCCCGGGATTGGCCAGCTTCCCGATCGGGTTCTGGGTATCACTCACGACCGACCCCTGGCCGACCCGACCGGAGTCGGGGGCGGCTTCACGGCGGCGGGGCCACGCGGCATACCCAAGCTCTCCACCTGGCGACGAAGGCCAGCCAGCTCGGCGGCCAGGCTGGTGGTCTCCTTCAAGGCATCGGAGCGTTGCGCGGTCGTCGTGATCGCTGCCTGCTTCGCCGCCTCGAGCGAGGCAGCGATAGACCTCGAGTGCTGCTCCGCGACACCCGTGTAGTACTCGCGCACGGTGCGCTGGACGATCCGCAACTGCTCCCTGAGTTCCTTGTTGACCTGGAAGATGACGTCGTCGACGTACTTCCGGACGAGAGCGTTCGCCTCAGCACGCCGACGCTTCAGCCGGTTCTGCAGCTCGTCGCGGTAGACCTTGGTGCCCATCAAGAGGCCGGCGCCGACGGAGATCGGATTGATCAGCGCCATCCCGGCGAGCCCCGTGACCACACCGAACATCAGGACCCCGCCGTACGAGCCGCGAAGGCCGATGATGACCTTCTGGGCCGAATTGAGAATGCCGGGATCGAGTTTTCCCATCTGCGCCACCGGGTCGATCAGCCCAGTGGTCTCTCGGAGTTGGAAGACGGGCGTCGCGGCCTTGGAGTCCTCGTCGAAGTGCTTGCCGACCGACTCGACCAGCCAGGTTGCGTTCTCGTCAGCCCAGTGGAAGGTCTCCGTGAGGGCTTCAGTGATGCGCCCCTCGAGCCATTGGGAGAACTCGTCCCACACCTTGCCCGGGTCTCCCGCCTCGATGGAGGCCTCGGCTTCGCGCATCACTCGACGCACGCGATCGCGCAGGTCATGGTCGAGGTCGGCGCTCAGGTCGCTCATCCCATCGTTGAGGGTCACTTGCCACCGGGCGGAGCGCTGCTTGAGCTCGTTGGCGCGCTGCTGGGCCACGGACAGTTGCTCGGTGAGCTCGGGGAGACTCGCGGGGTCCTCGAGAGCCCCCTTGTGCGCGCTGACCGTCATGGCGAGGCCGTCAATGACGGTCAGGAGATCATGCCGAGTGGACGCCAGCAGCAGGGCATCGCGTCGCCCGATGACCCGACGTTGCAGATTGGCGACGAGTTCGGTGACGTTGGACTCGGTGTTGAGCTCGACGTCGCGGGTCGCCGCGGCCCGGAGCCGGAGTTGGGCTGACACCGGCGTGATGTCCACGTGCAGGTCAGCGCGCTCGAGGTGCGCCCTGTTGACGTCGACCACGGACCGCCAGTCGGCATGCAGGTCGGTCTTGCTCTGCACGCAGAGCACGGTCGGGCAGGCCGAGAGGACCTGTCGGAGGAGGGTCATCTCGGGTGCTGAAAACTCGCTCCCGGCGTCCGAGACCAGGAGGACGGCGTCGGCCGTGGGGAGCACCCCCGTGGTGGCAGCCGTGTGCATCGAGGACAGTCCGCCCATCCCGGGGGTGTCCACGAGGACCAGACCAGTGCGCAACATTTCGCGAGGGAGGAAGGCCTGCGCCCCGACGATGTGATGGTCCGGCTCCAAGGCGATGCTTCCGCTGGTGTAACGCCCGAGCTCCCCCATGGGAACCTCGCGCTTCAGGGTGGTCGCGACGTGGGTGGTCGTTTCCCACCCGGGTCTGGGGGGGTCATCGTTGCGCCTGAGCAGGACAAACGCTCGGGGCTGCTCGCCATAGGCCACTTCGGTGGGCACCGCGGTCGCGATGTCGTCGTCAACGGGGCACACCGGGGCATTGACGAGAGCGTTGACGAGCATGCTCTTGCCCTGCTTGAACTCACCGACGACCAACACCCGAACGCTGGGGTCGGCAAGGCGACGTCGCGAATGCCCCAGCCGGTCGACGAAATCGTCCCGGCCCTGAGCGCGACTCAAAGTGGTTGTGCGCGCGACCAATTGCGTCGCAGTGGCCGTCCAGTCCACGCGTGTGTTCCCATCAATGCCCGCTGCGGGGCGACCCCTGCCAGGCCGCCCACAGCACGACGATACGACACGACCCCTCACGCGTCTTGGCGTGAGGGGTCGTGGTCGATCAGGTGATGGCCCGTGAGCGCTCGGCGAGACCGAGCCTCACTGCCGGAGGTCCCTGATCAGTTGCCGGTGTCAACGTCGCCATCGACCTCGTCGAAGTCGTGAACGCTGTTGTCGTTGAACGAGTCGTCGATGTCGACGTCAACGTCAGTGGACTGCTCCCAGCCCGAGTTGTCGGTGTCGATGCCGTCGTTGTCGCCACCGTCGACGTCGAAGCCGTCGTCGTCGCTGTGGTCATCGGTGTTGACCGAGCTGTTCGAGTTGTCCGAGTTGTTGGAATTGTCGGAGCTGTTCGAGTCGTCGTCCGTGCCGTCGTTGTCGCCGCCATCGTTGTCGATGCCGTCGTCGTCGCTGTGGTCATCGGTGTTGACCGAGCTGTTCGAGTTGTCGGAGTTGTTCGAGTTGTCCGAGTTGTTGGAGTTGTCGGAGTTGTTCGAGTCGTCGTCCGTGCCGTCGTTGTCGCCGCCGTCGTTGTCGATGCCGTCGTCGTCGCTGTGGTCATCGGTCGACGTGTTGCCCGACTGGTAGGCGATGTCGCCGACCGCCACGTTGGTGGAGTTGTTGTCGGTGTTGTCCGAGCCGTCGTGGTCCTCACCGTCGTCGTCGCTGTGGTCGTCGGTGTTGCCCGACTGGTAGGCGATGTCGCCGACCGCCACGTTGGTCGAGTTGTTGTCGGTGTTGCCCGAGTTGTCGGTGTCGATGCCGTCGTTGTCGCCGCCGTCGTTGTCGATGCCGTCGTCGTCGCTGTGGTCGTCGGTGTTGCCCGAGTTGTTCACCGAGCTGTTCGAGTTGTCGTCGTTGGACGAGTTGTCGTTGCCCGAGTTGAGGGCCACGTCCCCGACGGACACGTTGGTCGAGTTGTCCGAGTTGTCCGAGTTGTCGGAGTTGTCGGAGTTGTCGTTGCCCGAGTTGTCGGTGTCGATGCCGTCGTTGTCGCCACCGTCGTTGTCGATGCCGTCGTTGTCGTTGTAGGAACCGTTGACGGACTGGTCCTGGTGGTTGGAGTTGTCCTGGTGGTTCGAGTTGTCGTTGCCCGAGTTGAGGGCCACGTCCCCGACGGACACGTTGGTCGAGTTGTCCGAGTTGTCGGAGTTGTCGTTGCCCGAGCCGTTGCCGGAGTTGTAGTTCACGTTGCCGCCGGCGACGATGCCGCCCTGGCCCGCGACGATCCCGCCGCCGCTCGCAGCCGGCGCGTTGTCGCCAACCGCGTTGCCGTCACCCGATGTGGCATTGCCGTCATCCTGGGCCACGGCGGATCCGTCGCCAGAGACGATCACTGCCTGGTCGTCGGCGACGGTGGAACCGCCACTGGCGGCGACTGCGTCGTCGGTCGCCACGGTGTTGCCGTCGCCTTCGATCCCGATGGTCGTGGTCTCGAAGATCTGGGAGACGTCGCCGTTCGCCCAGATGTCCTGGTCCACGGAGTTGTCGACACTGTGGTCGTCCACAGCGGTGAACGTGTAGGTCTGGATCAACATCTTGATCTGGTCGATCGCGATGTCGTGGTCGCCGCCACCGTGACCGCCGCCGTGGTCGCCGCCGCCACCGTGG
>Ga0208938_1001162_pt1 | contig 15897 bp, 9 predicted proteins | sample AD_UKC125_MetaG_FD_184434 | JGI IMG/M metagenome (GOLD analysis project Ga0208938, IMG submission 184434) | Active sludge microbial communities of municipal wastewater-treating anaerobic digesters from USA - AD_UKC125_MetaG (SPAdes) (version 2) | ecosystem: Engineered > Bioreactor > Anaerobic >...
AGAGATAATCTTTCATGTTTTGTCCGCCATAATCACCACTGATCTGTTCCAGCCACTCCATGCCAAATCCCGGAACGCCGCGACGATTGGGTGCTACTACAATATAACCGTTGGCGGCCATCATTTGGAAATTCCACCGGTACGACCAGAATTGGCTGACTGTGTTCTGCGGTCCGCCTTGACAATACAATAAGGCGGGATAGATTTGGGTTGAATCGAAATGGGGCGGATAGATTACCCATGTATGCATCTGTTTGCCGTCGGTGGTTTTTATCCATCGTTCTTCCACTTTTCCCATGGTCAGTTGGTCGAGAATGTCTTTGTTTTCGAAAGAAAGTTCAACAGCTTTTCCCGATGCAATATCCACAGCGTAGATCTCATCGGGTTGCAACATGGAATGGCGTTTGGCAATCAGTTTACCTTCTTCACCCAACGCCACCGAGGCATAGTCATGAACTCCTTCGGTAATTGCTTTCACTTCTTTTGTTATTCGGTCGGTCACGAAAAGTTGCGTTTTAGCTTGCACACAAGAGATGATGAATAACGTTCTGTTGTCGGTATTCCATATAAAAGCATCGGTATTATAATCGAAATTTTCGGTTACGTAAGTTTTTTCTTTTGTTTGAAGATCCATAACGAAAAGGCGGTTTTTGTCCGACTCGTAGCCGTCGCGCTCCATGCTTTGCCAGGCGATATATTTTCCATCGGGAGAAAATTGTGGGTTGGTGTCGTAGCCCGGCATACCTTCTGTAATGTTGGTAGTTTCTTCGGCTTCCACATCGTAAAAATAAATGTCGGAATTGGTGGACAGTGCATATTCCTTTCCTGTTTTTTTGCGACAAGTGTAAGCAACGATTTTACTGTTGGGACTCCATGCCAACTGTTCCATTCCACCGAAAGGCAGCATGGGTGATTCGTAAGGCTCGCCTTCCAATATATTTTTGGCATGTTGCAATTTGCCTTCCGAAAAATCGGCCACAAACGGGTGAGGTACTTCCGTTACCCACTGATCCCAATGCTTGTACATCAGGTCGTTGATAATTCGTCCCGATGCTTCGGGCAAATCGGGGTAGATGTCGGCAGCCGTGGGTTGCGTTTTTACGTTTTTGACGAACAACACCTTTTTCTCGTCAGGTGAGAACGAGAAACCGCCGATTCCGCCTTCGATATCGGAAATTTTCTCCCAACCGCTTCCGTCGATGTTCATGGTCCATAGTTGAGACGTACCGTCTTTATCGCTCAGAAAAGCGATTTTTTTCCCGCCGTTTATCCAGCGGGGATTGCTCTCCCGGGAATTGGATTGGGTTAATTGTTTTTTCTCCGAACCGTCGGCTTTCATCACGAAAAGCTCTGTATTCATCTTGTTTTGTGGTATGCTCACATAAGTGACTTCATAAACGATATGCGATTTGTCGGGAGAAACTTGTACTTCGCCAATCCGTCCGAAACTGTACAGTATTTCGGGCGTCATGATGCCGTTTTCTATTTTGGGAGATGACTTCCCGATGATTTCTTCCATTTCGGTTTTTTTCTTCGATTTTTGTGTGTTTGTCGTGCATGACAACAACAGTGCTCCTGCTAACATATATGTGATAATCATTGATTTTCTTTTCATAAAAGGATGATTTTTTTAGGTCTGTTTTTGGTTTAACGATTGTTCGGGTCGAAAAATCTTTCCATCTTTCAAGTGGATTGTCCTGTCGGTGAGCGATGCCAGCTGTTCATCGTGAGTAACAATAACGAACGTTTGATTGAGTTTGTTGCGTAACTCGAAAAACAGTTGATGAAGTTCGGCTTTGTTTTTTGTATCCAAGCTTCCCGACGGCTCATCGGCCAAAACCACCAGCGGATCGTTAATCAAGGCTCGGGCTACTGCCACACGTTGTTTTTCACCGCCAGAGAGTTCGGCCGGTTTATGATCCATTCTGCCCGTGAGCCCCATCATATGTAGCAGCTCTTTGGCTTTTTTCTCTGCTTCGCTGCGTTTTCGGTTACCGATTAGCGCCGGAATCATCACGTTTTCCAGTGCGGTAAATTCGGGCAACAATTGATGAAACTGAAATACGAAGCCGATATTCTTGTTGCGGAAATCGGAGAGTTTCTTCTCTTCGAGCCGACTCAGGTCATCGCCATTAAAATAAACTTTTCCGGAATCGGCCCTTTCAAGGGTCCCCATGATCATCAACAATGTGGTTTTCCCCGCACCACTGGGACCTACAATGGATACGATCTCCCCTTTGTTGACTTCCAAATCGATACCCTTCAAAACCTGAAGATTGCCGAAACTCTTGTATATCTTTTCAACTTTTATCATGAATTATTCTTCGTCGTGTATATTATAGATTTGCGAAGTTAAGAAAAAAGAGACTAATACAAATCAAAAACAGGCAAAATACGGTCATTAGCTATCTATCCCCTATTACCGCCCTATCATTCTTCATTGATGTAATGTATCTGTTCTATCAGAATAATGTATTTCAGACAAACCGATAAATTCGTTTGTCTCTATATAAATTGAAAATTATCATGTACCTTTGTAAGGACAATTTTCGATTTGCTACCACCATTCTTTCTAGCAATCGTAATTACAGGATCGATTATCTCATTGAGTATGATTATACGGAATGTCGTTTTTAATAAGATATGGGTAACTATGTTTATTTCACTATTTGTCGAGGAGATATTAGAGGGAATATTAAGAGTATTGTATTATCGGGAATTCTACAGAGAAGTGCACAACTAATGCTATTCACATCAGTTGCGATAATTGTAATAAAATTCAAAATAAATAATAAAATTATATGAATCAGCAGGTTGAAAAACAACAGCAATTCGGACGCCTTAAGTCGCTTGATGCCCTTCGCGGCTTCGACATGTTTTGGATCATGGGTGCAGAAGAGATATTCATTCTGCTCGGCACATTAACGGGTGTTCCCGCACTCGAATGGTGGGCGAATCAAATGACGCATGTAGCATGGCATGGGTTTCATGCCTATGACATGATTTTTCCGTTGTTTTTATTTATTTCCGGAGTTTCGTTTCCTTTTTCTGCTCGTAAACGATTAGCAGCAGAGGGAGGGCGGCGGGCACTTACAAAACATGTCTTTACCAGAGGATTTATGCTGGTATTGTTGGGTATTCTTTATAATAACGGCCTCAGTTTCGATTTTGCTCATATGCGTTATGCAAGTGTATTGGGACGAATCGGTCTGGCATGGATGTTTGCCGCTTTGATTTTTATGAATACAAAAAGTTCGAAAACCCGATTTATCTGGTTTTGGGCTATACTCGTGTTCTATTGGTTGTTGTTTGTCATCTTCAAGGCACCTGACTTTGGCGACCCTGATCATTATTCTATGAAGGGGAACATTGCCGGTTATATTGATCGGATGTTGCTACCCGGCCGCTTTTGTTGTTACGAATTTGGCGACAACGAAGGCATTCTGCCTACCATATCAGCTGTGGCGACAGGTTTACTTGGCATGCTTACAGGTGAATTCTTACTAAGTTCGATGAAGCCGATGAAGAAAGTTTTGTATATGATCTTCGCTGCCGTTTTGCTGATGACAATTGGTCAAATCTGGAATCTTGTTTTTCCCATCAACAAAAATCTATGGTCGAGTTCCTTTGTTTGCTGGGTAGGGGGGTTGAGTATGTTGTTACTTGCTATTTTTTACCTCATCATTGACGTCTGGAAATATCAAAAATGGTCGGTTTTCTTTGTCGTTATCGGGATGAATCCGTTGACGATTTATCTCGCTAACCGTATCATCGGATGGACACAGGCTACAGAATTTTTCTTTTCCGGTATCTGCAGTTTTTTCTCTGAAGTATGGACACCGTTGATTTACGCTATTGGTTACGTAACTGTAGGATGGACATTTCTGTACTTCTTGTACAAAAAGAAAATTTTTTTGAAAATATAAAAGTATGTAGTGAATATTGATCTGTGTGAGTTAATCTTTTAAAAGATTACTACGTAGTGTTAAGGTTTAAGATATCGGGTTGAAGCTTGATTGTTTTGGTCTTTATATTTTTTCTATTTTTAGGTTAACTAAAACTAATAAACAACTATCTTTGCCACATCTTATTAATTTTTTGAAATTATCGAATGGGCATTAGTGAAAATGAAATATTGCTGATAAGGGCATTCAAAAAAGGCGATCAGAAAGCTTTTGAGAAGCTTTTTAATCAGTATCATAAAAAATTGTATGCCTATTTGATGCGTCTTCTTGGTTCGAAAGAAGATGCAGAAGAGATTGTGCAGGAAAGCTTTATTAAGATATGGGAAAGAAGAGAGGAATTTATAGAAGGTTATCCGTTCGATGCTCTTCTTTTTAAGATTGCCAAGAATGCTTTTTTGAATTTTACTCGCGAAAAAGTCAACCGCAGAGTTTTTGAAGATCATTTTCATCTTCTTGTTGACTTAGATACAAGTGAGGCAGACGATTACATTATTTTTAAGGAAACGCGTGAAATTATCAGGCTTCTCATCGATGGAATGCCTCCGAGACGGAGAGAAGTTTTTATTTTGAAAAAAATTGAGGGGTTATCGCGAAAGGAGATAGCCGAAAAGATGGGTATTTCGATTATCACGGTGGACAGCCATTTGCTTAAAGCCAATAATTATTTGAAAGATGAACTGAAAAAATATAGTTTACTGCTGCTCTGTATTTTGGCTACCTGAGAGCTACCTTTATTAGTAGTTTGCACTAATGTACATCCTTTACTATTTTTTATAGAAGTAATTGTAGGGCAATAATTTAAACAGAAATGCACATTGCTGTATTATTTTTTCATTGCATTTTTTTAATTTTTACGAAAATAGAGTCATAGCTTTCCTCTTTTGAAGTGTATTCATATAAAAGCAAGATCCAAATGAATCATTTCAAAGAAACAATGCAACGATTTTTTTCCGGATCGTATTCGGAAAATGATTTGAAAAACTTGTTTTTCTGGTTAAACAGCGAAAAAGGACAGGATGAGATTGGTCAGTTATTTGACGAAAGTCGAAATTTTATCAATTTTGATGACGATATTCCTGTTGATTCCGAAAAGATGCTCGAACACATCCGTAAAGGTATCCAACGTCGGAAATCGCTCAAAATCAAACGCACTTTTAACCGGTTGTTGCCTTATGCAGTCATGTTCATCCTCGTGTTGGGGTCGATTTTCTTCTATTATCATAAAAAGAGCATCGATAAAGCAGCTTTTAATAACAAAACGATCACTGTAATTACGAAGAACGGGCAACGCTCACAGGTTGTTTTGCCCGATAGTTCTGTTGTTTGGTTGAATTCAGGAACAACGCTCACTTACCGCTATAATTTTTCTGAACATCGGAGAGAAGTTATGTTGAATGGAGAGGCTTTTTTCAAGGTTGCTTCTAACAAGAAATTACCTTTCAATGTTCATTGCAACGATGTTGTGGTATCTGTCTTGGGAACGGCTTTTAATGTTAATGCGTATCCTGAAACCGAGAAAGTAAGCATTGCGCTTGAATCGGGACAAGTGGAATTATCTCACACTCAGATTAAATCTTTTAAATATACGATGAAACCGGGTGAATTGGCTGTTTATAACCTGTCAAGCAATGCAATACAAGTAAATAATACTGATGTTTCACGCTATGCTTCATGGAAAGACGGCCGGTTGATATTTAGAAATGAACCGATAAAAACGGTTTTTGAAAAATTGGAAAGATGGTATAATATCCATATTGAAGTGATAGACGAAAAGGTATACGAATCTATTTTTACAGGTACCTTTCAAAACGAAAGCTATGAACAGATATTCAAGCTTATTGAATATTCCTGCCCCATCAGATGTCGGATTCAACATAAATCCGATTCTGCGTCACTTCCCAAAATCATCATTTCAAGGAAATAATACATAAAACTATAAAAACAGTTTGCCTATGGAAAAGAGGATATTCTAAAAAATGAAAAACAAATGATCATACAAAAAGATGCTGAAACAAAGGTGCTTTTTGAAGGAGCTTTTTAATCTAATTTGCACAAAAAAATAAATTGATTTTTAATCATTAAACAAAAACAGAAAGTAAATATGAAAAAAAATTGCCGTGAAATTTCCCTTTTACAAAGAATTTGGGGATCAAAATTTGAAAAAGTAACGAGAATGGCGTTATTTTTTATCATGATTTGCATTTCACAGGGATTTGCCAAAGACAGTTATGCGCAAATCACGAAATTAAGTCTAAACATAGAAAATCAACCCATTCAAGAAATTCTAGAAGTTATTGAGGAACAAACAGAATTTCGTTTTATGTATGATGCAACAGTAGTTGACGTTCATCAACGAAAAAGCATTAAATGCAAGAATCAATCTGTAGTTAAAATTTTAGACGATCTTTTTAAAGATTCGGGAATTAGCTACAAGATTGATAATCGTCAAATTGCTTTGACTTCCAGAGAAATTCTTAGCGATTACCAGCAAACGACACAGCAACAACGAGAGATTACCGGTAAGGTTACAGACATATCCGGTGAACCTCTTCCCGGAGCTACTGTGAGAGTAAAAGGGACTGATATTGGAACTGTAACCAATGCTGAAGGAGTATTTTTTCTACGGATCCCTGTTGATGCTCAAATCTTGGAAGTTTCTTTTGTTGGAATGAAAACGCAGGAAATTCCTATTGGAACTCGTACCATGTTTAATGTAGCATTGGAAGAAGAAACCATTGCTTTACAAGAAACAGTGGTGGTAGGGTATGGAACGCAAAAAAAAGGTAGTTTAATTGGAGCTGTAGAACGTGTTGAACCCCAACAATTAAAGTTGCCTACCCGTACTATAAGTACTTCTTTGGCAGGAAGATTAGCGGGAATTGTTTCTGTTCAACGAGGAGGTGAGCCAGGATATGATGCAGCTGATTTTTGGATTCGTGGTATTAATACTTTTACGGGAAGTACTCGACCGCTGGTTTTAGTCGATGGAGTAGAAAGAGATCTTGATAATGTTGATCCCGAAGAGATTGCGGATTTTACTATATTGAAAGATGCTACTGCTACTGCAGTTTATGGGGTTCGTGGAGCTAATGGTGTAGTCTTAATTACCACTAAAAAGGGTTCTGTGGGTAAGCCGAAAATTAACTTTCGAACAGAAGTAAATGTTTCAGATCCATTGGAATTACCCGATTTTGTTGATGGTCCTACCTATATGAAACTTCAAAATGAAGCACTTCGAAATAGTGGGAAAAACCCCCTTTTTTCAGATGAACAAATAGAAAGAACAGCCAGTGGTTACGATCCTTATTATTATCCTAATGTTAATTGGATAAAAGAGCTTATTTCACATTGGTCACTAAGTGAAAAGGCGAATTTGAATGTGTCTGGAGGAAGTGAATTGGTGAGATATTTTGTTTCGGGTGCTTTTTTAAACCAAGGGGGAATGTGGAAAAATTTTGGAGGAACAAGTTACAATAATAACGTAAATTTAAAACGTTATAATTTTCGTGCTAATGTAGATATGAATGTTACACCATCAACTATTCTGTCGGTCAACCTCGGAGCTATCCTTGAAGATAGGAATTATCCTGGTGCCGCCTCCTCTACTATATTCAGTTGGATGCTTCAAACTCCACCGATATGGTTTCCAATGAAATATCCTGACGAAAGTAAAGTACCTGGCTATCCGTACAGTATGGGACGCAATCCTTATCAATTGTTGGCGCGATCCGGTTTTACTACCGAACATCACTCTACGGTTCAGTCTAATTTTAATCTTTTACAAAATCTTGATTTTATCACAAAAGGACTTAAAGTAAGAGGATTATTTGCTTTTGATTCATATACCTCTGCAAAAATTAACCGTGAAATGTCCCCTCGGCCTTATTTAATCATTCCCTGGGGGTATGATGAAGATGGGAATCCGATTCTTAAAAACGAGAAAGGGGAGTATAATTATCAAGATCAAGAGCCTAATAATGCCAGCTATCACGATTATTTAACACGTTCCGTAGAAACTCCTTATACGGATCGTTCCATTTATCTTGAAGCAAGTCTGACTTATAATAATAATTTTGGGAAACATGATGTTGGTGGCCTTTTACTTTATAATCAAGATGATACTCAATACCCAACTCTAGGCGGAATATATGAATCGGTTCCTCGTAGGCATCAAGGATTAACAGGACGTGCAACTTATTCGTTTGATCAGAAATATTTTGGGGAATTCAATTTTGGATATAACGGTTCAGAAAATTTTGCCAAAGGTAAGCGTTATGGTTTTTTCCCCTCAGTAGCCGTTGGTTGGGTCCCTACTGAAGAACCTTTTATGGAATTTATGAAACCCGCGATTCAATATTTAAAAATTCGCATGTCTCATGGTCTTGTAGGAAACGATGGTCTTAATACGAGATTTGTGTATTTGACTCGTGTTGAATCGACGAGTACTAATGTTGGTTTCGGTACAAATAATGGTTATGGTTACGGTCATGGATCAGGGATTAATATTACGTATTATGGAAATCCGGATGCCACATGGGAAGAAGCGGCAAAATCTGATTTAGGTATAGAGATGCATTTTTTAAACAATTTTGTTTTGCAAGCTGACTTTTTTTATGAAAAACGTAAAAATATTTGGGTTCAATTAACAAAAGTTCCCGATATATTTGGATTTAGCACAAAGCCCTATGGGAATGCAGGAGAAATGGAAAATAAGGGATTTGATGGGTTTCTGGAATACAGTAATACATTTAATAATGATTTATTCCTTAATTTTAAAGGAACATTCACTTTTGCTCAAAATAAAATACTGGCCAATGGTGAAGAAACAAAAAAATATGCTTATCAGTCGGCGATAGGTCAACCTTATGGACGACCAATGGGATATGTGGCAGAAGGTTTGTTTATTGATCAGGCCGAAATAGATAATAGTCCTACTCAAGTTGCTATTGGAGGACAATCTATGCCGGGGGACATTAGATATAGAGATGTGAATGGTGATAGTATAATTGATCAATTTGATAGGGTATATATGGGACATCCAACCATTCCTGAAATAACTTATGGATTTGGCGGGAATCTTTTTTATAAAAATTTTGATTTTTCCCTTTTATTTCAGGGTGCTGCCAGGGTCTCATTTTTTGCCAACCCCATGGCTTTTCCCGAAGAAAACAGAGGGAATGTTTTAACTATCATTGCCAAGAGTCATTGGGATGAAAAGACTCAGAATATTAATGCTGATTTTCCAAGGCTAGGGGTCGGTAGTCAAACCAAAAACTATACTCAATCGAGTTGGTGGTTAAGAAACGGCAGTTATCTTCGTCTTAAACAAATTGAACTTGGCTATTCACTCCCGCGGCATGTTACACAAAAATATAAGATTGGAAGTGCAAGATTTTTCTTAAACGGATTAAATTTATTGACCTTCTCTCCATTTAAATGGTGGGATGCAGAGTCACAAAGTTCTAATGGAATGTATTATCCCATTCAAAAAGTTATCAATGCAGGTATCGAAATTAAATTTTAATAAAATAAGGAGCAACAAAATGAAAAAAAATATTATAAATATAAAAAATATTGCCTTATTTATAGGTATTATTTTAACATTCGGAAGCTGCGCTGATTATTTGGATCAGGTTCCGGAAGAAAAATTAAGTGAGGCCAACCTATTTAAATCGAAAGATGATGTGGTAAAGGTACTTACCCAAGTATATTCTTATTATTATTCTCCTATTGAATTTAATGATAATTGTGGATTAGCTTCTGATGAATGCGATTACAATTGGAGTAATTACAATCCGCATTATAAAGATGTGGGTCAGTATAGCCAATCTTCTTTGATTTACAATCACTGGGGTAATTTTTATAAACAAATACGCACGGCGCAGTATTTCCTTAATCGAATTGATGAATGCCATGACGAAAAATTAACCGAAGATGAACGTTCATGGTGGAAGGGGGAGGCTTATTTTCTGGAAGCCTATTATTATTTTTTACTGTTAGAACAATATGGCCCTGTTCCTTTAGTAAAAAAGGTCTATGACGGAAATGAAATGATAGCAGCAATGAATGAGGGGATACCTCGTTCAAGTTTTGATGAATGTGTGGCTTATATTGATAGCTTATTAGTCAAAGCTATTGATCATCTGGATTTATTTTACACATTTTCTTCCACAGAAAGAGCCGGTCGAGCAAGCCAGGCATCAGCATGGTTTTTAAGATCCCGCTTATGGTTATATGCTGCAAGTCCTCTGTATAATGGAATGACAAGTCCAACGGGGAAAAGTTATGCTCACTTGGTACCAAAAGATAAAGAAGGGAATGAATTGATAAGTACTGTTTTTGATAACACTAAATGGAAAAAGGCAATGGAGATAACAAAAGAAGCTATTGAAGTTTGTACTTCGGCAAATCTAGGCCTTTATAAGCCGGGCGTGAGTGCTTCCATTAAAAATGGTTATGACGCCTATTGGAATGTTTTCAATTATGCTCGAGGCGGCCATCCCAGCTGCGAAAATGTTTTTTATAAACAAAATTTTTCTACAAGCAATATGCGTCAGCATGCATTGCCTATTTCTTGGAGTGGTTATACCGGAGTATGTCCTACAATGGAACATGTAAAGGAATATTTCATGGCTAATGGATTGATGCCTGAAGATGATGAAAAATATAAAGCTGCATCAGGATTTGAAAGTTATGAAAAGAGCGGACATATTATTCAGCTTTACAAAAAATTCATGAAACGAGATCCAAGGTTTTATACAAATATTTTGTTTCCCGGTCAATATTCTTATGCTGTATTGGGAAATCAACAAGAAAGTTATGATACAAGGTGGGCCTATAATACCACTTCGAGTTGGACTGATTATATCTGGTACCGACCATTTTTCGATGGTCCTGATGGATACGGCAGTAAAACGGGACGTGACTTTACAAGCACAGGATTTTTAAACTGTAAATTTGTCGGCAAAACTGATAACAAAACCAGCAAGGGAGACTATGCTGTTAATGTTTTCAGATATGCCGAATTGTTGTTGAATTATACGGAAGCAGCTTTCGAATATTATTCTCATGCAGGCATTGATCCTCTCTCTAAACCAGATGTTTTCCAATATTGGGATGAATTGCGATCGAGAGTCCAATTACCTGATGTTCGATCTGCTTATACGACAGCAGGGATACCTCTTACTGTTGATAAATTGAGAGAGCTTATCCATCGCGAACGGTGTATCGAGTTGGCATTTGAAGGCCATCGTTATTTTGATAACCGGCGCTGGTTAGTGGCAGAAAAAGAAGGAGGGGCTAAACACGGTTTCGATATATATAAAAATGAAGGAGAAGGTTTTTGGAACGAGAATTATGTTTTTGAAACGCGAGTATGGGATGATAAAATGTATTTTATGCCCATACCGCAGGCAGAAATAGACAAAAATCCCAAATTAACTCAAAATGCTTTATGGGAACGAGCTGAATAATATTAAATTAAAAAAACTTGAGCGATGAAAAATAAGATATACTATTTTTTAGGAATTGCATTAGTACTGTTTTTTTCTGCTTGTGAGGAGGAAAACGATAATGTATTGCCACCAAGCCCGGTGAAAGATGTGGAAATTTCTACCGGTTATGGTGAAGTTATTCTTTCTTGGACCAATCCTCCGGAAGAGGATTTTTATTATGTTGATATTACTTATATTGACTCTCAAGGGAATTTTAGAAGTCAGAAAGTAAGTCGTTTTGCAAATAGTGCTATTTTAAAAGGGTTTACAAATACTGAAAATTATGAATTTACTTTGACAGCCTACAACACAGCGGGAAAAGCATCTCCGCCGATTGTTGTATCTACTGCACCTCTTGAACCTGCTTTTAATTTAGTGTTTAATACAATTACGATGTATCCTGATTTTGGGGGGGCAATAGTAGAATGGGAAAACGAAACAGGAAAATCACTTCAGGTAAGGGTGAGATATAAAAGTGAAGAAGGTGTAAAAACTACTTCTGTTTTTGATGCGACAGAATCAGGCAGAGGTTATATTGTGGGATTAAGTGCAAAGGAACGAGTTTTTGAGGTATATGTTTCCGATGAAGAAGGAAATAATTCTGAAATCAAGTCATTTACTATTCTCCCATTGGAAGAGGTGAAAATAGATAAATCAAAATGGTCGGTGGTTGCTTATAGTAGTCAAGAACCTGCAGAGGGAGGCAATCCCAATGGTCTTGTAAAAGCAGTTTTTGACGATGATCTTTCTACTTATTGGCATACACAATGGGCGGGTGCTTCTCCTGGCTATCCTCATTTTTTCGTTATCGACATGGGAGAGGAAGTAACTATAAGCAGAATAGTATGTTATAGGAGAAAAGGGGATAGTAGAGGGCAAACCAAATTCCAGTTTCTTACCAGTCTCGATGGGGTAAATTGGGAGGACGAAGGGGTATTTGATTTTGATCCTACCACAGATGCCGCACAGAGCTATCGATTGATAAATAATCCAAAGGCGCGTTATTTTAAATATGTAGCACTTGAAGGACCTAATTTTTTCGCTTTTCTTGCTGAAATAACTATCTATGGTGCTATAGATTGAATTTATTTTTAAGTTTATTTTGAGATCTATGTTCCACTGTTGTAGGCAAGTATGAATAATTATTCCTTATAGATGACGCAAGTTGTTATATTTTAGTATAATAACTTGCGTTAAAACTATTCAATTCATCTAATAATGAAATATAATAAATTTTTTTTATTTGTCTTACCACTTTTTTTGAGCTTATTATTTTATGGATGCAGCGATACGCCCTCAGAAGAACCTCCAACGCTAACCGTAAAGGAGAAAAATATAACATTTGAAGCCGGTCAATCTCAGCGCTCCATAAGTATAACTACCAATATCGATTCCTGGACATTTGCTATTCAACCTGATGCAAAGGATTGGTTGAGTGCCATTAAGTCAGGGAACAATTTGATTATTTCCGTAAAGGAAAATACCGAAATGGATTCGCGTATCGGACAGATAATGATTTCTGCCGGCAATTTGACGGAAACAGTTACAGTTGAACAAATCGGACAGGCCCCGGCCATCATCGTTTCCTCCGAAATTTTCACGGTGGAAGCGGAAGGAGGAGAAATCGATCTTGAAATTACTTCCAATATAGAATACGAAATAATCATTCCTTCCGATGTCGATTGGCTCCATCAGATCGAATCGGGCACAAGAGCAATGGTTACCCATACTTTCAAATTTAAGGTCGATTGGAATACCGATGAAACAGAAAGGCGGGGAGAAATTTTGATCAAACAAACAAACGGGAATTTGCAAAAGAAAGTGCAGGTCATACAGAAAGGACAGACAGGATATACCGGAGGGGATACCGACGACATCAAAGACGACATTAAGGTGCCCGTCAGTTCCGGGAAAGCTTCGTCTTTTCAAAGTGGAGAGAACATCGAAAAGTCTTTTGATGGGGATTTCAGCACTCTTTATCATTCCAATTGGGACAATACGGCACCGGATTATTTTCCCATTACACTCGATTATTTTTTTGAGAATCAAGAAAGCATCGATTATTTTATTTATTATCCAAGGACAGATGGTTATAACGGAAGATTCAAGGAAGTCGAAATATGGATAAAAACGGAGGATAATCCAACATGCGTAAAAATAATGGATTACGATTTTAAAGGCTCATCGATACCGACACGTGTCGTATTCGAAAAACCAGTTGAAAAACCCTTGTGTATACGTTTTGTGGTAAAATCAGGCACAGGTGATGGTCAAGGCTTTGCCAGTTGTGCCGAGATGGAATTTTATCGTCGTAATCCGGACAATTTTGACGCCCTGACTATATTTTCGGATATTACCTGTTCGGAACTGCGACCGGGGATCACGTTAACCGATATCGAGAAAATTCCGGTAAGCCTGTATCGCAACATTGCTTTGTATTTATACAACGGAAAATATCCCAAAGAGTTCAGGATTCAGGAATACAAGGCCTGGCCTCATCCCGACGATTGGGCAAAAGTAAACAAGACGTCAACGTATAGTCTGCTAGATAATCCTACGGGTATCAGTGTTTCTCAGGGTGAAGATCTGGTGGTTTTTGTGGGTGAAACCAAGGGTTACTCTCTTAGTATAAAAGTACAGGATCTTAATAAACCCAACGGAGATGGGTATAACAATGCTTCGTTTTATTCATTAGCGGAAGGGATGAACAAACTTAAAATGAAAAACAAAGGATTGGTGTATGTCTTTTATCATACTCCCGATTATAAAATTGCCTCACCCGTAAAAATTCATTTTGCAACAGGTCAGATCAACGGATATTACGATTCCCAAAAACATCGGCCTTCGGATTGGACGCGTTTGCTCAATGCGGCTACAGATTCTTACTTTGATGTGTTGGGAGAATATGCCCATTTAACATTTCCGACCGAAGATTTTAAAACGTATGCAGCCAATAACGGTCCCGATTTGATAGCTGCTTATGATGATTTGGTGAGATTGGAACAGGAATTCATCGGATTGATGAAATATAACCGACATCCTGTGAACAGGGCTTATTTTCATGTCGTGTACACCTCGTATATGTATGCGACTTCTTACAGAACTTGTTATCATGTTTCAACGTCAAATACAATTTTAAAGGTTTCGGCGTTAAAATCGGAACCTTGGGGTCCTGCTCATGAATTAGGGCATATCAATCAAACGCGTCCGGGATTCAAATGGCTCGGGATGACTGAAGTTTCCAATAATGTGTATTCTTTATACGTTCAAACCCAATGGGGCAATCCGTCAAGGTTGGAAGCCGAGGAAATGGGAAGGTTCAACAACCGTTACGAAAAAGCCTATTACAATTCGTTTGTTAATCATATGCCACATCCCGATGAGAGCGATGTGTTTTGTAAGTTAGTTTCATTGTGGCAATTGCAACTATATTTGGCAGATGCATGCGGATACACCGATTTTTATAAAGATTTTCACGAAAAGATCCGTATCAATCCCGATAAACCGACGGCCGGAGAGCAACAGCTTGAGTTCGTGAAAACGGTATGCGAAGTAGCAGAAAAGGATTTAACGGACTTTTTCATAAAATGGGGTTATCTGACGCCATTTGACGGAGAAATCGATGATTACGGAAAAGGAAGACTTACCATTACCCAACATCAGATAGACGAAATCGTTGCCTTCATTAAGTCTAAAAATTATCCGTCTGTAACGGATAAAATTGAGTATATTTGCGATTCGAACAAACAGTACTTTAAAAACAGATTGCCTGTCCGGAGCAGCATAGCGACGAAAAGCGGCTCATCTGTTTTTATGCATGGGTGGGAAAATGTGGTAGCGTATGAAGTATACGAGGGCGACAAATTGGTCTTTGTTTCGAATAAAGACTCCTTCACGTTGGATAATCCCGTCACCTCTTCGACCAAGGTGTATGCGGTTGCCTATAACGGAGACAAGACGGAAGTTTTGTTTTGAACGAAATTCCCTTCTAAAAAGGAAGACAGCTGATGAATCGAGATTAACCGAATAATTTATAAAGTTATGGCAAGAAGAATATCATTAAAATTTGCAAGTATTTTATTGGCCGGTGCTTTTTTGATAAGCTGTACCGGCGGTTCACATTCGAAAGAAGAGAAGAGCAAGGCGGTTCAACCCATCCGCACGGAAGTACCCGAACGACCTGCGGGACAGAAGCACGTGCTGGGACTAAGGGCGCCGAAGCTGGACACGGTGCGGGTAGGCTTCATCGGGTTGGGTATGCGCGGTCCGGGCGCCGTTGAGCGATTCACCCACATCCCGGGTGTAAAGATCGCCGCCTTGTGCGACAAACATGCCGATCGTGTTGAGAGGTCGCAAAAGATATTGGATAAGGCGGGTTTGCCGGTTGCGGCTGCGTACGGCGGGAGCGAAGAGGCGTGGAAGGAACTTTGCCAAAGGAA